>Ga0182748_1000518_pt1 | contig 41538 bp, 4 predicted proteins | sample eDN3rd37CKraftOP_FD_128877 | JGI IMG/M metagenome (GOLD analysis project Ga0182748, IMG submission 128877) | Enriched Organic Plus compost microbial communities from Emeryville, California, USA - eDNA 3rd pass 37_C Kraft OP (version 2) (version 2) ... | reverse complement strand
TGTCCGTGTCGAGCGGCGACGCGACATTCGTGTGTGGGCGCGGCCAACGAAGCGGCCTGTTTGCCTTTATTGCGGCCACGGGGGGCTGCGGATCAAGGCGACTTATGAGCGCGAGCTCAAGCATGTGCATGGCGTAACGCCTCGACTGGCCTGCTGAACCGAGTCCGTACCTGATATGCTTCACTTCTTACATCCCTCGCTGTTCAATTTTCTGCGGCCGTCGCGCTGGCAAAATTGAGGTGCCGACGTTCACCGGTGAGGCGCCTGCTAAATGTTCTTCCTCGCTTCGTCGACGACTCAATCCGGTCGTAATGACAATCTTCAGATAGCCCAGGGTCAAAATATGGCCGGCGGACAGAGCTGGAACAGTTCGGCTTTGGACGTCTGGCGCCATCAATAACCCCGTTCGGGGGATGGCGCGTTGCCGTTTAACGGTACAAAGCCGATCATGACGCGACATGGACTTGGGGACAGGGATTGCTTGGCATGACGATACGCTTTCCACCGGCGGCGATCCTGATCGGGACCGTATTGATGGGCGTCGTGGCCGTCGTCGCCTTGCTGTATCTCACGATCCATCAGCCATGGCTGGGCGTCGCTATCACCGGCACGCCAGCCGGAGAAATCCGGATAGCCCACGTTCGCGCGGACGGACCCGCGCAGGGCATCACCGCGCCCCAGCGCCTCATTGCTGTCGAAGGAGCCGGTGAGGAGAGTGTGATGATCGAAGCGAACGACCTTGTCGACGAGCCACGATATAGCGGGGCGGCCCCGGCCGCGCGGACGGCGCTGCAATTTCTGTAATAGACACCCGACGGCGGCGGCGGCGCATATGCCGGGGCAGGGTGGCGCGGCCCAACGGCAGGGCGCTGCTTTGGCCGCAGATGCGCAGCGCGATAATCGGCCGGCATCTGAAAACTGCCACTCCACAAACCGATTTTTCTGTCGCGGGCACGGGCTTCGGCGCCGACATAGCGATCGCTGAAGTGCGGAAGTGCAACCGCTAACCCGGCGTCTACCATCGCTTGATTGAGATCAACCGAACCGACACGGCAAGCCGCGACGATCCGGCCATAGTCGTCGACATCCTTTTGCTCGCACATGACGGATCCTCGGCCAACGAGGTTCGCAAGCTTGTTGACCGCTTCCTTGCCGCAGGGCCATGATACGCCAGCACGTTCGCAATTCTGAGCCAGTTCGGGCGCGTCGATACCATGGAGACGCACCGCGATCCCGCTAAGATCGAGGGAGTCCCCGTCGGCCGCCCGCGCCGGTCCGCTGATATCCTGCGCGAGCGCGGGAGTGGGGATGATGAGGAGCAAGGCGGCGATCTTCAGTTTCATGGCCCGCCACTTAGCGCATCGTGATGATCAAATCCTTGATGCCATGACGACTCCGGATCTTCGCGCTGGGCCATCCGGGGCAGGACCGGCGGGATGAATGGCGCGCCCCTGCGCGCAACGGCGACGCCCGACCTTTTTCCCTGGCCCCGTCTCGGCCTCCTCGCGGTTGCGCTTCGCGCTCCAAAAAGGACGGGCGTCGCCGTCCTCCGCTGGCGCTTCGGCCCTGCGGGTGCGCGCATGGGCTCATTCGCCATTCCCTGTTCGCCGGTGCCCCGGGATTGGCCCGGGCAATGCAGGAGCAATTATCATGGCCGCAATCGGTCTTGTCGGCCGAACGATCGAGAAGGGCTTCGCCGGCCAGCTTCGAACGCTTTCGATCCGCGTCCCTATCGAAATCCGCCTCAACGCGAGCAAGAGCGGCGACGTGCAACCCGACTATCGGGTCTGGTCCGACGGCGTCGAAATTGGCGCCGGCTGGCTTCGGCGGAGTGATGCGACGGGCAATCTCTATGTGTCGCTGACCCTCGCGGCGCCCGAGTTCGGGCCCCGGCGCATCTATGCGAACCTTGGCCGCGCGGCAGGGGGCAGATCAGCCAGTTTACGGGCGAGCGCAACTGCGGCCCTTTTGAACCCGACGCGCTCTCTGAGTTGGAGGCCCCATGTCCGCAAGCTGCTCTCTGCGGAGCTGCGGGTCAGGATGACGGTTGCGGCCTCATAGAGAAGGCTGCGCAAATGACTATCGCCGCGCCCGGATATGTGGCCGCTATAGTCAACTTCTCCTGACTGGTATCGACGCGTCCCAGCCTGCGTTCGTTGTGTGTCTTTCGTCGCCCAAGACGAAGCGCCGCAAACTTCCTCGCACGGAGGCCACGCGAGTGTGATCCGAAATCGTCCCATTGGCCGCATAGAGATATGGGATTGATAGCGACCGTCGCGTCGGAAGAGGGGGGATCGGAATGCTCAATGGTTTTAGGCGTGGAACGTCGCCTGGCCGCCCACTCGCCAATCTCTTCAGCTTCGGGGAGGGGGCCGCGCGCATCCGCGCCGAACAGCGCAAGGCGGCGCTGCGCCGATCGTCGATCCTGTCCAGCCGCCTGTCGGTCGAGGCGCTCGAGCCGCGCCTGCTGCTGTCCGCCGACGTCGCGCCGATCGACGTCGGACTCGGCCTTGGCCTTCCGTCCGGGCTGGTCGCCAGCATGGAGCCCTCTGCCAAATTCCTGACCGTGATGCCGTTCGACGGGGCCGGCGCCGGCACCGGCATCGGCGGCATTGCGCCGGGCATCGACATGTCGGCGCTTTCGGTGCGGGTCGGCGGCTATGCGCTCGATGTCGACGGCGCCGACACGGCCAGCGGCTTTTATGCCCATGGCGGCTCCGGCGGCTCGGGATCGGCGGGCGCGCCGGGCACCACCGCCGCACTGACGACTTTCGGCGGGGCGGACGGGGAGGGCGAGGGGATCTCGCTTCTGTCCTTGTCGGCCCCGACGGCCGTGCCCCCGGTCACCGGTTCGCTCGACGTGCCCGGCGCGACGCAGAGCTTCACCTTCACGCTGACCGAGGCGCGCAAGGTCTATTTCGATTCGCTGACCGACCGGTCGAACATCCGCTGGTCGCTGGTCGGGCCGAACGGCACGCTCGTCAGCGGCCGTGCCTTCGGCGCGTCGGATTCGATCGACATCTCCGGATCGAGCATCCTCGACCTGGCCGCCGGTGCCTATCGGCTGACCGTCGATGGCGACGGCGACGCGACGGGGGCCTTCGCCTTTCGCCTGCTCGACATCGCCAATGCGGCGTCGATTCAGGCCGGCGCGCTGGTTTCGGCGCAGAACGAAGGGCGCGCCACCGACCTCTATGCCTTCGACGCGGTCGCCGGCGAACGCTATTTCTTCGACCGGCAGACGCTGACCGGCGGCACGGTGAGTTGGCGGCTGATCGGTCCCGACGGCGAATATGTGCGCGGCCCGGACTATTATAACGATTCGGGCGTGTTCGCGCTCGATCGCACCGGCACCTACACGCTCGCGATCGAGGGGGTAGACAGCAACAGCGCCGCGTTCGACTATGGCTTCATCCTGTCGCGCGTGACCGCGACCGAAGCCGCGCTGACGCCGGGCGAACTGGTGCGCGGGCGGATCGAGGGCGCGGGCGACACGATCACCTATATCTTCGACCTGGCGGGCGAGACGCGGCTGCTGTTCGACGCGCTGCGCGACGACCGCGGCTTTCAATGGAGCCTAGCCGGCCCGCGCGGCACGGTGGTCGACGGGCGCTATTTTGCCAATTCGGAAGGCAACTCGGGCCAGCCCCTCCTGTCGCTGCCCGCGGGGCGCTACCGGCTGACGGTGGGCGGCGGCGGAAGCGACGCGCGGGGCGACTTCGCCTTCCGTCTGCTCGACGCGGGCGCGGCGCAGGACGTGACGGCGCTGCCCGGGTTCGGGGGCGCGGTCGGCGACGGCGGGGTGAGCGACGCAATCGGGCGCGGCGAGGGCGCCCCGCTCGACTATTCGGGGCTGCCCGGGACCGTCAACCACGGCTGGGACGTCAATCGGCAGAAGGACCTGATCGTCGCCGATTCGGACGCGTTGCGCCCGGCGACGCTGACGCTGGAGGCGTGGGTGCGCAGCGCGGAGGCCGTCGACGACGGCGACGGCGGCATCATCATCTTCGGCGGCGACCCCTATCAGGCGATCCTGTTCAAGGGGTCGAGCACGTCGTGGGACGACGGCTATGGCCTGCTGCGGATCGGCGACACCGTCCGCTTCTATCTCAACGACTGGTACGACGCCTATATTGAGGCGCCGATCGAGAGCGAACGGTGGGTGCATGTCGCCGCCACCTATGACGGCGCGGTCATGCGGCTTTACGTCGACGGCCTGCAGGTCGCCGAGCGCGACTTCGCCGAGGCGATCCGCCACAGCGGCGCGCCGCTGGTGATCGGCGGCGGCCCGCAGGCCTATTATCCGTGGAACGGGGCGATCGACGAGGTGCGCGTCTGGGACGTAGCGCGTTCGGCGGCCCAGATCGCCGCCGCGGCGCAGGCGCCGCTGTCGGGCGGCGAGGGCGGGCTCGTCGGCTATTGGCGGTTCGACGAGGCCGACGGATGGACCGCGGCCGATTCCTCGCCCTCCGGCTCGCCCGCGACCGGCGGCGCGCCGGCGACCGAAACGCGGCTCTACAGCTTCGCCGCGGCGAAGGGCGAGCATTGGTATTTCGACGTCGCGAGCCAGAGCGGCGCTTCGCTGACCGTGCGCGTCTACCGTCCGGACGGGACTCAACTCGTCGCGCCGATGGCGCTGGCCGACCTCAACCTCGCCAATCTGCCGATGGACGGCACCTATCTGATCGCGGTCGAAGGCGTTGTCGGCAACGGCGGTGCCGCCGCCTTTTCCGCGCGCATGATCAAGGTCGCCGATCCGACGCGCGCGATCGCCGTCGATACCCTCGTCACCGGGCGGCGCGAGCCCGGCGAGCGGCACACTCTGACCTTCACCCTGACGCAGCCGTCGCGGCTGCTGTTCGATTCGCTGAGCAGCCGCTGGGACCTCCACTGGACGCTGACCGGACCGCGCGGCGCCGAGGTGAACCAGCGCGCCTTCGCCTATTCGGATTCGATCGACCTGTCGTCGGGCCTGTCGTCGCTGCTCGACCTGCCCGCCGGCACCTATAGCCTGATCGTCGACGGCAGCGCCGGCGAGGCGGTCGATTACGCTTTTCGCCTGATCGACACCGCGAACGCCCAGCCGGTCGCGCTCGACACCGACGTCACCGGCAGCTTCGCGACCGGCGGGACGAGCAACGTCTATCGCTTCGACGCTTCGGCGGGCGACAAGGTGGCGCTCGAACGGCTGATCGATGCGACATCGAGCGACTACAGCATCGGCTGGCGGCTGTTCGACCCGTTCTGGCGGCAGGTGACGAACGCGAACTACCTCTATGGCACCTCGACCGTCGATCTGCGCGTCACCGGCACCTATACGCTTGCGATCGAGCAGCGGGTCGGAGCCGCGCCGATCGGCTATGGCTTCCGCGTCAACCTGACCGAGCATGTCGCGCTGCCCGACATATCGGGCGGCGCGCTGTTCCAGCCCGGCGACACGCTGACGGGCACGCTGGTCGCCGGCGGCGAGCCGGGCCTCCATCGCTTCACCGTCGCCGGCCCGACGCGGCTCACTTTCGATTCGCTGACCAACGACAGCGGCAAGACATGGACGCTGCTGGGGCCGAACGGCGTCGAGGTGACCGGCCGCAGCTTCAGCGCCAGCGACGGTACCGGCATCAGCGGCAGCGCGGTGATCGACCTTCCCGCGGGCGGAACCTATCAGTTGCGGGTGTCGGGCACGGCCGGCGCCTATTCGATGCGGCTGCTCGACCTGGCGGCGGCGACGCCGATCACGCCCGGCGGCGCGCTGGTCGAGAGCCGGCTGCTGCCCTCGCGCGCGACCGACATGTACAGCTTCACCGGTGTCGCCGGCGAGACGCTCTATCTTGATACCCAGACCGCGCTCAGCAGCGGCAGCTTCCGGCTGATCGATCCGTTCGGACGGCTGGTCGTCGGGCCCGTGGGCTTCGCGGACCGCGAACTGGCGCTGCCGGTCGACGGCACCTATGTCCTGTTGATCGAGGGGCGGGTGGCGAACACCGCCGCCGACGACGATTATTCCTTCATCCTCAACCGCCCGCGCGATCCCGCGCCGCTCGACCTGACGCTCGGCGCGCGGATCGACGGCGTTCTGGCGGGGGCGGGCGACGTCCAGCGCTATCGCTTCCAGCTTTCGTCCGAGCGGCTGCTGGCCTTCGACAGCTTCGCCGGCAGCACGACGCTGACGTGGCGCCTGAGGGGCCCCGGGATCGACTATTCGGCGTCGCTGCGCGATGCCGACGGCGCCTTTCAGGGTACGCGCCCGCCGCTTATGCTCGTGGCCGGGGACTATGAACTGCTGATCGACGGCACCGGCGCGGCGATCGGCCCCTATGCCTTCCGCCTGCTCGACCTTGCCGCGACGGCGACGCCGCTCGCCGCCGACGGTGCGACGATCGCGGGCACGCTGGCGCCATCAAGCGAAACCGACGTCTATGCGCTCGACCTGGCCGCAGGCGAGACGATCGTGTTCGACGCGCAGACGGTGCCGGCCACCACCACGATCCGCCTGGTCGATTCCTTCGGCAACGAGGTGACGGGAGCGTTGACCTTCGCCGACCGGACGCTGGTCGCCGCGGTCACCGGGCGCCACTATCTGCTGGTCGAGGGACGCGCCACCAACACGGCGGAGAGCAGCGCCTACGGCTTTGCGCTGGTCCGGCCGGTCGACCCCGCGCCGCAGGCGATCGCGCTGGGCGAGACGGTCAGCACCGCGATCGCGCGGCCGACCGAGGTGAACCGCTTCACCTTCACGCTGACCGAGACGACGCGCGTCTATTTCGATTCGCTGACCAACGATTCGACGATCCGCTGGGCGCTGCGCGGCGCGACCGGGACGATCAGTTCCGCCGATTTCTATTACAGCGATTCCTCCGAAGCGTCGGGCGAGCGGGTGCTGACGCTGGCGCCCGGCAGCTATGAGATCGCGGTGCAGGCGGACGGTTATCGCACCTCGTCCGCCAGCTTCCGCCTGCTCGATCTTGCGGACGCGGCGCCGGTGGCGTTCGGGCAGAGCGTCAGCGGACGGCTGGAGCCGTCGAGCGAGACCGACATGTACCGCTTCGACGCGGCGGCGGGCGAGCGATTCTATTTCCAGAGCCTGCTGGGCATCGGCAACGCGACGCTGCGGATCATCCGGCCCGACGGAACGCAGATGCGCACCCCGACATCGGTCGGCGATTATGAGTTCACCGCCGATCAGGCGGGCACCTATGTCGTGATGATCGAGGGGCGGGTTTGGGACGCGGCGGCGCGCGATTATCGCTTTGCGCTGCACCGGGCGACGACCGCCGCGACGGCGATCGCACTCGACGGCAATGTCGAGCAGCCGTCGCTGCTGCGCCCCGGCAAGATCGGCAACGCGCTGTCGATGACGACGCACGAGCAGATACTGGTCGACGATCCCGCGCTGGACCTGCGCGAGGATCTGACGATCGAGTTCTGGCTGAATCCCGAGCGGATGACCGACAGCTGGACACCGCTGATCTACAAGGGCGAAGGGACCGACGGGCGCGGTTATACGCTGTGGTACAACAGCAGCGGCTATGTCCACCTGTCGAGCTATCGCGGGACGGCCAACGACACGCTGGAGACAGCCAGCGGATCGGTGCCGCAGGGCCAGTGGACGCATGTCGCCGCGGTGATCGAGCGCAGCACGGGGCAGATGCGCATCTATCTGAACGGCGTGCTGGTCGCGTCGCGCACCAATGTTCCCACCGCGCCGCATAACGGCAGCGCCGCCTCGCCGCTCTATATCGGCACCGGCCCCGAACAGAACGACAGCTATCAGAAGCTGGAAGGCGCGATCGACGAATTGCGCATCTGGGACCATGGCCGGTCGGCGGAGGAAATTCTCTCCGGGATGGACGGGGTGCCGTCGGATACCGGCGGGCTCGTGCTGCGGATGGATTTCGATGCGATCGCGGGCGGCACGGTCCGCAACCAGGTGTCGGGGGCGGATGTTCCCGTCCTGCGCGACCTGGCGGGACTGGACGGGGCGATCGAGGGGCGGCTGACGATGCCGGGCGATACGCACAGCTACAGCTTCACCGTCGCCGAACCGAAGATGCTGCTGTTCGACGCTCTGCACGACAACAGCCAGATGACCGTCACCATCACCGGACCGGGCGGCGTTTCGGCGGTGCGCAACATGCGGAACGGCGAAAGCCACGAATATGGCAGCGGCAATCCGCTGATCGAGGTCGGGCCGGGGACCTATACCGTGACCGTCGACGGCACCGGCGCGGCCACCGGCGCCTATGCCTTTCGCCTGATCGACGTCGGAGCCGCGCCCGTCCTGCCGCAGGGCGGCGTCGCGACGGGGCGGTCCAGCGGGTCGCGCGACAATGCCGTCTGGCGGATCGACGCAGCGGCCGGGGACCGGCTGTTCATCGACCTGCAGCAGTTCGGCGGATCGCTGGGCCGCGCCAGCTTCCGCCTGTTCGATCCCTTCGGACGGCAGATTTCCGGTCCGGTGCAGGTCGGCGACATCGACACCGGCGTGCTCGCCTATGGCGGAACCTATACGCTGGTGATGGAGATGCGCGCGGCGGTCGTGAACTGGCCGGTCGATTATCGCGTGGCGGTGTATAACATGGCGCAGACCGCGCCGGTGCCGATCACGCTCGAAGGGCCGAACCCGGATGCGCCGACAGTCGTCGCGGGGGTCGACGGCAACGCGCTGAAGCTGCGCGGGGTCGATTATGTCGAGCTGCCCGACGGACCCGATGTCGACCTGACCCGCAACCTGACGATCGAGGGCTGGTTCTTCCTCGACCGCTTCACCAGCAGCTGGATGCCCGTGGTGTCGAAGGGACTGGGCGACACCGCGCCCTATCGGCTGGCGGTCAACAGCAGCGGCCAGATCTGGGCGACGGTGCGCGATGCCTCCGGGCGCGAGGACGTCACCAGCGCGAGCGGCGTGGTGCCGACCGGCGAGTGGGTCCACATGGCGATGGTCGTCGATCGCGACAACCGGACGCTCAAACTCTATGTCAATGGCAAGGAAGTCGCGTCGCGGCAGGTCCGCCTGAACGACAATGTCGACGTCGCCGACCCCTTCTACATCGGCCATTATGACGACGAGACGGTCTATGGCCCGATCGAGGGCGCGGTCGACAGCTTCCGCCTGTGGGGCGTCGCACGCAGCGCGGCGGAGGTCGCCGCCGACATGGCATCGGCGCCCCCCGCCGGAACGCCGGACCTGAAGATCGCGCTCGATTTCGATTCGACCAGCCTGCCCGCGGGCGCGCTGCTGCGCAGCACCAACCCCAATGGCGTGACCGGACGCATCGCGACGCCGGGCGCCGAGAACCGCTACAGCTTCACGCTGACCCAGACGACGCTGGCGCTGTTCGACAGCCTGACCAACAACAGCCGGCTGCGCTGGAGCCTGACCGGTCCCGATGGCGATCTGATCGTCGACGGACGCCGCTTCGATCAGTCGGATTCCTTCACTTTCACCGGCAATCCGGTGCTGGCTCTCGCGGCGGGGCGCTATGAGCTGACGATCGACGGCATCGACGATGCGGTCGCCGACTATAATTTCCGCCTGCTCGACCTCGCCAATGCGGCGCCGCTGGCGATGGGCAGCCGCGTGACGGCGTCGCTGACCCCGTCGAACGCGACCGCCATCCATCGTTTTTCCGCCAGTGCGGGCGAATCCTTCTTCTTCGACGTGCTGAGCGTCCAGAGCGACGTGCGCTGGCGGCTGATCGACCCGAACGGCAACATCATCTTCAACCAGCAGTCGATGGCCGACATCGACGGGCAGCTTCTGACGCTCGGCGGGACCTATACGCTGCTGATCGAGGGGCGCATCGATCAGGGGCTGGCCGCGGCCTATGATTTCGTCATCTATCCGATGGCGGTGCAGACCGCGCCGCTGACCATCGGCGCGCAAATTTCCTCCACCATCTCGCAGCCCGGCGAGCGCGACGTCTACAGCTTCACGCTGACCGAACGGACGCGGCTCGTCTTCGACTCGCTGCTCTATCAGGGCGAGCTCAACTGGTCGCTGGCGGGGCCGGACGGTCAGATCGTGTCGGCGCGCCGCTTCGACCAGAGCGACGGGCTGAATTTCACCGGCAACCCGGTTCTCGACCTTGCGGCCGGCGCCTACACGCTGACCATCGACGGCAATCGCCAGTTCACCGGCGCCTATGATTTCCGCCTGCTCGACCTCGCGGCGGCGGAGCTTCTGGTCGCCAATCAGGGGACGACCGGCAATCTGGGGCCGCTGGGCCGCGAGACGGCCGCCTATCGCTTCGAGGCGACGGAAGGGATGCGCTTCGGCATCGATGTGCTGAACAGCCCCAACTACTATCATCGCCTGCGGCTGATCGATCCGCTGGGGCAGGTCGTGTTCGGCCCGACCGCGATGCAGAACAGCGGGCTGATGACCGCGGCGATGGCGGGCACCTATACGCTGCTGGTCGAAGGCTATGCCGCCGAAGGCACGAATTTCAGCTACAGCTTCCTGCTCGACGTCGCGGCGCAGCCGCCCGCCAACGGGGCGACCGGGCGGGATTTCGACGCCGACGGCCTGCCCTATGTGCTGGTCAATCACCAGGGGGCGGCCGCGCAGGTGCTGCGCGACGGCGAGAATGATTTCCTGCGGCTGACCGATGCGCTGAACAGCAATCCGCACAACAGCGTCTTCTTCTCCGCGACTGGCAGCGGACGGCAGGACGTCGTCGATGTCGGCTTCGATTTCCGCATCGAGCGGCGCGCGGGGCAGGCGACCGACCCCGACGGCATCGCCTTCGCCTGGCTGCCCGTCGCGCTCTATGGCGCCGGCGGTCCGGGGCCGACGATCCCGCGCAGCGGGTCGAGCGGCCTCGAGCCCAATGTCGCGGGCGCGCTGGGGATCGGCTTCGACAGTTTCGCCAACAACGGCGAGGTCAACGCCAACCATGTGTCGATCCATTACAACGGGGTGAAGCTGACCGACATCGCCAGCCCCGGCCTGACGCTGGCCAGCGGCGACTGGACGCACGCGCGCATCCTGATGACGCGCACCGCCGGCGGCACGCTGCTGACCGTCCGGCTGACCGCCGAGGGCGGCAGCACCATCGAGGTCGTCACCGACTATTTCATTCCCGGCATGGAGCTGGAGGCGGGGCGCGTCGCGCTCAGCGCCTCGCAGGGCACCTCGACCGGCGACCAGGACGTCGACAATATCGCCGTCGCCATGACTCCCGCGGCGGCGGCGATGCCCGCCGTGCCGTTCGGCGAGGCGGTGACCGGTTCGATCGCGCGCACCGGCGCGGTCGAGCGCTACAGCTTCACGATCACGCAGCCGACCGCGGTGGTGTTCGATCCGCTGACCAACAACAGCAATTTCCGCTGGCAGATCAGCGGGCCGAGCCAGACCCCGGCGGCGCGCCAGTTCACCGCGTCGGATTCGCTGAACTTCAGCGACAATCCGGTCATGCTGCTCCAGCCGGGGACCTACAGCCTGGCGATCTCGGCCGGGACGGCGACGGGCAGCTATGCCTTCCGCCTGCTCGACCTGGCGCAGGCGGCGGCGCTGACGCCGGGCGAGCCGCAGTCGGTGACGCTGAATCCGGGCAACATGACCCAGTTGTTCCATTTCGACGCAGCCGCGGGCGAGCGCCTGTTCTTCGACTATATGAGCGGCGCGACGCTGCCCTATTGGCGGCTGATCGACCCGCGCGGCAACACAGTGTTCACCCCGCGCTCGATCGGGTCGGATTCGCAGGTCGAGCTGACCGAGACCGGCCGCTACGCGCTGATGGTCGAGGGGCGCATCGCCAATGCGGAACCGCAGACGACGGCGTTCCGCCTGGTGTCGATGACCGACCGCAGCGCGGCGCTGACCGTCGGCGCGACGACGCAGGGGACGGTGCCGGCGCCCGGCGACCGGATGCGCTACAGCTTCTCGCTGGCGCAGGATGCGCTGCTGCTGTTCGACAGCCTGACGGGCAACGGCAATTTCCGCTGGAGCCTGACCGGGCCGCAGGGCACGACGATCCAGGACCGCACCTTCGCCAACAGCGATTCGCAGTCGCGCACCGACGCCACGCCCTTCCTGGCCGCGGCGGGCGACTATGTGCTGACGGTGTGGGCGAACAACGACGTCACCGGCGATTATGCCTTCCGCCTGCTCGACCTCGCGTCGGCGTCCGCGATCGCGCTCGATACCGTCATCGACGGCCTGCTCGAACCCGCCAACAGCACCGGCCTGTATCGTTTTGCCGGCGAGGCCGGCGACAAGCTGTTCTTCGACTATCTGTCGTCGGGGCCGACGGGGCGCTGGCGGCTGATCGACCCGCAGGGCCGCCAGATCGTCTACAACAACACCGGCGCGAGCAGCGACATGGGGCCGGTCGTGCTGACGCGTTCCGGCACCTATACGCTGGTGGTCGAGGGGCATGTCACCGTCGCGGGCGCGTCGGCGCCGGTCCAGTTCAAGGTGTCGAAGCTGGTCGACAAGGTCGCGCCGCTGACGCTCGGCGCAACCCATTCGGGCACGTTCGCGCAGCCGCAGCAGGAGGATGTCTATCGCTTCACGCTGACGGAAGGCACATTGCTGCTCGTCGATCCGCTGACCAGCGACGGCAGCCTCGTCTGGACGCTGACCGGGCCGCGCGGCGAGGTGGCGAGCAAGGGCTTCCAGAGCTCCGACGGCGCGTCGGTCGGCGCCGCCAACCCGGTGCTGGTCGTCCCGGCGGGCGACTATGAACTGCGGGTGCGCAACAACAGCACGACCGCGCGCGACTATGCGCTGCGCGTCCTCGATCTCGCCGCCGCGACCCCGATCACCCCGGGCCTGCCGGTGACGGGGACGCTGAGCCCCGGATCGGAGACCGAGGCGTTCCGCTTCGAGGGCGAAGCCGGCGAACGCTATTATTTCGACCGTCAGGCCCTGTCGGGCGGCAGCCCCTATTGGCGGCTGATCGCGCCCAACGGGCGGCAGTTGTTCAGCGGCTATTTCAACGACGTCGACAGCTATGTCCTGCCCGACACGGGCACCTACACGCTGCTACTCGAAGGCTATATCGGCGACGTCGGTTCGGTCTACACCTATGGCTTCAACGTCTTCGAGAACCCCGAAACCGCGCCGATCCCCATTCCGGGGCTGGAGGTGCGTCCCGCCCCCGACCTGGTCCCGCAGGGCGTCACGGTCAGCGGCGAGGGGGCGATCCAGTCGGGCGGCACGATCACCGTCGCGTGGCAGACGCGCAACGACGGCACGCTGCCCGCGACCGGGACATGGTCGGACCGGCTGATCCTGCGCAACCTCGACACCGGGCAGATCATCGGCAATTTCGTGATAGCCGACAACGGCGGCGACCTGGCGCCGGGCGCGTCGCGCCAGCGCCAGACGGTGGTGAGCCTGCCGACCGGCAACGCCGGCGTCGGCCGGATCGTCGCGATCGTTACGACCGATATCGCGAACGCGGTGGCGGAGGAGAATGCCTCGGGATCGGCCGAGACCAACAATGAGGCGTCGGTCGAGTTCCAGTCGATCCTCGCGCCCTTCATCGACCTGAGCGTCGGCCAGGTCGCGGTGGAACCGGCGAGCGGCTGGAAACCCGGCGATACCGTCACGATCAATTGGAAGACCACCAACAGCGGCAACCGGCCGACCGCGGGCGCCTTTTCGGAGCGCATCGTCGTGCGCAATGCGTCGAGCGGGCAGCAGGTGCTGCTCGCCACCGTCGCGGCGGCCCCGATCGACGCGGGCGCGTCGCGCAGCGGCAGCTACAGCATCGTCTGGCCCGAGGGACTGATCGGGCACGGCCAGTTCACCTTCACCGTCACCACCGACATCCTCGATCAGGTCGCGGAGGCGAACGACGCCGGAACCGGCGAGACGAACAACGCGGCGGCGCTGACGATCACCTCGGCCCCCGATCTGGTGATCCGCGACATGGCGATCGACGCCACCGCCCCGCAGGCGGGCGACAGCATCACGCTGAGCTGGACCGAGGCCAATATCGGCAATGCCGCGACGCTGGCGGGCTGGAACAACCGGGTGCTGGTGCAGAACGTCACCACCGGCGAGACTTTGCTCGATACCGCGGTCGCGAGCGACATGCTGCTCGCCGCCGGGGCGGAGCGGGCGCGCAGCTTCACCTTCAAGCTGCCCGATGGCGCGCGCTCGGTCGGGTCGATCCGCGTCAACCTGTATGCCGACCAGAATGCCGGGGGCGGCGGCAATGCCGTGCGCGAGGTCGCCGACGGCCGCAACGCCGAAGGCAACAACAGCGCGCAACTGACGATGCCCGTCGCGGCGCGCGTCTATGCCGACCTGCGCGTCGGCGACGTTGGCGCGCCGCCGACCGCGATCGGCGGCGGGACGATGACGGTGAGTTGGCGGGTCGACAATGCCGGCGCGTCGGCATCGGCCGAGGGCGGCTGGGTCGACCGGGTGATCCTGAGCGCCGACGCGGTGCTCGGCAACGGCGACGACATCGTCATCGGCGAATATCGCCGCACCGATCCGCTTGCCGAAGGCGGCAGCTATACGGCGTCGCTCGACATCGCGCTGCCCTCCGACATCGGCGGCCTCTATCGCCTGTTCGTCGTCACCGACGCGGGACAGGCCGTGGTGGAGCCCGATACGCGCGCCGACAACGCCAGCGCGCCGGTGGAAATCCAGATCAGCGCGACCGCGCCGAATCTGGTGGCGGACGCGGTGTCGGGGCCCGCCGGCACGGTGTTCGGCGGCGATCCCTTCACCGTGTCGTGGCGCGTCCGCAACACCGGCGACGCCCCCGCCGCGGGCGGACATATCGACCGACTGATCCTGTCGGCCGACGGCGTCGTCGACGCGAACGATCTGGTGCTGGCCGAAGTGGTGCGCGGATCGGGGCTCGCGGTCGGCGACAGCTACACCGCCAGCGTCGAGGTGCGGGTGACCGACGGCCGGGTCGGCGACTATCGCCTGATCCTGGTGACCGATGCTGGGCAGACGGTGTTCGAGAATTTGCTGGAAGGCGACAACAGCGTCGTGTCGCCGGTGGTGCGCTTCGCCGCGACGGCGGCGCCCAATCTGGTCGTCAACAGCGTTTCGGTGCCGCCGGGCGCGGTGCCCGGCGAGACCGTCCTCGTCACCTATGTCATCCGCAACACGGGCGAAAGCGCGGCGACCGCGCCGTGGGTCGACCGTATCTATATCGACGACGACACGACGATTTCGGGCGCGCAGCAGCTTGTGTCGGTGCCGCGCAATTTCGACCTTGCGCCCGGCGAAACCTATGAGGTCAAGCAGCTCGTCACCATTCCGACCGGCTATACCGACGGCGAATGGCGCATCTTCGTGCGCGCCGACGCGCAGGGCCAGGTCTATGAAGGTGGGCGCGACGGCGACAACGACGGCATGTCGGGCGCGCTGATGCTGACCCATCCGGACTTGGTGCCGGTGCTGATCCAGGGGCCGGAAGGCGGCAACGCCGAGTCCTTCTCCGAAATCGAGGTGCGCTGGCAGATCCGCAACGACGGCACCGGTTCGACGCTGGGCGGCTGGGCCGATACCGTCTGGTTGTCGCGCGACGATGCGGTCGGCGCGGGCGACATCAAGCTGGGCGAGCTGATCGCACAGGCGCAGCTCGCGGCGGGCGCGATCTATGACGGGGTGCTCAAGGTCACGCTGCCGATCGACGCCAGCGGCCCCTGGCGCCTGATCGTCCAGTCGGACAGCGGCGGGGTCGTCGCCGAAACGGCGGCGGGTGAGGCGAACAACATCGGGTCGATCGCGCTCAACATCGGGCTGTCCGATTATGCCGACCTCGAGGTCAGCGACGTCACGGCGCCCGCGCAGACGATCGACGATCCCGCGCGCGTCCGCGTCGAGTGGACCGTCACCAACGTCGGCACCGGCGCCGGTTTCACCCACGGCTGGAACGACAGGGTGATCGTGTCGCGCGACGGCGTGCTCGGCAACAATGACGACATCGTGCTCGGCGAATATGTCCACAGCGGCGCGCTGAACGTCGGAGAGACCTATCGCGCGGGGCTCGACCTGATCCTGCCGGCCGGATTCCACGGCCGCTACACGCTGTTCGTGCAGTCGGACGCAAAGGGCGAGGTGTTCGAGAATGGCGCGGAGGCGAACCGCGGCGTGCTGGTGGGGAATTTCGACGTGTCGCCGATTCCGTGGGCGGACCTGGTCGTCGCGTCGGTCGCGGTTCCCGCCGGCGCGGTGTCGGGACAGACGATCGACGTCACCTGGCGCGTCACCAATCAGGGCATCGGGCTGACCAACAGCGGCGAGTGGTTCGATCAGGTCTATCTGGAACGGACCGACGGCACCGGCCGGGTGCGGCTGGGCAGCGTCAATCACCTCGGCTATCTGGCGCCGGGCGCCAGCTATGACCGCACGGCCAGCTTCCGCCTGCCCGACGGGCTGTCGGGCGCCTATCGCATCGTCGTCGAGACGCCGGGGTCGAGCGACCCGCGCAGCGGCCCCTATGAGTTCGTGTTCACGACCAACAACAGCCGCGCGTCGGACGCGATGGCGGTCGCGCTCGCCCCGCCGCCCGACCTGGTCGTCGACAGCATCTCCTTCCCCGCGACGGGTGTCGAGGGACAGGTCATCGACGTCGAATGGACCGTCCGCAACGCCGGCACCGCCAATGCGACCGGGACGTGGACCGACCGCGTCTATCTGCGCAAGGTCGGCGATACGGGCGCCGGCACGCTGATCGGCACCTACAGCTACACCGGGCCGCTGGAGGCCGGAAAGACCTATAGCCGCAAGGAGGAAATGCGGCTGCCCTCGAAGACGAGCGATCAATATGAGCTGATCGTCGTCACCGACGCGGGGAACAGCGTCTACGAACATCTGAACGAGGACAACAACCGGCGGGTCAGCAGCACCGCGATCCTGGTGTCGGCGCTGCCGCGACCCGACCTGCGCGTCAGCGAGGTCATCGCCCCCGACCGCATCACCGCCGGCGCGACCGCGTCGATCGAGTTCAAGGTCGTCAACCAGGGGCTGGTCGCCGCCAACGGGCTGTGGACCGATCAGGTGTGGCTGTCGCTCGACGACAAGATTTCCAACGACGACATATTGGTGTCGAGCCTGCAGAACCCGTCGGCGCTTGGCTCGCTCGAGGAATATCTGTCGGCATCGGGGACGTTCACCGTCCCCAAGCGTTTTCGCGGCACCGTCTATATCCTCGTCGCCACCGACAGCGGCAACGCCATCGACGAATGGCCGAACGACACGGCGCAAAGCAATATCGTCGCCCACGAGATTTTCGTCGATCCGATCCCCTTCGCCGATCTGGTGGTCGACAGCGTCGTCGCCCCGGCGCAGGCGTTCGAGGGCAACAGCGTCACGGTGCGCTACAGCGTCACCAACCGCGGCGCCGGCGACACCGACCTTGGTCGCTGGACCGAGCAGATCTGGCTGACCCGCGACAAGAACCGGCCGCATCCGGGGCAGGGCGACATCCTGCTGACGACGCTGACCTATGACGGCGGCATATTGGTCAAGGATGCGGGATACGACCGCGAACTGACGCTGACGCTGCCCGAGGGGCTGGTGTCGGGCACCTATTACATCATGCCGTGGGTCGACCCCTATGCGACGCTGCTCGAGGATTCGCTCGCGCCCAACGTCAATCCCGACGACCCGAACGAGATCAACAGCAGCAACTATCGCGCCCGCGCGATCGACATCGTCGGCGTCCCGCCGCAGACCTTTACCCGCGCGATCGCCGTCGATGCGGTCACGGCCGATCCGGTCGGCGTCGGCGGGGGGCAGTTCAACGTCAGCTGGACGGTCCGTTCCAACGGCAACGCGGCTGCGGCCAAGTGGATCGATCGCGTCTATCTGGCCGATGCGCCGCTGCTCGAAAACGCGACGCGGCGTTTCGACCTCGGCAGCTTCGACAATCTGAAGCCGCTCGACCCTGGCCAGTCCTACACCAACAGCCAGACCTTCACGCTGAACCCCGCGGCGGCGGGGATGTACGTGATCGTCGTGTCGCAGCTGGCGGGCGATCCGAACAATCTCGACAACAACGGCTTTGCCGCGACCAGCGTCACCAACGCGCCCGCCGACCTGCGCGTCGTCCAGGTCGTGCCGGCGGCGCCGACGGCCCCGGCCTATTCGGGCGAGAAGACCAGCGTCACCTATACGGTCGAGAACCGCGGCGGCGCGGTGTGGAGCGGCACCCAATACTGGACCGATGAAATCTGGATCTCGAAGGACCCGGTGTTCGACACCCGCCGCGCGCAGAAGGTCGCGACGGTCAACGTCACCAACGGCCCGCTCGGCGCCGGGCAGAGCTATAGCCGCACCGCCGAATATTCCCTGCCGCCGGGGGTCGAGGGCGAATACTTTGTCTATGTCGTCGCGAACTCGGCCGGCAACACGCCGGTGCCCACCGACATCGTCCGCGACGGCGGCAACAGCGCCCTGCTCGACCGCTTCGCCAAATATGCCTTCGAACTGCCGCAGGGCAACGTCGGGCAGGCGGCCTTCCCGGTCGTCTATCGCGAGCCCGACCTGCGCGTCACCGAACTGACGCTGCCCGACACCATCGCCGCGGGCAGCACGATCACCATCAGGTTCAAGGTCGAGAATGTCGGCAACCGCGCGACGCGCGAGGACAGCTGGACCGACCGCGTCTATCTGTCGCTCGACGCCTCGCTCGACGAAGGCGACTGGCTGATGTCGCGCGAGAGCGCGCCGGGCGTGATCGTCCGCGCCGAGAACAAGCATGTCGGCGTGCTGGAGGCCGGCGAATCCTATTACGCCACCGTGACGGTGACGCTGCCCTTCGAGCTGAACGGGGCGATGCACGTCATTGCGATGACCGATTCGGAACTCGCCGATTCGGGCTATGCGAACAGCACCCTGTCGCCGCGCCTCAACGGCGTGCGCGGGTCGCTGGCGGGCAAGGTCAGCGAGTTCCAGGGCGAAGGCAACAACAGCATTGCGAAGGCGGTGACGCTGACCCCCTATACGCCGCCCAACCTTCAGGTGACGGCGCTCACCGCGCCCGAACGCGCGGTGCGCGGGCAGACCTTCCGCCTCGAATATCGCGTGACCAACAACGGCGGGGCGACCCCGGCGCTGCAGGCGCAGTGGGACGACCTGATCTATCTGTCGCGCGATCCGTTTCTCGACCTGACGTCCGACCGCTATATCGGATCGGTCCGCCACAGCGGCGGGCTGGCGGCCGGCGACAGCTATGACGTCGCGCTCGACCTTGCGGTGCCGACCGACCTCGGGACCGAGGCCTATTATGTCTTTGTCGTGTCCGACCCCGCGCGCTACAACGCCACCGGACAGGTTTTCGAGAGCGACGAGCGGGACAATATGCGCGCCAGCGCCGTCCCGATGGTGATCGAATTGCCGCCGCCGACCGATATCCAGGTCATGGACATCACCGTGCCCGATACCCAGCGGCCCGGCGACGAAGTGACGATCAGCTGGACGGTGAAGAATGTCAGCGACGTCGTCGCGGCGGGGCGCTGGACCGACGCCGTCTATCTGTCGCGCGACGCGACCTGGGACGTCGGCGACAAGCTGCTCGGCCGCGCCGATTACGGCGGCGTCCTCAATCCCGACGGCACCTATACGCTCAGCCTGACGACGACGCTGCCCGGCGCGGCGGCGGGCGACTATCGCATCATCGTCCGCGCCGACGTGCGCAACCAGCTTCACGAGGATGTCGGCGAGGCGAACAACACCACCGCGTCGGCCGAGACGCTGTCGATCGCCGTCGATACGCTGACGCTCGGCATCCCGCTGACCGTCGCGCTGGCGCCGGGGCAGGAGCGGCTCTACCGGATCGAGGTTCCCGCCGACAAGACGCTGCGCCTGCGCGTCGGCTCCGACGACGAACGCAGCATCAACGAGGTGTTCGTGCGCCACGACGAGGTGCCGACCTCGGCCGCGTTCGACGCGACCTATACCGGCCCGCTGGCGCAGGAACTGACGGCGATCGTCCCCGGCACCGAACCCGGCGTCTATTATGTGCTGGTGCGCGGCTACAGCGGCCCCGCCGACGGATCGCAGGTGACGCTGGTCGCCGACCTGCTGCCGCTGGTCATCACCGACATCCAGACCGATCGCGGCGGCGATTCGCGCTATGTGACGACGACGATCAAGGGCGCGCAGTTCCACCCCGACGCCATCGTCAAGGCGTCGCGTCCCAATATTGCCGAATATGAACCCGTCGCGTGGAAGGTCGTCGATGCGTCGACGATCATCGCGACCTTCGATTTCACCGACGCGCCGCACGGCCTTTACGACATCAAGGTCATCAACCCCGACGGCGCCCAGTCGAGCGAGCCCTATCGCTTCCTGATCGAGCGCGGGATCGAGCCCGAGGTGACGATCGGCGTCGGCGGCCCGCGGGTGATCCTGGCGGGCGACCAGGCGACCTATTCGGTGGCGCTGGAGAACCGGTCGAACCTCGACGCGCCCTACACCTATTTCCAGGTCGGCGTGCCCGAACTGGGCAGCAACCAATATGTCTATGGCCTGCGCTTCCTCGATTTCTTCACCAACGTCCGCGGCGCGCCCGAAGGCGTGCTGGCGGGGGTCAACGCGCTGGTGCCGTGGCTGGGCCTCGAATCGATCACCAACACGGGCGGCCAGCTCATCACCTCGGGCTTCCTCTACGATCATCCGGCGGACGGCTTCACGGGCTTCACCTTCAACGTCTCGACCTATCCGGGGCTGAAGGCGATGGCGGACCGCTCGTTCGAGGCGTTCCGCGCGCAGATGGCGCAATCCTTCCCGTCGCTCGACAATCTGCTCGCGGCGGGCGAGGGGAATCTCGAAAACTGGTGGGATGCGGTCAAGGACCTGATCGCCGACCAGCTTCCTGCCGCGCGCGGGGTGCTCGACCAGCTCGACTTCGTCGGCCTCTACCAGTCGAACGCCGCGACGCCGAGCAGGGATGAGATTCCGTTCATCCCGTTCCGCTTCCACATCCTCGCCTCCGCGACGACGATGACGCGGGCGGAGTTCGTTGCCTTCCAGACGAACGAGGCCCTGCGGCTGCGCGACGCGATACTGGCGGCGGACGACGCGCCGCCCGCGCTGCTGGCGCTCGCCGCGAGCGAGCGGGACTGGGTGAACCTGTACCTTGCCGCGCTGGAGGATGCGGGATTGCTGCGCCCCGAGGGCGAGGTGCCGCCGATCCGCACGCAGGCGCATATCGTCAGCCTGATGGCGACGCTGGCGTCGGGCATCCTCTATGGCCCGGCGGGCAGCGAAATCCGCTCGAACGGCGATTACCTCGGCTTCTTCGAGCAGGTGCGCGCGCTGTACGGCCACAAGAACGGCCAGATGGCGGCGATCGAATATATGGATCCGCGCCAGAGCCCGCGCTACTCGGGCGAGGTGCCGATCCCGGCGCTTCCCGACCCCGCCGACTATGATCTGGGCCTGAGCGGTCCGACCTGGTTCGAGGCGTTCCGCGTTTATGTCCCCTGGGTCGATTTCGCGCAGCGCGGCGCGGGCCTGCCCGCCGATTTCCAGATCAACGGACCGGAGCCGGTCGACGGCGATCCGCTGGCGCAGCTCGATTTCTCGCGCTTCTTCACCAGCGGCGGCGCGGGTGGGCGGCTGGCGTCGATCACCGGTCCGCAGACGATGGACACGCTGGGCTGGCTGCCCGCGTCGGCCGAGCTTCCCTACAGCATCGGCTTCGAGAATTCGGCCGGATCGTCGCGCTACACGAACGAGATCCGCATCGTCACGCAGCTCGACCCGCAGCTCGACGCGCGCAGCTTCACCTTCGGCGATATCCGCATCGGCGACATCACCATCGACGTGCCCGACGGGCGGACGAGCTTTCAGGCCGAATATGACTTCGTGCGCACGCGCGGTTTCATCCTGCGCGTCAGCGCGGTGCTCGACCTCTATCAGCAGCCCGCGAGCGCGAGCTGGCTGATCCAGGCGATCGACCCGGTGACGGGCGAGGTGCTGCAGGACACGACGCGCGGCCTGCTGGCGCCCAACAACGCGCAGGGGTCGGGCGCGGGCTTCGTTTCCTATGCGGTGCGGCCGGCGGCCGACGTCGCGACGGGCGAGACTATCGCCGCGTCGGCGCGCGTGCTGATGGACGGCTTTGCGCCCGAGGACACGACGATCCTCAACCAGATGGTCGACGGCAAGGCGCCCGAAAGCCGCCTGACCGCGACGCGCATCGGTACGACGAACGATTATCGCATCGACTGGAACGTCCGCGACGACAATGGCGGGTCGGGCGTGCGCCACGTCACCCTTTATGTGGCAGAGGACGGCGGCGATTTCCGCATCTGGCAGCGGCGGCTGACCGACGCGTCGGGATCGCTGGTGTTCGAGGGCGAGGCCGGAAAATCCTATGAGTTCCTGGCGCTGGCGACCGACGTCGCGGGCAATCGCGAGGTGCCGAAGCCCGGCGTCAACGCCGTTGCCGACGGGTCGGGCGTCAATCTGGGCGCGCTGCCGACCGTGCCGGGGACGACCCCGCCCAATTTCGGACAGGCGCCCGAACCCTCGCCCGCGCCGTCGACCAACGCGCTGTTCACCGCGGCCGAAGCCAAGGTTCCCGCCGCGGCGGCGCTGTCGGCGCCCAGCGAGTTCGACGCGATATTGAGTCCGTTCATCGCGCGTGCCTTTGCCGTGGGGATCGGGCAGAGCGACGGCGGCATCGGTCCGATGGCGATCGTCGAGGCGTCCGACGGCAGCATCCTGGTTTCGGGCGGCGCCAATCGCGGCACCATCTGGCGCTTCGACGCGCGCGGCGGGGTGGCGGGGACGCCGCTCGCCGAACTCGATGTGCCGGTATTCAACATGGCCTTCGACCTCGAAGGGCGCCTGTGGGCGACGACGGGCGGCGGCGCGCTGTTGCGGCTCGATCCCGATACCGGCGCGGTGATCGAGCGCCATGGCGACGGCATCACCATCGCGATCGCGGTCCACCCCGAAAGCGGCGCGATCCATGTATCGACCAACGCCGGCATTTCGGTCTTCGACCCCGACGACGGCAGCTTCACCCAGTGGAGCCGCGACGAGAATCTGCGTGTCGGCAGCCTCGCCTTCGACGGCGACGGCACGCTGTGGGCCGTGACCTGGCCCGACCGCAAGCAGGTCGTGCGCTTCAACGACCGCGCGCGGGCGGAGACGATGCTGACCTTCGATGCGCCCGCCGATTCGATCGCCTTTGGGCGGGCCGGAACGCGGCTGGACGGGCTGATGTTCGTGTCGCACACCGCGGGCAAGGTCGCCGACACCGGCCTTGCCGCCGAGGGCAGCGAGCTGACGATGGTGGACATGGCGACGCTGCGCCGCATCGCGGTGGCGACGGGAGGATCGCGCGGCGACGTCGTGCACGCGACCAGCGACGGGCGGCTGCTGATCAGCCAGAGCGGGCAGGTCGATGTCGTCGCCCCGGCGACCGTGCCGGCGGTCGTCGCCACGAATCCGCCTGCCGGATCGAATGCGGTGCTGCCGATGCCGTTCCTGACCGTGACCTTCGATCAGGACATGTTCGTCGGCGCGGCCAGCGATGCCGCCTCGGTCACCAACCGCCAATATTACGAGCTGACCGACGACAGCGGCAAGACGCACGCGATCCGGTCGGTCTCCTACGACGCGGCGACGCGCACCGCGGTGCTGGAGGTCGGGACGTTGCTCGCCGGCAATTACCGGCTGACGGTCAAGTCGGGGCTCGCCGCCGCGACCGGCCAGCGCATGGCGGTCAATTATCAGAGCGCGTTCCAGGCGTATGACGATATTTCGATGCTGGTCGATGTCGTGTTCAGCGATACGCGGATGGACCGCCTGACCGGCACCATCTCCTACAAGGTGACGATCACCAACCGCACCGACGGGCCGATCACGCTGCCGGCGCTGTTGACCATCGATCCGCTCGGCGGCTTTCCGGGCGTTCCGACCGACGCCTCCGGACGCACCGACGACGGCCGCTGGCTGGTCGATCTGGCGTCCGCGCTGCCGCCGGGCGGCGTGCTGGAGGCCGGGCAGAGCACGAGCGGCCGCACCGTGTCGATCACCGCGCCGGGCGACCGGCGGCTGGAGTTCGCCGCGGGCATCGTCGCCGGCACCCTGCCCAACACCGCGCCGAGCTTCACCAGCCAGGCGCCCGACCGCGCCAGGGTCGGCCAGGCCTTCGCCTATCAGGCCGCCGCGAGCGATGCCGAGGGGCAGACGGTCGTCTTCGGCCTGCTGACCCATCCCGACGGCATGACCATCGACGCCAACACCGGGCTGATCCGCTGGACGCCCGGGCCCGACAGCCCGGCGAGCGTCGCGGTGGTGGTCGAAGCCTTCGATTCGCGCGGGGCGGTGTCGCTTCAGCGCTTCGTGCTGGCGGTCGAAGGCGGCAACAGCGCGCCAGAGTTCCGCAACGCGCCGATCCGCGTCGAGGGGGCGGAAGGGCAGTTGTTCGAATTCCAGCTTGCCGCCACCGACGCCGATTTCGACCCGCTCACCTATTGGGTCGACGGCCTGCCCGCCGGCGCGAGCTTCGACCCGGCGACGCGCATGTTCAGCTGGCTCACCGACTATCGCTCGGCGGGCACCTATGACGTGCGCTTCTATGTCACCGACGGCATCAGCCGGGACGAGGCGCTGATCTCGCTGGTCGTTGCCGACCGCAATCAGCCGCCGCAGGTGGTGCCGGTCGCCGACCGCAGCGCCCGCGAGGGCGATTTCATCCGCTTCCGCATCAACGCGACCGCCGACAGCGACCGGCCGCTGACCTTCTCCAGCCCCTCGCTGCCGTTCGGCGCGACGCTGAACCCGACGACCGGCGCGTTCGAATGGACGCCGACCTATATCCAGGCCGGCGACTACAACGTCACCTTCGACGTCAGCGACGGCGAAACCACGGTGCGCTTCACGACGAAGATCACGGTGCTCAACGCCAATGCGGCGCCGGTGTTCGACCAGCTCGACGGGTGGCAGGTGCTCGAAGGTCAGCTTCTGGTCTTTAAGGCGTTCGCCTTCGATCCCGACAATCCCTATTACACGCCCGCGCTGCGCAACATGCAGACCGGCGAGGTCGTGGTGACCACCAGCCTGCCCAAGACGGTGACGGTCGAGCTGTTGTCGGCGCTGCCGCCGGGCGCGACCTTCGACCCCGAAACCATGGAGCTGCGCTGGACGCCCGACAATGCGCAGGCCGGCGATTACGAGCTGCGCTTCCGCGCCACCGACACGGGCGACGGCGACGAGCCGCCGCTGTCGACCGAGATCACGGTGCCGATCCGGGTGTTCAACCAGAACCGCCGCCCCGAAGTGCGGACGATCGAGAATGTCACCGTGGCCAAGGACACGGTGGTCGAGATTCCGGTTTCGGCCTTCGACGCCGACGGCAATCCGCTGCGCCTCTCGGCGATCAACGAAAGCCCGTTCCAGCCGCTGCCGCCCTTCATCACCTTCATCGACAATGGCGACGGCACCGGCGTGATGCGGATCGCGCCGGGCGCGAACCATCGCGGCGATCATGCTGTGACCGTGACCGCGACCGACGACGGCGACGGCACCGGGACCCCGCTGACCGGCGCCTATACCTTCATCATTTCGGTCACGAGCCCCAACGAAGCGCCGGTGATCGGCCATATCGGCAATCTGGTCGCGGTGGCCGGGCAAAAGCTGACGGCGACGATCGACGTTCGCGACATGGACCAGGATGCCCTGTCCTATGCGCTGTCGGGCCTGCCCGGCGCGACCGTGACGCCGACCTCCGTCTATGGCCGCGTGACGCTGGAGTGGACGCCGACGGCGGCTGAGATCGGCAGCTATGACGTCAGCCTGACCGTCACCGACAGCGGCAACGGCGTCACGCTGGCGGCCAGCGACACGCGGGCATTCCGCATCGTCGTCCGGGCCGCCAACAGCGGCCCGCAACTGACCCCGGTCGGCGACAAGGCGATCGTCGAGGGCGAGGAGCTGCTGTTCAGCTTGCGCGGGATCGACGCCGACGGCGACGACATCAACTTCACGATGGAGGGCGCGCCGGAAGGCGCGACGCTCGATCCGGTGACCGGGCTGTTCCGCTGGAAACCGGCGCTGAACGCCGCCGGCAGCTACCAGATCCTGTTCGCGGCCGGCGACGGCCATTCGCGCAGCACCGAGCGGGTGACGATCACCGTCGCCAATGCGAACCAGACGCCGCTGTTCGTGCCGATGGCGACGCAATTGCTGCGCGAGGGCGCCGCGTCGACCTTCACCGTCGTGGCGGCCGATGGCGACGGCGATCCGCTGTCGCTGTCGGTGGTCAGCGGCCTGCCCGCGGGCGCGCTGTTCGTCGCGGCGCGCGGCGAGTTGCAATGGACGCCCGGCTATGACCAGGCGGGCGATCATCTGATCCGCTTTGCCGCGACCGACCCGTCGGGCGCGGTCGGCACCATCGACGTGCTGGTGCGCGTCGCCAATGTGAACCGCGCGCCCACGATCACCGAGGGCTATCACGCTTTCCTGATCGGCGAGGAAAAGCGCTTCCGCATCGCGGCGCAGGACCCCGACAGCGACGACACGCTGACCTTCAGCGCCGAAAACCTGCCCGAGGGCGCGGGCGTCGACGCCGCGACGGGCGAGTTCGTCTGGACGCCGGGACCGGGGCAGGCGGGCGACTATATCGTGACGCTGATCGTCAGCGACGGGCGCGCGACGACGCGGCGGACCGTGCTGATGCGGGCGCAGCTCGAACCCGCGGCGCCGACGCTGCGGATCGAGACGACCCCCAGCTTCGCCGCGACGCCGGGGCAGAAGGTGCTGCTCCATCCGACGGCGGACAGCCTGTCCGACATCGTGTCGCTGCGCCTGTGGGTCGACGGGCAGGAGGTCGCGCTCGACGCCAATGGACGCGCGACGATCACGGCCGGCAATCCGGGCAAATATTGGGTGCGCGCGACGGCGGTCGATGCCGATGGCGGAACCGCGACGGTCGAGCAATGGCTGAAGGTCCGCGATCCCGCCGACAAGGCGGCGCCGGTCGTCGCGTTCGGTGGCGGGATCGACGCGATGGTCGTGCGCGGCGCGATCGACGTGCGCGGCAGCATTGCCGACGGCAATCTCGATTTCTGGACGCTGCAACTGATCGGCGCCGACGGCAGCGTGCAGGACATCGCGCGCGGCGACGCGACCGCCGACGGCGTGCTGGCGACGCTCGACGGGCGGCGGCTGGCCGACGGTTTCTATACGCTGCGTCTGACCGGGCGCGACATTTCGGGGCGCACGAGCGTCGCGAGCGCGGCGGTCGAGGTGCGCACCGGCGCCGACAAGCTGGGGCGCTATCAATCGACCCATGTCGATGTTTCGGCGCAGCTCGGCAGCGTGCCGTTCGCGCTGACCCGCGCCTATGACAGCCTGACCGGCGAATGGATATTCCTGGGCCTCGACGTCGCGATGGAGACCAATGCCGGGACGCTGCCCGGCGTCGGCGGGGCGCTGCCCGGTTTCGAGCAGGGCGCGCGGCTGATGCTGACGCTGCCGACCGGCGAGCGCGCGGGCTTCACCTTCCGCCCGGTGGCGGAGACGATCGGCTCGGTGACCTTCTATCGCCCCGCCTGGGTGGCGGACAGCGCCAACGGCTGGACGTTGCAGTCGGTCGACCGCCAGCTTCGCAAGGTCGGCGGCGCCTATTTCGATGTCGAGACCGGGCTGGCCTACAACCCCGCGTCGCCGGTCCACGGCAACCGCGACTATGTGCTGAAGGGACCGGACGGCACGACCTACGTGATCGACAGCGGCAATGGCACGGTGGAAATCCGGTCGGCCGCGGGAATGCTTCTGGTCGGCGATGGCGGCGTGACCGCGCTGGGCGGCGCGGCGCTCCAGTTCCTGCGCGATGCGGCGGGCCGCGTCGTGCAGGTGACCGGACCCGGCGGGTCGGCCACCGTCTATGAATATGACGACGCCGGGCGGCTGACCGCGGTGCGCGACCTCGCGACCGGGGCGGGGGTCCGCTACGGCTATGTCGACGGGCGGCTCGCCATCGAGATTCCGTCTGACGGCGAGGGGCGGCGCATTCGCTATGCCGCCGACGGCGGCGTCACGACCAGCGTCGTGCGCGACGATCTGGGCAGCGCCGCGGCCTTCACCGGCAAACCCTTCGCCGGCACGCTGCCCGCCGCGGGCGGCAGCGACAGCTATGCCTTCACCGTGCGCGCGAGCGAGATCGCGGGGATGGAGAGCGGCGCGTTGATCCTGCGGGTCGCGACCACGGGCGATGCGATCCCCGAAATCGCCGGGCTGACCGCCATCGCCAGCAGCGTGTCGGGCGGCCAGCGGGTGACGCTGTTCGCGCTGCGCGAGGCCGGACTGCACGAACTGATCGTGACCGGCGCTGGAGCCTATGGCGTCGAGATGCGCATCGCCGGCGACATCAATGGCGACGGCAAGGTCGACGGCGTCGACAGCGCGGCGGTGATCGCGGCGCTGGCGGGCGCCGATGTCGACGGCGATGGCGTCGTCGATGCCACCGACACGCAGCTCGTCGCGGCGAATTACGGCTTCCGCGCCAACCAGGCACCGGTGATCGCCGACGCCATCGATGCGGTGAAGACCCACGTCGACCTGTCGGCCTGGATCGATCTGGGCAAGGTCGCGACCGATCCCGACGGCGACCGCCTCTATTACCGGATCGTCGGCGTCACCGGCGGCTCGGCGGTGCTGACCGCCGATGGCCGCTCGGTCGTCTTCACCCCCGACGCCGGGTACAGCGGCGCGGCCGCAATCCGGATTTCCGCCGACGACGGCTTCGGCACCTCGGCCGAGGGCGTGATCGACATCGCGGTGTCCGACGCGCGGCTGGTCGCGATCGATTTCGACCTGCGCCGCGTCCGCTTCGCCGAAGAAGGCGGGGTGGCACCGATCATGGTGATCGGCCAGTTCGAGGATCAGGCCGACGTCTATCTGCCGCTATCCTATCTGAATGTGACGGTCGCCAACCCCGGGGTGGTGCGCTGGGGCGATGATGGGCTGCTGACCGCGCTGCGCGACGGCGCGACCTACATCAAGGTCGAGCGGGGCAGCATCGCGGCGGCGACGGTCGTCACCGTCGGGTCGCCGAAGGACGGCGACGAGATATTGACCGCCGTCTACAATATCGATGCCTATCCCGATAATGTGACGATGATGGCGGGCGGCGCGACGCGCCGGATCGTCACCGCGCAGGACCCCGAAAAGCAATATTTCCTCGACGGCGCGGAAGCCGGAACCACCTATGTTTCGGGCGACACCGCCGTGGTCACGGTCGATGCCGACGGCGTGATGCGCGCGGTCGGTCCGGGGGTGACGACCGTCACCGTCATCAACCGCTTCGGCGAGGACCGCATCGAGGTGCGCGTGTCCGATCCGATCGTCGGCAATGTCGTGCAGATCGGCAAGGACGGCGCGATCGTCGCCAATACCGACGGCATCACCATCGGCTTCGGTCCCGGCGGGCTGGACGGCGACGCGACGGTGACGATCGAGTCCATCGCCCTTGATGACCTGCCGGTCGCGATGCCCAACGAGGATATCTTCGATTTCGTCGGCGCGTTCGAATTCGATGTCGCGGGCGCCGAATTGACCGGCCCCGTGCAGCTGGCGGTACCAGCCGCCGGCGGTGTCGGCGCGGTGGGCGACGAGGTCTGGTTCTTCCAGAAGATGCTGCTGCCCGTCGGCGAGAACGGCGCCGAGGTCGAGGTGTGGACGGTCATCGATTCGGGCCGCATCGACGAAGACGGCATGGCGCGCGCCGAATCGCCGCCGTTCCCCGGCCTGACGCGGCGCGGCCAGATTCTGGTGGCGCGGGTCGCGTCGCCGCTGCCGCGCATCCAGCTCGACCCCGGCTATGCCGCCGCCCTGACCGCGATCATGGTCCCGGCGCTCGGCATCGCGGCGTCGGGGGGCCTTGGCGGCGCCGTCGTCGGGCTGGGTCTTGGCGCGACGGCGATCTCGCTGATGGCCGCGCCGACGCTGTTCGGGCTCGCGGAACTCGAGGTGTGGCGCGCCTATGCCGATGGGGAGGTTCTGAAAACGACGCTCGACGTCACCATCTCCCCGACCGACCTTTACACCAAGGTCACGGCCACGGTGCCGACGCCCAAGAAGATCAGCGATGGCACGCCGGAGATATTGGGCGGCACCGTGCAATTCGTGGACGGCAAGCCGGTCGCGGTGCTGACGGGGCGCAATTTCATCTATCCGGCCGCGACGGCGGCGCTGGGGGCGACGACGGCGGGCGACAGCTTTGCCGACATGCGCGTGGTGCTACGCAACGGCAGCCAGGAGATCGTCCTGACCAGCGACAAGATTCGCGTGCGCGAAGGCGGGACGCAGGATTTCGCGGTCGTCGAGTTCGACGTGCCGCAGCGCGTCCTGCTGGGCGTCACGGAAATCCGCGTCGAACGGCCCGCCGCCGGCACGGTGCTGGACGCCAAGGGACGGATTCCCGCGAACGCCCAATATGTGGCGAGCAAGACGATCACCATCGACAACAAGGGCGGCTTTGCCTTTGCGGGCGATGCCAGCGGCGTCCAGATCATCGACCTTGCGCGCAAGGACGAAGGCGGCGCCGACCTGCTGGTGGGGCGGATCGAGCTGGGCGCGCCCGTGACCGAAATCGTCGTGACGACCGACCTCGGAAGCGCCTTCGTGGCGACCCAGAAGGGCGTTGCGATCATCGATACGCTGACGCTTCAGCAATATGACGCCGATTTCGACACGTCCGAAGTGGACATGATCGAAATTCCCGGCGGGGTGACCACGCTCGCAGTCGATCCCAACAACCGCTATCTCTACGTCGGCGGGCTCGGCAAGGTCTACATCATCGACATCGACCCCGGTTCGGCGACCTACCTGCAACTGCTGGAGAATGAAACGCACGCGATCAACGTCGCGATCCGCAGCGGCGGCGAGGAGTTCGGCCACATCACCAGCATGGCGATCAACGCCGACGGCACGCGCCTCTATGTCGGCGTGCCGGTGTCGGAGATGTACGGGCCGCGCGGCTGGACCAACTATGGCAAGGACCATGGGCTGGTCATGGTTATCAACGTCGACGACCGCGACCGTCCGAAGGCCGGCCAGCCGAACGCCCGCAAGTGGCGCGAGGTGATCGGCAAGATCGACGGCGGCGTCGAGGTCTATGACATCCAGGCGACGGCGGAAGCCGACAAGATGGTGTTCGTGTCGCGCGGCGATACGCGCAACGGCGTCCACCTGCTGAGCGTCACCAACAACAATCCGGCCAATTTCCAGGTCAAGCATGTCGGCGTGGCGCCGGTGATCAACGAGGGGCCGATCGGCGTCCGCGACGTCATCAACAGCATCGCCGGCATCTATTATTCATCGACCAAGCGCGTGACGCAGGGCCAGGTCTTCGACCTCGACATCCGCAACGCCGCGGGCATCGCGGTGACGCCCGACCTCAGCTACATGTTCGTCGCCGACTGGGGGCTGCCCGTCTATATGTGGTACGGCGACCAGAATATCGCCCGCGATGTCGATGCGCTGCACCAGACCGGGTCGAAGATCATGGTCATCAAGAATCCCTTCTCCGCCGCGCCGGAGATCGTGGGATCGACGACGCCGATTCCGCTGGCGTTCCTGGAGGAGTTGCGCGTCGACAGTTCGGGGCAGAAACTCTACGCCAACTATCGCGGCCTCGGGAACATCGTCGTCCTCGACATCGACGTGATCCGGGGCATCACGCCGGGGGCGAAGGACACCGACGGCAGCTACAAGTGGAAGCAGACGCCGATCGACAACGTCAATTTCGGGCATCCCGACATCTATCGGATCGATCCGGAAAATCCGGGCAGCTTCGACGATCCGACCAACCCGCCCAACTATCTGTCGATCAACGTCGCCAGGCATGGGCGCGGGCTGGCGTTGCAGCAGCTCGACGCGCTCGAACTGCTCGCGCCGCTCGGCAAGCAGGACCTGCATGGCGCGAGCGCGCCGCCGCTGACCTTCGAATGGCGGCTCGATTCGACGCTGACCGGCACGAAGAACGCCAAGGCGAAGCTCTACGTCAGTTCGCTGCTCCCCGGATCGGGCCTGTGGCCCGATGATCCGCCGTCGATCCGTAACCTGTTCGACAGCGATCCGTCCGCATCCTCGATGGCCGGGGATCACCACCCCAACCGCATCCTGACGACGCGCGAGCTCGACCCGGGAGCCTATCTGGTCAAGGCCGACGGCACGGTGGTCAAGCTGCCCGACGACCCGAACAATCCGCTCGACGGCCAGACCTGGCAGGTCACTTTCTCGCCCGAATATGCAAAGGCGATGACCGCGGGACAGCGTTACTACTGGGGCGTCGAAATCGTCGGCAAGGGCATGCGCGAAGCCGCGTCGTGGCAGGTCAAGGAAGTGGTGGCCGACGCTCCGTTCAACGGCGTCACGCTGCTCACCCACGGCTTCCAGCTCGGCCTTGGGATGATGAACTCGCCCGCGCTGTTCGGGTCGGCGTTCGAGCAGGACGGCGGCGTCTTCACCGACATGGCGGGTTTCATCACCGACGCCAGCGGCGGCGGCGTGGTGCTGTTCTACGACGGCAAGACCGGCGACTGGGTCGACCGCACGACGGGCAAGCGCAACGCCGCCGCGATCGCCGATGCGCTGGGCAAGGCGATCGTGCTGGTCAGCGACTGGTCGAGCCAGTCTGACATCACCGACACCGGCTTTGCGGAGGCCGCGGCCGACGCGCTGTTCGCGTCGCTGGTCGAACTCAACCGCGCGTCGGGCGGCGGGATATTCCAGTCGCCGCTGCACTTCGTCGGGCACAACCGCGGCTCGGTCGTCAATTCGGAGATCATCCAGCGGCTCGGCACCTATTTCGAGGGCGCGGGGGGCGAGGACGGCATCCACATGACGACGCTGGACCCGCACGACTTCAAGCAGGACGCGCTCAACATCCCGCTGAAGGACCTCGTCGAACTTCTGTTCAGCGCGGCTTCGGCGGCCACGTTCATGTTCCCGCCGCTTTCCAAGACGATCAACTATGTCAGCAAGGCCTTCACCAAGCTGATGAAGGTGGCTGGCAAGCTCGGCCTCAAGCTCGATCCGGTCGAGTTCGCCGACTTCTCCGATCCCACGGTGCAGGTCTGGAGCAACGTCACGTTCGCCGACAATTATTACCAGGCGACGGGACTGACCGAGGTCAAGCTGTCGGAAATCACCGTGGGCGGCAAGACGATCACGCTGCTGCCCGAGAAGATCACCGACCCGATGAAGAAATATATCTTCACCGCGACGATGAACGGCCGGTCGATGATCAACAACGCGCCGATGACGGCGGGCGGCGCCTTTACGCCGAACCGGCCCAATCTGGACGTCAACCTCGAGGGCATTTCGGGGATACAGGGCGACGACACGCTGTTCGCGATGTTCGGCCTCGGCGGACCCGACAGCCGCATCCTGCATTGGTATGCCGGCACCATCAACACCAACGTCGACAATATCCAGGGCTATCCGATCTTCCGCCGCGTCGTCGACGAGGGGCGCAGCACCTATGCGCTGGGCATCGAGACGCAGGAATTCGGCACCGCACCCTGGTATCAGGTCTATCCGGTGCTGGTGTCCGGCGGGAAGGGCGGATCGAGCGGCGCGCTCGACGGCTTCGTCTCGCCCGCGATCTGGGACGGCATCGGCGCCGGCTGGTTCTTCAGCGCGGTGGGCGGCGGCGCGGGCGTGCGTCCGGGGGCGATCGGCACCATCTCGCCCGTCTATGACAACGGCAAGGTCGCCAGCGTCGACAATGACAAGGCCGTGCCGTCGATCTTCAACGGCGATTTCGAAAGCGGCACCAAGCAGGCGATCACCAGCTTCCTTCAGAATTTCATCTTCGATTCGGGCTATGGGCGCTTTCCGCTGTCCTATGAACTGCCCGGTTGGTCCTATCACGGCGGGTCGGGGTTCACGCTGAATACCCAGGGCACGATCTTCGGCTATCCGTTCCCCGACATCGATATCACCGGCATCTTCACCGTCCAGACCAGCCTTTCCACCCTGTTCAAGGAGGTGATGAACAACGTCCTGAAGAAATGGGCGGATATTCTCGCGACCAAGCTGGCCAGCGCCTTCATTCAGGAAAAGCACGGCGGACCGCCGATTCCGACGTCGGAATCGTCGGAAGGATACCGGCAATGGTACAATGAATATTGGCTCGAACGCGCGGCGGGCGACTTCAGCCAGGGCAAGGCCGCGCTGCAGGCGATGGCGACGGTCCAGATCATCCAGGCGATCGACAATCTGATCGGCCGGCTGCTCGACGCCGGGGTCAGTTTCAACACCGAGGACGGCATCGTCACCAAGGATTTCTCGCTGTCCAAGCTGTATGAAAAGTCGGCGACCGCCGACAAGGCGGGGCTGGACGGCGTCGCATCGCTGATCACCCAGGTGTTCAACGCCTATATGGACCATTTCTTCCCGCAGCAGTCCGACTATGCGCTCATCATGGGCGGGCAGAAGCTGCTCAAGGATTTCATGTCGACGATGATCGAAACCAGCGCGATGCTGGCTGGAATCGATCCGACCTCCGGCGACGTCCAGCGCGCCGAGACGGCGGCGCATGAATTCATCGACAAGGTGGTGAATTTCAGCGCGATCACCCACAATCGCCTCTATGTGCCGGCCAATGCGAATTATCTGACGTTCGACACCTTCGTGCCGTGGATGATGACGGCCAATGCCGCGATCAAGGTGACCTTCACGCCGGTGGATCCCAGCCTCGGCTCGCACAGCGAGATCGTTCAGCTCAAGCCCGGCTTCATGTCGAACAACAGCTACAGCGTCGAAGTGCCGCAGGCTTATAAGGGCAAGGTCATCACCTTCACGCTCGAACCGGTGGACATGGAAAACACCGCCACCATCGAACATGCCTTCATGGAGCCTTCCGGGATCGAATATCGCATCCTGTGGCCCAAGACGGCGGAAGGATCGCGGCTGCTGAGCGAGCTCGATGCCGACCAGTTGCGGCTGCTGGAACAGCAGGGCGACTGGCTGGTCAAGCATCCCGACGTCAAGGTCCGCATCTATGGCTATGCCGACGAGCGCGGGGACGTGGCCTATAACGACCAGCTCGGGCTCGACCGCGCGGCGGCGATCACGCAGTTCCTGCGCAAATATCTGGCCGACCGCAACGCGCATCCCGAACGCGTGCTCGATCCGATCAGCCGCGGCGAGCGCTTCCCCAGCATGCAGGAGAAGGACACGGAAACGCGCTGGACGATGGACCGCCGGACCGAAATGCTGGTGGAAACTTGGGATGGCGTCCCGACCAGCGGCGTCGACAGGACCATCGACCTGTCGGAGACGCTGAGCCAGATTTTCCTGCTCGACGCCGTGCGCTTCACCGCCGTGAAGTCGGGCTCGCCGATCCTGCTCGACCCCAGGGACATGGTGACGACGTCGGCGGTGGAACCGCTGACCGCGGACCGGCTCGCGCCGATCGTCACCGCGGCGCAGGCGCGCTGGGTCGCGTCCGGGCTGATCGACGGCGCGGGCGCTGCGCTCGACCGGATCACGGTCGAGATCGGCGAACTGCCCGATGGCGCGCTCGCGCGGTTCGAGAACGGCGTCATCACGATCGACGCGGATGCCGCGGGCCGCGGCTGGTTCGTCGATACGACGCCGATGGACGACGGGGAATATGAGGGCGGAACGCTGGCCCAGCTGCTCGCCGCCGCGCTGGGTAGCGAGGCCGAGGGCAAGGTCGACCTGCTGACCGTCGTGATGCACGAGATGGGGCATGCGCTGCGGCTCGACGACGTGCCGACCAGCCAGTCGACGCGGTTGATGACCGAGATGATCCGGCTCGGCGAACGGCGCCTGCCGAGCGCCGCCGATGTGCCCGACGCGACGAAGCCCGCTACGCCGCAGGGCGACACCGGCGCGCCGCCGCCGACGATCACCCTGTCGTCGACGCCGGGCGGCGCGGGCGTGCTCGCGGTCCCGCCGGGCAGCGGATTGCCGCTGGCGTCGGGACCCGTGGTCACCACGCTCGCCAACGGCGATTTCGCCGCCGCAGACGGCTGGAGCGCCTTCGGCGGCGCCAGCGTCACGGGCGGCGAGGGCGTGCTTGCCGAGGACGGACGCTATCTGTCCTATCTGCGCCAGGCCTTCGCCATTCCCGACGGCGCGACGGAGATCAGCTTCGTCATCCGTTCGGCCACGCTCGGCACCAACGGCAGCCTGCCGCCCGACGCGTTCGAGGTCGCGCTGCTCGATCCGGTCACCGGCCGGTCTCTGCTCGGAGCACTCGACGGGCTGGACCTGACCGATGCGTTCCTCAACCTGCAGGCCGACGGGACGCTGCACCTTGCGCAGGGGGTCAGCGTAACCGGGACGCCCGGCAGCGGGTCGGCGGTCGTGACCGTGTCGCTGCTCGGCGTGGCGCGCGGCAACGGCGCCCTGCTGTCGTTCGACCTGATCGGCATGGGCGATCAGGACAGCCGCGTCGTCATCGACGATGTGACGTTCCGCACCGTGCCCAACCAGGCGCCGGTCGCGGTCGACGACGCCGTGTCGGTCGACGAGGACGGCACCGTCCTGATCGACATGCTCGCCAACGACAGCGATGCCGACGGCGATGCGCTGACCGTCGCCATCCTGACCGGCCCGACGCGCGGCACGCTGTTGCCGCCGACGGTGCCGGGCGGGCCGTGGACCTATGTGCCCGATGCCGATTTCTTCGGGACGGACAGTTTTACCTACACGATTACCGACGGGCTGAGCGCGCCGGTCTCCGCGACCGTTTCGATCACCGTCAACCCGGTGAACGATGCGCCGGTCCTGGAGCCGGTGGCGAATCGCAGCGTGGTCGAAGGCACGGCGCTGTCGGTGCAGCTTGCCGCGACCGATGTCGACGATGCGGCGGCGGCGCTGACCTGGGCGCTTGTCGAAGGGCCGGCCGGGATGACGCTGTCGTCGAACGGCCTGCTCGCCTGGACGGCGGCGGGGCTGGGCGACCGGACCGTGACGGTTCGCGTCACCGATGCCGCTGGCCTGTCGGCCGAACGCAGCTTCCTGCTTCAGGTGACGCCGGTCGGCAACGAAGCGCCGGTTCTGGCACCGATTGCGCCGCAGAGCGTCGAACAGGGCAAGGCGCTGACCGTGCCGCTGTCGGCGAGCGACGCCGATGACGCGGCGGAGACGCTGGTCTGGTCGCTGGTCAGCGGTCCCGCGGGTGCGACCGTGGGAGCCGACGGCGTGTTCCATTGGGTCGCGACCGGCGTAGCCGGGCCGCGCGAGGTGGTGGTGCGCGTGACCGATCCCAAGGGCGCGTTCAGCGAGCAACGCTTCACCATAACCGTGGTGGCGGTGCCCAACGCGGCGCCGGTTCTGGCGCCGATCCCCGCGCAGAGCATAGAGCGCGGGCGGCTGCTGAGCGTCGCGCTGTCGGCGAGCGATGCCGACGATGCGGCGGAGACGCTGGTCTATAGCCTCGTCAGCGGTCCCGCAGGGGCGCGGGTGACGGCGGACGGACGGTTCGAGTGGATCGCCGGGGGCGCCGCCGACACGCAGATGGTGACGGTGCGCGTGACCGATCCCAAGGGGGCGTTCAGCGAGCAGAGCTTCGCCATTGCCCTGATTGCCAGTTCCAACCTGCCGCCGGTGATCTCCCCCGTGGCGGGCATCGTGGTGGACGAAGGGCAGGCCGTTTCGGTCCAGCTCGCAGCCAGCGATCCCGATGGCGACGCGAGTGCGCTCGTCTGGACGCTGGTGTCGGGGCCGGAGGGAGCGAGTATCAACGCCAGTGGCCGGTTCACCTGGCAGGCGCTCGACGGCGATGCGACGGTGCCGGTCGTCGTCCGCGTGACCGATGCGGGCGGCGCGTCGGCCGAACTCGCCTTTGCCATCGCAGTCCGCGACGTCGCGCCGACGCTGTCGGTGACCGGCGAAGCGACGGGGCAGGTCGCGCAGAGCTATACCGTGCTGCTCGGCGCCGTCGACCCCGGTCAGGACACGCCGATCGAGTGGATCATCGACTGGGGCGACGGCTCTACGCCGACGCGGATCGTCGGTACCGCCACGGCGGCAAGCCACGACTATGCGGTGGCGGGCGACTATGTCGTCCGGGCGACGCTGATCAACGAGGATGGCAGCTTTGCCGCCGTGCCGCTGGCGCTGTCGATCGCCGATCAGCCGCAGACGCCGCTGCTTCAGGTGACGCAGGCGACGATCGGCGACGGTATCCTGACCATCCGCTTCTCGCAGCCGCTGGGCGCCGAGCAGGCCGGGCGGACGGTGACGCTGATCGGCGAGCGCTTCGGGGCGATTGCGGCGACGATCCGCTACGACGCCGATGGCCAAGGCTTCACCCTGTCGCGCACCGACGGCAAGCCGCTGCAATACGACCGCTACAGCCTGTTCATCGGCGACGACGGCTTCCTGAGCCGCGACGGCCGGTTGCTCGATGGCGATGGCGACGGGGCCGAGGGCGGCGACTATCGCGCCTCGATCCTGTTCGCGCGCGCCGCGGCGGGAACCGCCGAGCTGCCCGACTTCGTGCGCGGGCCCGGCGAGCAGGTCGATGTGCCGCTGGCCGACCGTGCGGGCCTGCAGGTGCGCTTCACCAGCGAGGGCGGGGTCAGGACGCTGTCCTTCCGCGTCACCTACGACCCGGCGCTGCTGACGATCGACGGCATATTGCGCGGGGCCGACCTTCCGGCCGACGCGGTCGTCGAGTTCCGCACCGAAGCCGCGCCGGGCGGCAAGCGCGTGGCGATCGTCTCGATCGTCAGCGACACGCCGATCCCGGCGGGCGCGGTCTGGCTGCTCAGCTTCGACGCGCGCGTTCCGGGCGACGCGCCCTATGGCGCGAGTGAGCGGCTGACGGTCACCGTCGACAGTATCAACGCGGCGGCGCCGAGTTCGACGCGCATGGACGAAGCGGTGCAACTCGTCGGCTTCCTCGACGACCGCTCGCCCGAATTCGACGCGCTGCGTCAGGTCGAGCGGGTCGTCGACGGCCTGCCGATCCTGTCGTCTTCGTCGGCGGAGCGGCCGCATTTCGATGCCGTCACCTATGGCACGCACGCGGCGGTCGCCAAATGGGCGGGCGACATCCATGCCACAGCGTCGGGCAAGACGAAGAAGGCGAAGGAGATCGCGGCCGCGAAGGATGCCGCGCGCAAGAAGGACGCCAAGGCCGAAACCGCGCCAGCCGCTCCGCGCGGCAGGCAGACCGCCGCGGCGACGATCGACTTCGGCGCTACGCCGGTGCTGATGGCGAAAACCGAAGCGACGGAGCAGGTCGATGCGCCGCTGGCACAGTGGCTCGCCGGCGCGGTGGATGACGGCGACGCGCTTGACCTGATGCCGGTGGCGCTGCCGGCGCTGTTGCTCGACCGCCGTTCCGATCCGCGTCCGCGCCGCGGCAAGGGCCGCAGGAACAAGGACCGTAAATGATGAGCGACGACAAGCGACCGGCGAAGGCGAAAGCGGCTGGGCGTCCGGCGGCCGGGAAGAGCACGCTCGCGCCGCCGGCGCCGCCGCCGCGTCAGCAGACGCTGAAGTTCCGCACCGACAATCTGAAGAGCAGCTATTGCAACATGGCCAACGTCACCTCGACCCGCGAAGAGGTGGTGCTGAATTTCGGGGTCAATCAGAATTGGGACCAGCCCGGCGCCGCGCCGGGACCGCTCGAGGTCGATGTCCAGCACCGCGTGATCCTCAGCCCCTTTGCCGCGAAGCGCCTCAGCGATGCGCTGGGCCAGTTGGTGCGCGATTATGAGCAGCGCTATGGCCCGCTCGGCTGATGCGCGGATGATCGGGTGAGCGTGGCGGCCGACATCGGGACCGCGTCGCGGTCGCAGGGGGCGGATGAGGCCCGGCTGTGGGCGTCGCTGGCGTCGGCGCGCGACGCGGGGTCCTTCTGCCAGGCCTGGCTCGACCTGCAATGCGCCCGCACGCGCGGGGTCAGCGCCGGACTGATCCTGCTCGAGGGCACCGGCGGCGCCTTCGCCCCCGCGGCGGGATGGCCCGCCGGCCCGCAGGAGCACCCCCATCTGCGCAAGGTCGCCGAGGCGACGCTCGCGAACGGGCAGGTGGTGGTCGAGGGCGATGCGGACGATCCCGACACGATGGGCATCGGCTATCCGATCGCCGCCGACGGGCGGATGATGGGCGCGGTGCTGCTCGCCGTGACGGGGCTGACCTCGCCGCAGATGCAGTTGCTGCTGCGCGAACTCCACTGGGGTGTCGGCTGGATCCACTCGCTGGTCTGGCAGCACCGCTCCGCCGGCGACGAAGGGCGCACGGAGGCGGCAACCGCGGCGATGGACGTGCTGGCGGCGATGCAGGAGCATGACACGCTGGCCGAGGCGGAACTGGCGCTGTGCAACGCGGCGACGATCGCCCTCGACGCCGACCGGGTGTCGCTGGGGCTGGTGCAGGGCGACCGCGTCAAGCTGTCCGCCATGTCGCACGGTGCGTGGTTTCGCAAACGGTCGGACGTCGCCGAGGCGCTGGAAGCCGCGATGGACGAGGCGATGGACCAGGACATGCTGCTGTCGGTCCCGCTGGTGCGCGAGGGCGATCCGATCCTGTTGCAGCAGGACCGCCTGCTCGCGCTGGCGGGCAAGGGCGCGGTCGCCAGCGTGCCGATGACCGACCGCGGACTGCCGGTCGGGGTGTTGACGATCGAGCGCGCGGTCGATGCCGATCCGTTCGATGCCCGCGACCTGCTGCTCGCCGAAACGATCGCGGCGCTGGTGGCGCCGGGAATCGCGCTGCTGCGGCGCGAGGAAAGATGGATCGGCGGCCGCGTCCGGCGGCACGGCATGGACGGCGCGCGCGCGCTGTTCGGCCCGCGCCGTCCGCTGGCGAAGGCGCTGGGGATCGGCGCACTGCTGTTGCTGCTGATCCTGTTCATTCCGTTCGCCCAGTTTCAGGTGCGCGCCGACGCCGAACTCGAAGGCCAGGTGCAGCGCGCGGCCTCGGCGCCCTTTTCCGGCTTCATCGCGCGGTCGCAGGCGCGCGCCGGGGACGTCGTGCGCGCGGGGCAGGTGCTCGCGACGCTCGACGACCGCGACCTGATCGTCGACCGCGCCCGCGCGCTCGGCGAGGTGCAGCAGCTCGACCGCCGCTATCGCGAGGCGCTGGCCAAGCACGAGCGCGCCGACATGAGCCTCGCCGGCGCGCAGCTTCGCCAGGCGGAGGCGAGCCTGCGCCTGATCGAATATAAGCTCGCGCGCACGCGCATCGTCGCGCCGTTGTCGGGCGTGCTGGTGTCGGGCGACCTCAGCCAGAAGGTCGGGACGCCGGTCGAGGAGGGCGACGTGCTGTTCGAGGTCGCGCCGCTCGGCAGCTTCCGTGTCGTGCTGAACGTCGCCGAGGAGGATGTGAATTATCTGCGCCCCGGGCAGCAAGGTCGATTCGCGCCGACGGGACTCGCGGGCGAGACGGTGCCCTTCACCGTCAGGCGGATCACGTCGGTCACGGCCAATGTCGATGGCGAGAATGTATTCCGCGTCGAAGCGGAGCTGGCGGGCGACCGCCGCGCGGTGCTGCGCCCCGGCATGGAAGGCGTCGCCAAGGTGAAGATCGACCGGCGCAGCAACGCCTGGATCTGGACGCGCGGCCTGCGCGAATGGCTGCGGCTGTTCTTCTGG
>Ga0182748_1000515_pt1 | contig 41558 bp, 40 predicted proteins | sample eDN3rd37CKraftOP_FD_128877 | JGI IMG/M metagenome (GOLD analysis project Ga0182748, IMG submission 128877) | Enriched Organic Plus compost microbial communities from Emeryville, California, USA - eDNA 3rd pass 37_C Kraft OP (version 2) (version 2) ... | reverse complement strand
CGACGGCCGCTGCAGCCGCGACGCGGAGGCCGCCGTCTACTTCGCGATCGCCGAGGCGCTCACGAACGCGGCCAAGCACGCCCGCGCGGCGCAGACCCGTGTCGTGGTGCGGCTGCGCGACGGGGGCACCCTGTGGGCCCGTGTCGAGGACGACGGCATCGGCGGTGCCCGAATCGTGCCCGGCGGGGGACTGGACGGCATCATGAACCGCGTGCTCGCCGCCCGCGGCGAAGCCCGACTGGACAGCCCCATCGGCGGCCCCACCAGCCTGGAGGTGAGCGTCCCGTGCGCATCCTGATCTGCGAGGACTCGGCGCTCCTGCGGGAGGGACTCGTGCGGCTGCTGGAGGACGCCGGTCACACCGTGGTCGCGGCGCTCGTCGACGCCGAGCGGCTCCTGGAGACCGTCGAAGAGACATCCCCCGAGCTGTGCCTGCTCGACGTGCGCCTGCCGCCGACGTGGACCGACGAGGGGATCCGGGCGGCGCTGCGGCTGCGCACGGCGCACCCCGACCTGGCGGTGCTCGTCCTGTCGCAGTACGTCGAGGAGCGCTACGCGGCGGACCTCATCGCCGAGAAGGGGGCCGCGCTCGGCTACCTCCTGAAGGACCGGGTCACCGACGTCGCGGAGTTCCTCGACAGCGTCGAGCGGATCGGCGCGGGGGCGACCGTCCTCGACCCCGAGGTGGTCGCGCAGCTGCTGAACCGGCGCAGCCGGGACGAGCGGATGCAGCGGCTCACCGACCGGGAGTCCACCGTCCTCGCGCTCATCGCCGAAGGACGCTCCAACCAGGCCATCGCACGCACCCTCCACATCAGCGAGGGCAGCGTCGAGAAGCACATCACCGCGGTGTTCCAGAAGCTCGATCTCGAGCCGGACGAGTCGGGCAACCGGCGGGTCCTCGCCGCACTGGCCCACCTCGGGCACGACACCGGATCCACACAGACGGGAACGAACCGATGACCGACACCCTGACTCCTCCGCCCGCACCGCCCACCGCTGCGCCGGGGCCCGGCCCACGCCGCGAGCCCAGCGCCGCCGGACGCGTCGTCGCGATCCTCGCGATCGTCTTCGGTGCGATCCTCGTCGTGGGCGCGGTGCTCAGCGCGACGATCGGCACGATCTCGTCGGCGCTCGTGCGCACCGAGACGCGCACGCTCCCCGTCACCGCCTTCTCGGACCTCGACGTCGACCTCGCCGCGGGCGAGCTCACCGTGGTCTTCGTCGACGGCCTGCGCGCCCCCGAGCTCGCCGTCACGAGCTCGGCCGGCGCGGATGAATGGACGTTCGCGGCCGAGGGCGACATCCTCACCGTGGCGTCGCCGGATCACCGGTGGTTCCCGCGCTGGTGGTTCGGAGGCATCGGCAGCGCCACGCTGCGCCTGCCCGCATCGGCGCAGACCGGTGGCCTGGACGCCGACCTCCACGCCGCCGCCGGGGAGCTCGAGGTCTCGGGGCGGTTCGCGGACCTCGACGTCGAGCTCGGCGCCGGACGCGTCACCGTGTCGGGTGGCGCGGACGAGCTCAGCCTCGACGTCAGCGCGGGCTCCGCGGAGCTCGACCTGGGCGAGGTGCGCACGGCGGACATCACCGTCAGCGCCGGCGCGGCGCGCACGCACTTCACCGGCACGGCGCCGGGGTCGATCACCGCCGACGTGAGCGCGGGCTCGCTCGACATGACCGTCCCCGACGGCGCGTACGACATCCGCTCGGATGTCTCGGCGGGGCGCTTCGACAGCCGGATCGCGTCGCAGCCGGGCGCGGCCTCCACTGTGTCGGTGCAGGTCTCGGCGGGCAGCGCGACCCTCACGGCGCGCTGACGCGGACCGTCAGATCCAGCCCCGCTCCTCCGCGAGGATGACGGCCTGCTGCCGAGTGGGCACGGCGAGCTTGCCGAGGATCGCGGAGACGTGGTTGCGCACCGTCCCCGGTGCGAGGGAGAGCGACCGGGCGATCTGCCCGGTCGTCTCTCCCCGCCGGCCTGCGCGCAGCACGTCGAGCTCCCGGTCGGTCAGCGGCGGGCGCTCGTCGCTGAGGGCATCGGCGGCGACCTCCGGGTCGACGTAGCGCCCGCCCGCGGCGACGCGGCGGATGACGTCGGCGACCTCACCCGCGCCGCGGGACTTCGGAACGAACCCCGCGACGCCCGCCGCGAGCGCGCGGCGCAGGACGCCGGGCCGGGCGTGACGGGTCACCACGATGCAGCGCGTCGCGCTCCGGCGGCGCAGCTGCTCCGCGACCTGCACGCCGTCCAGGCCCGGCATCTCCAGATCGAGCAGGCACACGTCGGGGCGCAGTCGCTCCGCCTCGGCGAGCGCCTCCGTCCCGTCGCGACATTCGGCGACGACCTCGATGTCGTCCTCGAGGCGCAGCAGGGCGGCGAGCGCCGAGCGGATCATGGCCTCGTCGTCGGCCAGCAGCACGCGGATCATGCCGGTGCCTCCGCGGTGTCGGGGACGGTCGCCACGACCCGGAACCATCCGTCCGCGTGCTCGACCTCGAGCGACCCGCCCACGTCGGACAGGCGCCGCCGCAGCCCGTCCAGCCCCGAGCCGTCGGCGTCCGACGTCTCGTCCGCGGGCAGATCGTTCGCGATGAGGTAGCGCCACCCGCCGTCCGTCCGGGCCAGCTCCAGACGGGCGCGTCGCCCGCCGCCGTGGCGCAGCGCGTTGGTCGTCGTCTCGCGGATGACGGGACCCAGGGCGGATGCCGGCGCGAGGTCGGCGTCCGCGGCGATCTCCGCCGCGACCTCGATGCCGGCGGCCCTCAGCAGGTCACGGGCATTGGCGAGCTCGTCACCGAGAGGCACCGACCGGTAGCGCATCGCGAGGTCGCGCGTGCTCTGACGGGCCTCGTCGACGCTCGCGCGCGCGGCGCGCAGCTGCGCCATGGCCGCATCGCGGTCCGTGTCCATGAGGCGGTCGGCGAGTTCGAGCTGCAGGGCGATGACCTGCAGGTGGTGCCCCTGCAGATCGTGCACGTCGGTCGCCAGGCGCAGGCGCTCCTGCGTCGCGGCCAGACGCGACTGGGAGGCCCGCGCGTCGTCCAGTGCGACGAGCACGTCCCACCACCACAGCGAGGCGACGGTCATCGCCGGGAGCGCGGCAGAGTAGAACGCAGGCAGCCACCAGTCGACGCCGGGCGCGAGCGCCGCACCGCCGGCCCCGAATCGGGCGTCGATGAACCACAGCGCGACCAGGACCGCGGTCACCGCGACCGCCACGCGCGCGCGGACGCCCCGCGGCCACGCGAGCAGCACGAGGGACTGCCCGAGCGGCGCGAATCCCAGCTGCCAGCTGCCGCTCAGCGCGACCGCCGTCGCCCCGAACCCCGCCGCGACGAGCAGCATCACGATCACCGGCCATCGCCGGGCGCGGACCCCGGTGCGGCGGTGCCGGTACGCCATGACGAGGAACACGGTCGACCCGACCCACAGCACGCCGCCCCCGGCGAGCGTCAGCAGACCGGCCGGCCCGAGACCGGCGACGGCGAGCGTGCCCACCCACGAAAGCACCAGCGCCGCCTCGAGGAAGAGGACCGCGCTCGCCGTGTACCACCACGTCGCGGTGATGCCGCGCGCGAGCCGGCGCGCCCCGGGCAGCTCGTCCCCGGGCGCGACGACGGAGGGCGCCGGGCCGGTCATCCGAACCACACTATGCCCATGACACATGTCACGGGTCGGACGGGAGGACCGCCCGTGCACAGGTGACGCGGCGACACTGTCGGCGTTCCGGCCCCGCTGATGGGCTGGAGCCATGAACCTCATCGACGCATTCCAGAACCTCGTCGCGCAGGTCCCCGAGTGGCTCCAGCCGGTCATCGTCGCTCTCGCCGGCACGGTGCCGTTCATCGAGGGGGAGGGCGCGTCCGCCATCGGCATCGTCGGCGGCATCCCTCCCGTGATCGCGGCCGTCGCAGCGATCATCGGCAACTTCGTCTGCGTCGCGGCGCTCGTGCTCCTCGGCTCCGGCGCGCGGGCCATGGTGGACCGGACGCGGCAGCGGCAGAGCGCCGCGGTCGGCGCGGCGGGGCAGGGCCAGGCCGCGCCCGGCCACGCTTCGGCGGGCGACCCTGCCGATCGCGGGAACGTGCGTCGCGCGAAGTTCGCGCGGGCGTTCGAGCGCTACGGCGTCCCGGGCGTGAGCCTGCTCGGCCCGCTCCTGCTGCCCACGCAGTTCACCGCCACCATGCTCGCCGCGAGCGGCGTCGGCAAGGCGCGCATCCTGCTGTGGCAGGCGATCGCGATCATCGCCTGGACGACGGTGACGACGCTCATCATCACGGGCGTGATCTCCGTCATCCGCTGACGGGCGTCAGTCGCGACCCTCTTCCCACACCTCCTCGGCGCCGGCGGCGTACCCCTGGGCGTACGCTTCGTCGGCGCCGGTGTGGAACATGTCGCGCTCCGGCGGGCGGATGATCGATCGCGCGCCGGGCAGGTCGAGCGAGCCGACGAGGTCCGCCCGGCCGCGCACGAGCGCGACGGGGCGGCGCGACGCCTTGCCCTTGACGAGGTCGGTGGCCGCGCACAGCTCGTCGGCGACGCAGGGCATCGTCACGACGAGCGGGCGACCCTCGGCATCCGTGCCGCCGCGCAGGTCCTCGAAGACGACGACGCCGCCCGCGCCGATCGCGGCATCCGTCTGCCCCTCGCGCCACGCGCGGCCCATGGTGTCCGAGATGAGGACGCCCACCGTCACGCCGAGGCGCTCGCGCAGGCCCGCCGCGAGGGCGCGCGCCGACGCGTCGGGGTCGACGGGCAGGAGCAGCACCGTCCCGTGCGGCGTGTTCGACGCGTCGACGCCCGCCGCCGCGGCGATGATGCCCAGCCGGTTCTCGACGATGCGCGTCACGTGCCCGCTCTCCGACGTGCGGGACGCGACGACCCGCACCGTCTCCGCCGTGATGGCGGCCTCGCGGTCGTCGGCGTGCACGATGCGGCCCTCGGCCTTCGAGACGATCTTGGACGTCACCACGAGGATGTCGCCGTCGCGCAGCTCATCGCCGGCGGCGTCCGCGATGAGGGAGACGAGGTCGTCGCCCTCGCGCACTTCGGGGAGGCCCTCCAGGGCCCAGATCTGCAGCACGCGCGTCAGCGGACGAACCGGACCTCGGTGAGGGTCTCACCCAGGAAAGGCTCGGTGTGCGTGGCGCCGTCGAGGGCGAACCCGTTGCGCGTGTAGAACCGGTGCGCGCGCGGGTTGTCGTCCGCGACCCACAGGTACAGCGGCTCGTCCTTCTCGACCGCGGCGTCGAACAGACGCTGGCCGATCCCGGTGCCGTGGAAGGCGTCGAGCAGGTAGATGAAGTACAGCTCGCGGCCGCGGGGGGCGTCCTTGTCCCGTGCGGGACCGGACCCGACGAATCCGACGATCTCGCCGTCGACGAGGGCGGCGAACATCTTGAACTCGGGGCCCTGGACGGCCCAGTGGGTCCAGAGCTCGGCCAGGCGCTTGGGGGAGATCTTCTCGAGAGCGGCCTTGCTGATGAGGTGGTCGTAGGTCTCGTGCCAGCAGGTGGCGTGCACACGGCCCAGAGCTTCCGCGTCCACATCCCGCACCGGGCGCACGATGACGTCGGTCTGCAGTTCGGCTTCCATGGCCAGACTCTACGCGCGGCGGGCCGACAGGAGAAATCGGTACGATCGCTCCTCGTGAACGTGATCTGGCGGACGCTGCTCGTGATGATCGGCGCGCGTCGCCGCCTGAGGCGCCACGGGCGCCTCGCCCCGACCGCGGTGGGACGGCTGCGACTGACCACTCTGCCGACGGACCTCGACATCCTGGGCCATATGAACAACGGGCGGTATCTGTCGCTGTTCGACCTCGGCCGGTGGGACCTGCTCGTGCGGACGGGGCTGTGGGACATCATGAAGGCGAACCGCTGGTACGCCGTCGTCTCCAGCGAGACCGTGACGTTCCGCAAGTCGCTCGGCCCGTGGCAGCGGTTCGACCTCGAGTCCCGCATGATCGGCCACGACGATCGGGCCGTCTACCTCGAGCACCGCGCGGTCGTCGACGGCGAGATCTATGCGCGGGCGATCATCCGCGCGCGCATGATGAAGCGGTCCGGCGGCACGCTGTCGCACGACGAGCTCTTCGCCGCGACGGGGCACCCCGAGGGGGTGCCGGACGTCGAGCCGTGGGTGCACGAGTGGGCCGCGGCATCCGCCCTGCCGTCCACGCGCCGCGAGGCGCCGAGCGTCTGGACGTGAGCCGCGCGCTAGCGTGTGAGGGATGATCGCGATCCTCTCGGGTGCCGGGCGCCAGCTGCTCGCGCACTGGCCCGCGATCATGGCGTGGTTCCTCGCCGGCACCCTGGCCAACTGGGCGATGATCCAGCTGGCCGCGTGGGTGGGCGCGTACTCGGCCCTGGGCGGTGCTCTGCTGCTGCCGCTCGCGATCCTCGCGCGCCTGGTGAGCTATGTGGCCATGTTCCTCGTCGTGCGCGACGGCATGCGCGAGATGCGCCGGATCGCGCCGCTTCCCGAGTCCGGCGCGGAGCGGCGGACGCAGTTCCTCGACGCCCTGCTCGGCTCGATCCTCCCGTTCGTCGCCTTCTACGCCGCGTGGGGGCTCCTGCGCGAGGACGTCTCGTCGTACTACACCCGCGTCCTGGAGCTCGGGATGTGGAGCGGGGAGGAGGGCGACGGCCAGAACGGATGGCTCTCCCTCAGCGTGTGGACGGTGGCGCTCATCGTCGTCGCGTTCGCCCTGCGGCAGGTCCTCCGTCGGTTCGCGAAGCGGCTGCCGCGCTGGTTGGCGGTGTTCTCGGTCTATCTGGAGCTGCTGTGGGTCTTCCTCACCGCGACGCTCATCGGCGACGTCGTCCGCGAGGTCACGGCCTGGGTCGGATCGCGGCAGGCGCTGGTGTGGGTGGACGACGTGCGCACGTGGCTCTCCGCGCAGCTCGTGCCCGTCGCGTGGCTGTGGGAGGCCGTCGAGTGGGTGCTCGGCGAGGCGGGCGGCATCATCCTGCTCCCGCTCGCGTGGCTCGCGATCGCCGGCGTCGTCTACGGTCAGGCGGTCGCGCCGCAGCCGGTGCGCGTGCGCGGCGCGCTCGCCGAGGCGGCCCGCGAGCGCTGGGCGGCCGCGCCGGCCTGGCTGCGCGCCCGGGCACGCGACGTGTGGGACGAGCTCGTGGCCCGCGTGCGCCCCATCGGCCGCGCCCTCGTCCTCATGTGGCGGGCGGGTCCCGTCCTCATCGGCGGCTACGTCCTGCTCTACACGGTCCTGCTCGCCCTCGAGTCGCTCGTCGGCATCGGCGTGACGCGGCTGTTCGGGCCCAACGACGTCGGCGGGTTCTGGATGGTCAACGATCAGCTCATCCTGCTGGCGATCCCGGTCATCATCGAGCCCCTGCGCATCGTCCTCGTCTCGTCGTCGTACGACCAGGTGATCGGTCGCCTGCGCGGACGGAGCGCGGATGCCGGGGCGACGGCGCTGTCGGGCGCGGCGCCCGCCGAGGCGCCCGAGCGCGTCGAGGGCTAGGGCGAGACGGCGAGCCGGAGCACCTCGCGCGCGGCGCCGCCGGAGAGCTCGAGCTCGAACGGGCCGACGGCGTCGTCCGGCACGAGGAAGTCGTGCTCGACCGTGTACGGGGATGTGTGCTCGCTGTCGCAGTAGGTGACGCGGTCGGGGTCGTACGGACGGTCGAGCGAGGTCGTGGACGGTCCCCACCGGCGATGCGGCGCCGCGCTCTCGACGAGCATGACGGCGCACGTGAACCCCTCGTCCTCGGGATCCACCTCGAGGCGCACCGCGACGACACGGGATGCGCGCGGCGTGCCCGGCACGTCGTCGAAGCGGGCCGAGATCGGACCGATCTCCGCGCCGCCGTACGGGACGGCCTCGCCCGTCTCCACCGCGATGCGATGCTCGGTGGGCAGGTCCCGCCAGGCCGTGAACGAGATCGCCACCGCCGTCGCGGGGGCGAGGACGGCGATGACCCCCAGCGCGACCGCGTTGCGGCGCCACCACCCGCGGGTCACGGGTGCGTCCAATCCGTGCGGTACAGGGCGATCGCGGGCGGATGGGGCAGCGTCGCGAGGTCGAGGGGGAGTTCGATGACGGAGTCCAGGCGCGGGTCAGACCTGAGCCCGAGGGTCAGCAGCGCCTCGCCCTCGGCGAGATCCGGCGGCAGCTCGAAGGCGAGGCTCCCCGAGCGGGGGATCCCCACGGTGAGCGGCGCGCTCGCGAAGGAGTCCGGGCGCTCGCTCGCCGTGAAGGTCCGGTCGCCGACGGTGAGCGTCGCGGAGGAGAGGGAGGCGGGCTCGCTCACGACGGCCTCGGCCGCGAGGTGCACGACGAGCCAGTTGCCGTCGGCGCTCCACTTCTCTGTCGAGACCCGGTCGGCGCGCTGCACGCTCGTGATCGTCGCCTGGATGTTGCGGCCCGTCGCCGTCTCGCCGATCACGGCGCGCACGGGGAACGGCGCCTCACGCGCGTCCTCCGGCGGGGTGACAGCCGCGACGAGCCAGGCCGCGACGACGAGGCCCGCCCCGATCGTCCACTGCACCCCGCGCTTCACGGTGTGGCCCCCGACGCATCGTCGACGACGAGCGCCATGGTCGCGGCGGGGACGGGGTCCGTCCACCAGGTCCCGTCCATCACGAAGCTGCCGACGTGCTGGGAGAGGTCGCGGAACGTGAGGCGGAGGACATCGCCGTCCGCCAGGTCCCCCTCCTCGAGGATCCAGCGCAGCTCGACCTCGGTGGGGACGTTCGGCTGCAGGCGGGTGACGAACGTCGTGTCGTCCACGCGGCGCACGGAGTCCGGCACGGGAAGATCGTCGACCGTGAGGTTCTGGGTGAGGTTGGACGACGACTGGGGCTGCGTCCACACGTTCTCGACCTGGGCGCGGACCGTCAGCATCCGCTCGCCGTCGTCCAGATAGATGCCGGCGTCGGGCTCCTCGCCGCGCAGACGCGCGTCGAGCACCCGGATCGCGAACTGCTCGTTGCGGTGCTCGTCGCCCGGCTGGAGGGCGGCGGGGCCGGGCTCGGCCGCCGTCGCGAGGCCCCCGAACGCCGCGGTCGACGCGAGCAGGAGCGCGGTGGCGAGACCTGCGAACCACTTCGTCGGGACGCGATCGCCCGCTGCGCGGATCCACCGGACGTGGCGACGGGGCTCGGACGCGGCATCGCTGCGCCGCGTGCGCCTGCGCGCCGCGCGTGTCTGCGGCGCGGCATCCCCCTCCGTCACGCCCTCAGCGTACCCGGCGGCAGCCCTCGTGCCCGGGCGGCGGAATCCGGGGGTCGCATCCTGTCGGAATCCGAGGGGCAGGCGGCAGAGTGCGCCACCCGGAGAGCCCGCCGCTCGGCTCGGGGGACGAAGGATGTCGAAAGGGGCGGCGCGAAGCCGCAGGATCCGACACCTGAAGCTCGGTGCGTCAGACGCGGGAGGCGAAGGCGTCGCGCAGGGCGGAGCGCACCGCCCGGAGTGCGGGCCGGGTCGCCGAGGACTCCCGCACCGCCGTGAAGATCTCGCGCGAAGGGCGACCGGGGAGGTCGGCCAGGCGCACCCGCGGCGCCTCGCCCGCCCACACGAGGTCGGGGAGCATCCCCACCGCGAGGCCCGACGCGATGAGCCGCACGTGCGCCGTGAGGTCGGCGATCTCGAACCGCACGTCCGGCTCGAAGCCCGCGGCGCGGCACTGCTGCACGGCCCACCGCCGGGCGGCGGTGCCCTCGGGCTCCATGACCCACGGCCGGTCGCGCAGCAGGGCCAGGTCGTCGCGGCGCTCGTCGTGCGGCGTCGCGAGGCGGATCGGGTCGGCGCCGATCATGTCGCGCACGAGTCCCGCGCGGTGCTCGCGCGTGTGGCCCGGGTACTGCTCGGCGACGACGAGGTCGAACCGTCGTGCGGACAGCTCGAACAGGCCCTCCTCCGGCGGGAGCTCCGCCACCTCGACGGGGATCGCCGGGTCTCGGTCGGCGAGCAGAGTGAGGGCCGGCGCGAGGATGGACTGGGCGGCCGACTGCATGACCGCGATGCGCACCGGCGCGCTCCCGGGGCGCAGCGCCTCGAGCTCGCCGCGGACGCTGTCCTCCAGGTCGAGCGCGCGGGCGGCGTGGGCGGCGAGCATCTCCCCGTGGGCGGTGAGGCGCACGCGGCGCCCATCGGGGATGAGCAGGGGCACGCCGGCATCCTTCTCCAGCTGCGCCAGCTGCTGGGACACCGTCGACGGGCTGTAGGAGAGCGCCTCCGCGACGGCGGCGAGCGTCCCGCGCAGGGACAGCTCGTGCAGCAGGCGCAGTCGGCGGAGCTCGAACATCGCATCCCATCGATAGGATCGAACGGTATTGATCGTAGATCATCGCTTTTCATGAACGTTTGATTGCCGCATGCTGAAGGCCATGACGAGCGCCGGGGTGCAGGCTGGAAGCGATGGATCGGGAGCGCACATGGACGAGGCCGTGACATCCGAGCTCGCGCAGCGGGCGGTCGACCTGGCGGCGAAATGGGCCGCCGAGGCGGCGGAGGCGGATGTCGATCCCGCCGCCGCGCGCCTGGCCGGCGTCCTGCAGGACCCCAACGGTCTGCCGTTCACGCTCGGCTTCGTCGACGGCGTCATGCGGCCCGAGAGCCTCACCGCGGCCGCGGCGCAGCTCAGCCGCATCGCGCCCCTCGTGCCCGAGTTCCTCCCGTGGTACCTGCGGGGCGCCGTGCGCGTCGGGGGAGGCGTCGCCCCCGTGCTGCCGACCCCCGTCGTCCCCATCGCGCGCCGGGTGCTGCGCGAGATGGTCGGCCACCTCATCGTCGACGCCCGCCCCGAGAAGCTCGGCCCCGCGCTGGCGAAGCTCCGCGAGGGCGGGCACCGGCTCAACCTCAACCTCCTCGGCGAAGCCGTGCTCGGCGAGCAGGAGGCGCTGCGCCGCCTCGACGGGATCCACGAGCTCGTCCGGCGTCCCGACGTCGACTACGTCTCCGTCAAGGTCTCCGCGATCGTCAGCCACATCTCCATGTGGGCGTTCGACGAGGTCGTCGACACGGTCGTCGAGCGCCTCCTCCCGCTCTACCTCACGGCCGCCTCCGACGGTACGTTCGTCAACCTCGACATGGAGGAGTACCGCGACCTCGACCTCACCATCGCCGTCTTCACCCGGCTCCTCGAGGATCCGCGCCTGCACGGACTCGAGGCGGGCATCGTGCTCCAGGCCTATCTGCCCGACGCCCTGCCCGCCCTGCAGCAGCTCACCGCGTGGGCGGCCCAGCGCGTCGACGCGGGAGGCGCCCGCATCAAGGTGCGGCTCGTGAAGGGCGCGAACCTCGCGATGGAGCGGGTGGATGCGACGATGCACGGCTGGCCGGTCGCGACCTACTCCTCCAAGCTCGACACCGACGCCAACTACGTGCGGTGCCTCGACTGGGCGCTGCAGCCCGAGCGCACGCGTGCCGTGCGGCTCGGCGTCGCCGGCCACAACCTCTTCGACATCGCCTACGCGTGGCTGCTCGCCGGCGAGCGGGGCGTGCGCGACGACACCGAGTTCGAGATGCTGCTCGGCATGGCGCAGGGCCAGGTCGAGGCCGTCACCCGCGAGGTCGGCGGCGTCCTGCTGTACGTCCCGGTCGTGCGGCCGGACGAGTTCGACGTCGCGATCTCGTACCTCGTGCGGCGCCTCGAGGAGAACGCGTCCAGCGACAACTTCCTCTCCGCCGCGTTCGGGCTCGCCCACGACCGCACCCTCTTCGACCGGGAGCGCGACCGCTTCCTCGCGTCGCTGACGCGCGCCGCCGATCCGTCGCTCCCTGTCGGGCCGAACCGCACGCAGGACCGCCTGGCGGCCGTCATCCCGCCGATCACGCGCGAGCCGCAGACCGCGGCGGCCGACGCGGGGACGGATGCCGGGCTCACGCAGGCCGTCCTGGGCATCGCGAGCGCCGCCGGCGACGACACGACGCCGCTGCCGCCCGAGATCGGGTCGGTCATGTTCGGCGGCCAGGAGTTCGTCGAGACGGCGGTGTACGCGACGCAGGAGCGTCGGCAGGCCTCCGGGGCGCCGGGCTTCCGCAACACCCCCGACTCGGATCCCGCCCTCGCGGTGAACCGCGAGTGGGCCCGCGACATCCTCGCCCGCGTCGAGTCGTCCACGGCGGGAGACGCCACGATCGCGGCGGCCCGCATCGACGCCCCGGACGTGCTCGAGGCGACGATCGCACGCGTCAAGGACACCGCCGCCCGCTGGGGCGCGCTGCCGGCGGCCGACCGCGCGGCCGTGCTCGAGCGCGCCGCCGCGGCCCTCGAGGCCCGTCGCGCCGAGCTCATCGAGGTCGCGGCGTCCGAGACCGGCAAGGTGTTCTCCGAGGCCGACATCGAGGTCAGCGAGGCGGTCGACTTCGCGAAGTACTACGCATCCACCGCGCGGGAGCTGGATGCCGTCAGCGGCGCCGTCTTCGTCCCCTCCCGCGTCACGGTGGTCACCCCGCCCTGGAACTTCCCGATCGCGATTCCGGCCGGCGGCGTGCTCGCGGCGCTCGCGGCGGGCTCCGGAGTCGTCTTCAAGCCCGCGCACCAGTCCGTGCGGTGCGCCGCCGTCGTCGCCGAGGCCCTGTGGGAGGCGGGCGTGCCGCGCGAGGTGCTCGCCCTCGTGGCGCTGGACGAGCGCTCGCTCGGGCAGCGGCTCGTGTCACATCCGGACGTCGACCGGGTCATCCTCACCGGCTCGTGGGAGACCGCGGCGCTGTTCCGCTCGTGGCGGCCGGACCTGCCGCTGCTGGCCGAGACCAGCGGCAAGAACGCCATGGTCATCATGCCCTCCGCCGACCTCGACCTCGCGGCGTCCGATCTCGTCAAGAGCGCGTTCGGCCACGCCGGGCAGAAGTGCTCGGCGGCGTCGCTCGCGATCCTCGTGGGGCCGGTCGCGCGCTCGCAGCGCTTCGCGCACCAGCTGGTCGACGCCGTGCGCTCGCTGCACGTCGCGCCGCCCACCGATCCGCTCGCCGAGGTCGGGCCGGTCATCGAGCCGCCGCAGGGCAAGCTCGCGTGGGCGCTGACGACCCTCGACGAGGGCGAGAAGTGGCTCGTGCGGCCCGAGGAGAAGGACTTCGGGCCGGAGTACGCGGGACGGTTCTGGACCCCCGGCGTCCGCACCGGCGTCCAGCCGGGCTCGCGCTTCCATCGCGAGGAGTTCTTCGGCCCGGTGCTCGGCATCATGACCGCGCCCTCGCTCGCGCGGGCGATCGAGCTGCAGAACGGCGTGGCGTACGGGCTCACGGCCGGTCTGTACACGCAGAGCCCCGACGACCTCGCGCTGTGGCTCGACGAGGTGCAGGCCGGCAACCTGTACGTGAACCGGGGGATCACGGGCGCCATCGTGCAGCGGCAGCCCTTCGGCGGCTGGAAGCGCTCGTCGGTCGGCCCGGGCACGAAGGCGGGCGGCCCGAACTACCTCATCGGGCTCGGCTCGTGGCGCGCGTCGGCGGGCACCGTCCCGTCCTCGACGCTGCATCTGCGCGGCCTGGACTCGCGCATCACCGGCATCATCGAGGCCGCGCAGCCGAGCCTCGACTACGAGGCCTTCGAGTGGGTGCGCCGCGGTGCGCTCGCCGACGCCATCGCGTGGGACCGCGAGTTCGGCCAGGTCAAGGACGTCTCGCGCCTCGGCGTCGAGCGCAACCTCTTCCGGTACCGGCCGGTGCCCGTCGCGGTCCGCGCGACCGGCGACGCCGCGTGGCAGGCCCTCCTGCGCGTCATCCTCGCGGGCGTCCGAGCGGGCTCGGCGTTCTCGGTGAGCACGCCCGTCGGCCTGCCCGCCGACGTCCGCCGACTCCTCGGCGAGGCCGACGTGCCGGTGTGGGTCGAGACCGACGCGGAGTGGATCCAGCGGATGTCGCAGCGCGACGAGAAGGGGGAGTTCCCCGCGTCGCGCCCGCCGCGCGTGCGGCTGGTCGGCCCCGCCGACTCCGTCGCGACGCTGCACCGCGCGCTGGCCGAGGCCGTCGGGGGAGACCCCGACCTCGCGGTCTACGACAACGAGGTGACGACGGCGGGCCGGCTCGAGCTGCTCCCGTTCGTCCACGAGCAGGCGATCGCCATCACGGCGCACCGCTTCGGCAACCCCGACCCCTGGTCCGAGTCGGTCATCTGAGCGCGCGGTCGCCGCCGCGCGCCGCGACCGCCGTCCGTCCTGGGTCTTGCGTCCGCCGATATGCAACGTTGTAGATTGGGGAGCCACGCAGCGTCAGGGAGGACGAGATGCCGACAGCCGAAGACTGGCCCATCGCCGCGGCGATGCTCTCCCTCGGAGACGCGCACCCCGCCGGTTCCCCGGGCGACGCGGCCGAGCGGTGGCTCGACGATCTGCGCGAGGTGGCCGACGCCGGCTTCGCCGACGTCGACCTCACCGACTCGTGGGTGCGCTGCGGGGATCTCGACGGCGCGGGGATCGCGCTCCTGCGCGAGAGCCTCGCCTCCGCCGGCCTCACGGCGGTGTCGCTGTCGGCGATCCGTCGCAGCGTCATCGACGAGCCGCACGGTGAGGCGCACCTCGCGTACGCGCACCGCACGATCGACGCGGCGGCCGAGCTGGGCGTGTCGGTGGTGTCCTTCGGCCTGCACCGCGCCCTGACCGCCCGCCAGCGGGAAGCGCTGTGGTTCTGGACGGTCGAGGGTCATCGCGATCCGCTCGAGGACGCCGACGCCTGGCGCCTCGCCGTGGCGCGGTTCCGCGAGCTCGGGCGCCACGCCGACGAGGTCGGGCTCCTGCTCTCCCTCGAGATGTACGAGCACACGCTCCTCGGGACGGCGGCGTCGGCGGTGCGCCTCGTCGAGGACATCGGTCTCGACGTCGTCGGCCTCAACCCCGACATCGGCAACCTCGTCCGGCTGCACGAGCCCGTCGAGGACTGGCGCGCGATCGCCGAGGCGACGATGCCGTACGCGAACTTCTGGCACGTCAAGAACTACGCACGCGACGAGGACCCCGCGGCCGGGCTCTACTCGACGGTGCCGACCTCGCTCGAACTCGGCTTCATCGACTACCGGTCGGCCGTCAAGATCGCCCTCCGCCACGGCTTCCAGGGCGTCATCTGCGTCGAGCACTACGGCGGCGACGGACTGTCGGTGAGTGCGACGAACCGCGACTACCTGCGCAACCGGGTCCTGCCGCGACGCCCCGCGACACCCGGCGTGAGCCGGGTGCGACAGTCGCACGGCGCGGAGGTCCGCGCATGACCCGCGTCTTCGCCGACCCGGACGCCTTCGTCGGTGACGCCCTCCGCGGCTTCGCGCGGGCCCACGAGGACGAGGTCGCGCTCGTCGACGGCGGCGTCGTCCGCGCGGATCGGCTCGACCGCGGCACCGTCGCGGTGATCATCGGCGGCGGATCCGGGCACTATCCCGCCTTCGCCGGCTACGTCGGGCAGGGACTCGCGGCCGGCGCCGTGTGCGGAAACATCTTCACCTCGCCGTCCACCCCGCAGGCGCTGCGCGTCGCGCGCGCGGCGGAGGCCGGCGGCGGCGTGCTCTTCACCTACGGACGCTACGCGGGCGACATGATCCACTTCGGCGAGGCCGAGCGGCGCCTGCGCGAAGAGGGCGTCGACGCCCGCACGGTGCTCATCACCGACGACGTCGCGAGCGCTCCGGTCGAGGCCCGCGACGAGCGGCGGGGCATCGCCGGCATCGTCTGCGTCTTCCACGTCGCCGGCGCCGCCGCCGATCGCGGCGACCCGATCGACGAGGTCGAGCGGCTCGCGATCCTCGCGAACAGCCGCACCCGCAGTCACGGCGTCGCCTTCTCCGGGTGCACGCTCCCCGGCGCGCCGCATGCGCTGTTCGACGTCCCCGAGGGGCAGATGTCGATCGGCCTGGGCATCCACGGGGAGCCGGGTGTGCGCGACGTGCCCATCCAGTCCGCGCCCCAGCTCGCGGTCACGCTCGCCGAGCCGCTCCTGGCGGAGCGGCCGCCCGACGCGCGCCGGGCGGCGGTGCTGCTCAACGGCCTCGGCGCCGTGAAGTACGAGGAGCTGTACCTGCTGTTCGGCTACGTCGTCGAGCATCTCGAGGCGCAGGGGATCGAGATCGTCGAGCCCGAGTGCGGCGAGTTCGTCACGAGCCTGGACATGGCGGGCGTCTCGCTCACGGTCATGTGGCTCGACGACGAGCTCGAGCAGCTGTGGCGGGCGCCGGCATCCTCGCCCGCCTTCCGCAAGGGCCACGTCGCCGGGACGGCGCCGGTGCGGGATCGCGCGACCGCGGTGCGCGCGGCGCCCGCCGTGGCGCCGACCGCCGCACCGGCGGCCGCGACCGACGCCGCGCGTGCGGCGGCGCGGCTGGCCCGGCTCCTGCTGCGCGGCGCGCGCGCCGCGGTCGCCGAGCGGGTCGACATGCTCGGGGAGCTCGACGCGGTCGCGGGGGACGGCGACCACGGGATCGGGATGCTGCGCGGCCTCACCGCGGCCGTCGAGGCATCCGCGGCCCTCGACGACGAGACGGGCGTCCGGGAGCTGCTCGAGCGGGCCGGAGACGCGTGGAGCGAGGTCGCGGGCGGCACGTCGGGCGCCCTGTGGGGCGCGGCGCTGACCGAGCTGGGCCGATCCCTCGGGTCACGCGACGCGTACGGCGCCGTGGACATCGCGGAGGCCGTGACCGCCGCGGGACGACGGATCGCCGAGGTCGGCGGCGCCAGCCCCGGCGACAAGACGATGCTCGACGCGATCCTTCCCTTCGCCGAGACGCTTGCCGAGCGCGTGCGCGCCGGGACGCCTCCGACAGCGGCTCTGTCGGAGGCCGCCGCGGTGGCACGCCGCGCCGCCGAGGAGACCGCCGCGCTGACGCCTCGGCGCGGGCGCGCACGACCCCTCGCCGAGCGGAGCGTCGGCCACGCGGACCCCGGCGCGACGTCGTTCGCGCTCATCGTCGACACCGTCGCCGCGACGAGCGCGGCATCCGAGCGACCGCGAGAGGTGGAGTGAGCATGCAATGGAGGATCGTCGTCGGCGCGGATGACGCCGGCTTCGCGTACAAGGAGGCCCTGCGCGCGCTCCTGGAGGCCGACCCCCGGGTGGGCCAGGTCGTGGATGTCGGCGTGGGCAGCGGCGAGACGACGCCGTATCCGAACGTCGCGGTGACCGCGGCGACGATGGTCGCGCGCGGCGAGGCGGACCGGGCGCTGCTCGTCTGCGGCACCGGGCTCGGGGTGGCGATCACGGCCAACAAGGTGCGCGGCATCCGCGCCGTGACCGCGCACGACAGCTACTCGGTGGAGCGCGCGATCAAGAGCAACAACGCCCAGGTGCTCACGCTCGGGGCGCGCGTGATCGGCCTCGAGCTCGCGAAGAAGCTCGTCGGCGAATGGCTCGAGCACCGCTTCGACCCCGCCTCCGCCTCGGCGGCGAAGGTCGGACTCATCGAGCGCTACGAGGAGGAGACGCCGTGATCCGCACGACGGCAGTGATCGGGGCCGGCTACATGGGCGGCGGCATCGCCCAGGTGCTCGCCCTCTCCGGGCGGGACGTCCTGCTCGCGGACGCCAGTCCCGAGCTGGCCGCGGCGGCGCGCGTCAGGCTCATCCACGAGGCGGGGACCTACGCGGGGCGCGGCATCTTCCCCGACGACGCGCAGGCCCGGGTGGCGGACCGGCTCACCGCCGTGGCCACGCTCGAGGAGGCCGTGGCGGACGTCGACTTCGTCGAGGAGGCCGTCCCCGAGATCCTGGAGCTCAAGCACGAGACGCTGCGCCGCATCAGCACCGCGTGCCGCCCGGACGCGCTCATCGGCAGCAACACCTCCACGATCCTCATCACGACACTCGCCGAGGCCGTCGAGGGCCCCGAGCGGTTCCTCGGCGTGCACTTCAGCAACCCCGCGCCGTTCGTCCCGGGCGTCGAGGTGATCCCCGGCGCCCGCACCGCGCAGGACGCCGTCGACCGCGTCGTCGCTCTCCTCGCGCAGTGCGGCAAGGTCGGCGTGCCGATCGCGGATGTCACGGGCTTCGTGCTCAATCGGCTCCAGTACGCGCTGTTCGGCGAGGCCGCACGCCTCGCCGAGGAGGGCGTCGCGACGCCCGAGGCGATCGACCTCATCGTGCGCACGACGTTCGGGTTCCGACTGCCGTTCTTCGGGCCGTTCGCGATCGCCGACATCGCCGGCCTCGACGTCTACGAGTTCTGCTACCGCTCGCTGCAGGCCGCGTATCCGGACCGCTTCGAGGCTCCCCGGATCCTCCGCGAGAAGGTCGAGCGCGGGCAGAAGGGGCTCAAGTCGGGGCAGGGGTTCCTCACGACGCCGACCGAGCGGGCCGCCGACCTCGCCGCGTACCGCGACGCGGCGTACGCCGCCCTGTCCGAGCTGCTCCGCGAGACGGGTCCGGCGCCCGTCGACTACTGACGGTCCCGGCGGGCGGGAAAATCCGCACGGACTCTTGACAGCCCCCGGCACCGATGCCATCGTTTCTACAACGTTGCTCTACAACGTTGTATTTCCCTCGGGAACAGAGACGTCACCCGACGGCTCGCACTGTCCTCACCCGGTCACGCACCGACGAAGAAGTCCAGCAACCGAAAGGAACTCCAGTGAAGACACGCAAGGTTTTTGCTGCGCTCACGGCGCTCGCATTCGCGGGCGTCCTCGCCTCCTGCACCGGCGGCGGAGGGGGAGGCGGCGGCGGTGACTCCGCCTCGAACTGCGAGAACGAGATCAAGAAGCCCGATGCCACCATCGTCACGCTGTGGGCGTGGTACCCGAACTCCGAGCTCGTCGTCGACAACTTCAACGAGGCGAACGACGACGTCCAGGTCTGCTGGACCAACGTCGGCGCCGGCGGCGAGGCGTACGACAAGTTCCAGACCGCGATCTCAGCGGGCAGCGGGGCTCCGGACGTCATGATGGTCGAGGCCGACCGCATCGCGACGTTCCAGGCGCAGGGCGCCCTCGTCGACCTCAAGGACCTCGGCTACCAGGACGTCAAGGACAACTTCAGCGACGGCGCCTGGAAGGACGTCTCGGTCGGCGACGGCGTCTACGGCGCGCCGATCGACGGCGGTCCCATGGGCATGATCTACCGCACCGACATCTTCAAGGAGTACGGCATCACGCCGCCGACCACGTGGGCCGAGCTCGAGTCCACGGCGCAGAAGGTGAAGGATGCCGGCGGCCCGTGGTTCGCGAGCTTCGCCGCCAATCAGCCGGCCTACGTGACGGCGCTGTTCTACCAGAACGGCGCGGAGCCGTTCGACTACGACCCCTCGAAGGAGGGCGAGATCGGCATCGAGCTGAACAGCCCGGAGATCAAGGAGGTGCTCGACTACTGGGCAGGCCTGGTGGAGAAGGGCCTCGTCGGCACGGAGGACCAGTTCACGCCCGAGTACATCGCCGGTGTCATCAACGGCAAGTACTCGACCTACCTCTCCGCCGCGTGGGCGCCCGGCTACCTGCAGGGCGCGGGCGTCGGCGAGGGCGCGGACGCGGGCGTGTGGGCGGTCGCGCCGATGCCGCAGTGGGATCCCGCCAGCCCCATCGCGATCAACTGGGGCGGGTCCGCGTTCTCCGTGTCGAGCCAGGCCAAGGACCCGCAGGCCGCGGCGAAGGTCGCGTTCGGCGTCTACGCCGACCAGGCGTCGCTCGATGACGGCTGGAAGAACCAGATCATCTTCCCGCTCAACGTGAACGTGCTCGACTCGCAGGAGTTCCTCGACTACGAGGTGCCCTTCTTCAGCGGGCAGCAGGCGAACAAGGACGTGTACGTGCCGGCGGCCAACGCCTACAAGGGCATGACGTACACGCCGCTCGGGCAGTACTACTACTCCGCGCTCACGAAGCAGGTCGCGGCGATCAACGACGGAGCGGTGACCGGCTCGCAGGCAGCCGACGCCCTCCAGGCGGATGTCGTCAAGTACGCCGAGGAGCAGGGCTTCACCGTCAAGTGACGCGTCCTGCCACGGGGCCGGTCCGTCCTCGCCGGACCGGCCCCGTGCATCCCCTGACACCCGGAGACACCATGACGCTCACCACTGCCCGCCCGCTGACGAAGAAGGGGCATCGCCGCTCCACCTCCGCTCGACAGAACCTGTTCGGGTGGATGTTCGTCGGCCCGTTCGGGGTCATCTTCCTGGCGCTGCTCGTGCTGCCGATCGGCTTCGCCCTCTACCTGAGCCTCTTTCAGAAGTCGCTCATCGGCGGCACCCGATTCGTGCTGTTCGGCAATTACCTGAAGGCGTTCACGGACCCCTCGTTCCTCGACGGGGTCTGGTTCGTCATCCGGTTCTCGCTCGTGCTCATCCCGCTGCAGATGGCGATCTCGCTCGCGATCGCGCTGATGCTCGACATCGTCGTCACGAGGTTCGCGCGCTTCTCGCGGCTCATGATCTTCCTGCCGTACGCGATCCCCACGGTGATCGGCGCGCTGATGTGGGGCTTCCTCTACAGCGACAACTTCGGCCCGCTGGCGGAGATCTTCGGATTCTTCGGAGCCGCGGCCCCCGACTTCCTGAGCCGCGGACTGATCTTCTACGGCCTGCTCAACATCGTCACGTGGCAGTGGGCCGGGTACTACATGATCATCCTCTATGCCGCCCTGCAGGGGATCGACCCGACGCTGTACGAGGCCGCGCGCATCGACGGCGCCTCGCAGTGGCAGATCATCTGGCGGATCAAGATCCCGCTGGTGGCCCCGGCGCTGCTGCTGATCCTCGTGTTCGCCCTCATCGGGACGCTGCAGTTCTTCAACGAGCCGAAGATCCTGCAGCAGCTCGCCGCGGGAGCCATCCCCGATGACTTCACGCCGAACATGTACGCCTACCAGCAGGCGTTCTCGCTCGCGAACTACAACTACGGGGCCGCGATCTCGTTCGCGCTCGGCGCCGTCGTGTTCGTGTGCGTCTACATCTTCCTGTTCGCCACCCGCAAGCGAGGGAGCTTCCTGTCATGACCGTCACCCCCACGGAGCTCACCGGCGTTCCGGCGGCGGAGCCGAGCCCGCCGGAGCGGCCCCGAGGGCCGCGCACGCGCGGGCGGATCCCGCTGAACATCGTGCTCGGGCTGCTGATGCTCTACTTCCTCGTGCCGTTCTGGTGGCTGATCGTCAACAGCTCCAAGAGCTCCTCCGGACTGTTCGGCGGCGAGAGCGCGCTGTGGTTCAGCGGCGACATCGACTACATCGGGAACCTCGTCGACCTCTTCACCTACGGCGGCGGCATCTACGCGCGCTGGCTGGGCAACTCGGCCCTCTACGCGATCGTCGGCGGCGTCGGCGCGACGGTGCTCGCGGTGCTCGCAGGCTACGGCTTCGCGAAGTACCGGTTCTTCGGACGCCGCGCGTCGTTCGCCATCCTGCTCGGTGCGGTCATGGTGCCCACCACCGCGCTGGTGATCCCCACGTTCGTGCTGTTCGCCCAGGTGGGTTGGACGAACACCATCTGGGCGGTCATCTTCCCGACGCTGCTCAATCCGTTCGGGGTGTACCTCATGAACGTCTACGCGCGGGACGCGGTGCCCGACGAGCTGCTGGATGCCGCCCGCGTCGACGGTGCCGGCGAGTTCCGGACGTTCCTGCAGGTCGCCCTGCCGATGCTCCGCCCGGCCATCGTGACGGTCCTCCTGCTGTCGGTGGTGGCCTCGTGGAACAACTACTTCCTGCCGCTGGTGATGCTCTCCGACAACCGGCTGTTCCCGGTGACCGTGGGCATCGGCCTGTGGCAGTCCACGGCGTCGACCTACGGCGCCGCGGGCGGCCAGAGCCTGTGGAGCATCATCATCCTCGGCTCGCTCGTCTCGGTGATCCCGCTCATCATCGCGTTCCTCACCCTGCAGAAGTACTGGCGCGGCGGTCTGGCGATCGGAAGCCTCAAGTGACCCGCCGTCCGCGCCCCCGCATCGACCGCCCTCGCCCTGGAAGAGAAGCATGATCCGCGCACACCTCACCATCGACCCGCACTTCACGGTCGGCCCCATCAACCGGCGGCTCTTCGGCTCCTTCGTGGAGCATCTGGGCCGGTGCGTGTACGACGGCATCTACGAGCCGGGGCATCCGACGGCCGACGAGAACGGCTTCCGCCAGGACGTCGTCGACCTCGTCAAGGAGCTCGGCGTCTCCGCGATCCGCTACCCGGGCGGCAACTTCGTGTCGGGGTACCGGTGGGAGGACGGCATCGGACCCCGCGAGCAGCGACCCCGGCGCCTGGACCTCGCCTGGCACTCCACGGAGACGAACCAGATCGGCCTCGACGAGTTCGCGACGTGGCTCGAGGCCGTCGGCAGCGAGCTCATGTACGCTGTGAACCTCGGCACGCGCGGGGTCCTGGAGGCCCTCGACGTGCTCGAGTACGCGAACATCGATTCGGGGACGTACTGGTCGGATCGGCGCATCGCCCACGGGCGCCGCGAGCCGCACGACATCCGCATCTGGTGCCTGGGCAATGAGATGGACGGCCCGTGGCAGCTCGGACACAGCACCGCCGAGGAGTACGCGCAGCGCGCCGCGACGACGGCCGCGGCCATGCGTCAGGTCGATCCCGATCTCGAGCTCGTCGTGTGCGGGAGCTCGGGCGCGCAGATGCCCACCTTCGGGGAGTGGGAGCGCATCGTCCTGGAGAAGACGTACGAGAACGTCGACTTCATCTCGTGCCACGCGTACTACGAGCCCGAGGGGGACGACTACGGGAGCTTCCTCGCGTCGGGCGTCGACATGGATCGCTTCATCGACGCCGTCGTCGCGACCGCGGACTCCGTCAAGGCGACCCTGCGCAGCGACAAGACGATGAACATCTCGTTCGACGAGTGGAACGTCTGGTACCAGTCGCGCTACCAGGAGGTCGAGCGGATCACCGACATCCGGTCGTGGCCGGTCGCGCCCCGCCTGCTGGAGGACTCGTACTCCGTCCTCGACGCCGTCGTGTTCGGCGGGCTGCTCATCTCGCTCATCCGCCATGCCGACCGCGTGACGGCGGCCAGCCTGGCCCAGCTCGTCAACGTGATCGCGCCGATCATGACCGAACCGGGCGGACCGGCCTGGCGGCAGACGACGTTCCACCCGTTCTCGCTGACGTCGAAGCTCGCGCGGGGGACCGCCCTGGAGCTCAAGCTCGACAGCCCGACGTACGAGACCGCCCGCTACGGCGAGGTGGCCGTCGTCGACGCGGTCGCCACGCACGACGAGGGGGGCACGACGATCTTCGCGGTGAACCGGAGCCTGACCGACGAGGTGACGCTCGAGATCGATGTGCGCGCGCTCGGTCGGGTGGAGGCGGTCGCCGCGACGTCGCTGTTCGACGACGACATCCACGCCGCGAACACGCTCGCCGAGCCGGACCGCGTCGTGCCGCGGTCGAACGACTCCGCGCGCGTCGCAGACGGGACCGTGACCGTCACACTCCCGCCGGTGTCGTGGTCGCTGGTGACCCTCGCGTGACGGCGGAGACGGGCGAGCGGATGCCGCAGCCTCCCGTTCTCCGCGTGCAGGGCACGCGCCTGCTGGCGGGGGCGGACCCGGTCGTCCTCCGGGGCTTCGGCCTGGGCGGCTGGATGAACATGGAGAACTTCATCACCGGCTATCCCGGGACCGAGTCGCAGCAGCGGCGCGCGCTGCGGCGCGTGCTCGGCGAGGAGGGGTACGAGCGGTTCTTCGACCGGTTCCTGCACGAGTTCTTCACCGAGGCGGATGCCGCGTACCTCGTCTCGCTCGGCCTGAACTCGCTGCGCATCCCCTTCAGCTACCGGCACTTCGAGTCCGACGACGAGCCCTTCGTCATCCGGGAGGAGGGCTTCGCGCTGCTGGACCGCGTCGTGGACCTGTGCGCGCAGCACGGCATCTACACGATCCTCGACCTGCACGCGGTGCCCGGCGCCCAGAACCAGCACTGGCACAGCGACAACCCCACCCAGTGGGCGCGCTTCTGGGAGCAGCGGCAGTTCCAGGACCGGGTCGTGCACCTGTGGGAGCGGCTGGCCGATCACTACCGCGGCAACCCGTGGGTGGCCGGGTACAATCCCGTGAACGAGCCGGCCGACGCCCACGGCGTCACGATCGGCCCGTTCTACCGCCGGCTCGAGGCCGCGATCCGCGCCGTGGATCCCGACCACATCCTCTTCCTCGACGGGAACAGGTACTCGACCCAGTTCGACCAGCTCGGCGACCCGCTCCCGAACTGCGTCTACACCGCCCACGACTACGCGCTCCCCGGGTTCGTCGACGGCGGGCCCTATCCGGGGGTCTCCCGCGGTCAGCACATCGACCGCGACCGCGTCGAGGAGACGTTCCTGCAGCGCACCGCCTACATGCGCGAGACCGGCACGCCGATCTGGGTGGGGGAGTTCGGTCCCGTCTACACCGGCGACCCCGAGCGTGACGCGCAGCGGTACCGCCTCCTGGAGGACCAGCTCGAGATCTACGCCCGCCACGAGGCGAGCTGGGCGCTGTGGACCTACAAGGACATCGGCCTGCAGGGGGTTGTGACGGTCGACCCCGCGTCCGCGTACCTGCGACGCATCGCGCCCGTGCTCGAGAAGAAGGCGCGCCTCGGGGTCGACTCGTGGGGTGCCACGGATGCCGGCGTCCGCGACATCCTGGAGCCCATCGAGCGCCTCTTCGAGACCGAGTTCCCCGACTTCCAGCCGTACCCGTGGGGAGCGCGGCGCTGGATCCACGGTCACGTGCGGCACGTCATGCTCGCCGAGGCCATGGTCGACGAGTTCGCGCTCGCCTTCGCGGGCGTGGGCGCCGACGAGGCCGAGCAGCTCGCGGACGCGTTCTCGTTCCGCCGCTGTCGGACCCGTGACGAGCTGGCGGCGATCCTGCGGCGCGCGACCCGCTGAGCCGGGAGGCGATCCCCCGGCGTCGGCGGGCCTCCGACGGACGGGTGAGGTCACCCTAAGAGAAAGAACTTATCTTTCTGTACGCCGAAGTCCGGGCCCGGGCAGGATGTCCTCGGAGAGTGCTCGGCTGCGCGCCGCTGGGGAGCTGTGTCGGTCGACGCGATCTCCGCGAAGTTGGGGGACTCAGCGGTCCCGGCTGTCGGTCAGGGGGCTTTCCGACGCCGGGGCCGCTTTCTCGTCCGCACGCACGAGGAAGGCATCGACGAGGCCGCGGGCGGCGATGCCGAACAGGCTCCACTGGCCGGTGGGGGCCTCGTCCTCCTCCGCGATGTCGAGCATCGGATGGTCGAGTCCCTCCGCTGCGCGGACCGCGAATCCCTCGCCCAGAGCCGCCATGGACTCGGCGAAGTCGCGGACGGTGAAGGGCGTGCGCATGCGGTAGCCGAACTCGTCCATGAGTGCCGAGTAGAAGCGGCAGAAGTCGTCGATCGACTCCTCGTGCCGCTCGGCACTCGCCTCCCGCAGCTCCTTCCACGCGCCCGCGGCGGTGCGCAGCGCCAGCGCCGTGATGAAGGCGTGCGAATCGCGCGACTGCGGCTCGAGATGGAACCGCGACGCGTAGACCACGTGGTCGAGCGCCGCGGCGCGGATGACGTCGTCGAGGCTCCCGCCGGCGGCGGCCACCTCGCGCACCGCCGCCGCCGCGCTCGCGGCGGGCGGGGCGAAGCGCAGGCGCACGAGCTCGACGGCGAGGTCGCGGTGGAAGTCGTCCTGATCCGCCCAGATCCGATACGCCGCCCCCGTGGTGAGCCCGACCGTGCGCAGCACCTCCTGCAGGCGGATGTGCTGCACCCCGGCGGAGGCTCCGCGCTCGAGGAGCAGCTGCAGACCGGCGCTCAGGATGAGGCGGCGTGTCTCATCGGCTGTCCGGCGCGGCATGGTGTAAGCGTGGCAGTTCTCCGTGCCGGGGGCAAAGTCGAGATCCCGCTCAGCGGCCTCGCCGGGCCTGTCCACAGGCTCGGCGACGCCTCAGGGGGTGCGTGAGAGAATGGAGCCCGGCGTGCCCGTGTCGCAGCCTCCCACGAGGAAGGACCGCCGGGCCTCTGGACAGCGTCCGCCACCTTCCTGAAGGAGCAGAGTGTGTCCGCACAGCCCGATTCCGTCACGACCGTGACCTCCACCCGCATCCAGCAGCACCGGCGCTACCTCATGTGCCGTCCGGAGCACTTCACGGTGAGCTACCGCATCAACCCGTGGATGGAGCCGGCGAACCCCACCGACACGGCCAAGGCGGTCGCGCAGTGGCAGGCCCTGTATGACACGTACATCGCGCTGGGCCACGAGGTCGAGCTCATCGAGCCCATCGAGGGCCTGCCCGACATGGTCTACACCGCGAACGGCGGCTTCGTCATCGACGGCGCCGCGTACGGCGCGAAGTTCCGCTTCGCGGAGCGCGCCCCGGAGGGGCCGGCGTTCATGGAGTGGTTCCGCGCGAACGGGTTCGAGGTCGTCGAGCCGCAGGAGGTCAACGAGGGCGAGGGGGACTTCCTCCTCGTCGGCGACGTGATCCTCGCGGGCACCGGATTCCGCTCGACCGGCGACAGCCACCGCGAGCTGCGGGACGTGTTCGGCAAGGAGGTCCTCTCCCTCACGCTCGTCGACCCGCGCTTCTACCACCTCGACACCGCGCTGTCGGTGCTGGACCCGGTGGAGGGCCCGGGCGGCGTCGAGCGCGCGAACATCGCCTACCTGCCGCACGCGTTCGACGAGGCCTCGCAGCGGGTGCTCGAGGAGCGCTTCCCCGACGCCATCCGCGTCGCCGACGCCGACGGCGCCGTGTTCGGTCTCAACTCGGCCAGCGACGGCCGCAACGTCATCATCTCGCCGCGGGCGACCGGATTCGAGGCCCAGCTGCGCGAGCGCGGCTACAACCCCGTGCTCGTCGACCTCTCCGAGCTGCTGCTCGGCGGCGGCGGGATCAAGTGCTGCACGCTGGAGCTGAGGGGGCGGCGATGAGCGGACTCGACACGAGCGCGGTGCGCATCATCGAGGGTGTGCCGGCCCCGGTCGCGGGGGAGGAGCACCTCGCGCAGAACTACCACCCGCTCCCCGTGGTCATCGCCCGCGGCGAGGGCGCCTGGGTGACGAATGTCGAGGGCAAGCGCTATCTCGACCTGCTCGCCGCCTACTCGGCACTCAACTTCGGCCACCGGCATCCGGCCATTGTGGCGGCCGCCACCGAGCAGCTCGGCCGACTGACCCTCACGAGCCGCGCGTTCGACAACGACCGGCTCGGGCTGTTCGCGAGCGCGCTCGCCGACCTGTGCGGCAAGGACCTCGTGCTGCCGATGAACACCGGTGCCGAGGCAGTCGAGACCGGCATCAAGGTCGCCCGCGCGTGGGCGTACCGCGTCAAGGGCGTCGCCGCCGACGCCGCCCGGATCATCGTCGCGCACGGCAACTTCCACGGGCGCACGACGACCATCGTGGGCTTCAGCGACGATCCCTCCGCGTACGACGGATTCGGTCCGTACGCGCCGGGCTTCGACGCCGTGCCGTTCGGCGACGCCGCGGCCATCGAGGCCGCCATCACGCCGGACACGGCCGCCGTGCTGATCGAGCCGATCCAGGGCGAGGCCGGCGTCGTCATCCCTCCGGAGGGATACCTGCGGGCGGTGCGCGAGATCTGCACGCGTCACAACGTGCTGTTCATCGCCGACGAGATCCAGTCGGGCCTCGGGCGCGTGGGCGAGACGTTCGCGTGCGACCGCGAGGGCGTCGTGCCGGATGTCTACCTGCTCGGCAAGGCGCTCGGCGGCGGCATCCTGCCCGTGTCCGCGGTCGTCGCCGACGCGGACGTCCTCGGTGTGATCCGCCCGGGCGAGCACGGTTCGACCTTCGGCGGCAACCCGCTCGCGGCCGCAGTGGGCCTGCGGGTGGTGGAGATGCTCGCGACCGGCGAGTTCCAGACTCGCGCGCAGGCGCTCGGCGCACACCTGGAGTCGCGCCTGATCGAGCTCGTCGGCCACGGCGTGAAGGCGGTGCGCGTGGCGGGTCTGTGGGCCGGTGTCGACATCGATCCGGCGGTCGGCACGGGGCGGGAGGTCGCCGAACGGCTGCTCAGCCGCGGCGTGCTCGTCAAGGACACGCACGGCCAGACCATCCGCATCGCGCCGCCGCTCGTCGTCCGCGCCACCGAGCTGGACTGGGCCATCGAGCAGCTCAAGGTCGTGCTCGAGCAGCGCTGAGGCGTCAGCCCACGACGACATCGCGCGACGGCCAGCCGGTCGCGCCGTCCGGGACCGGCGGCGCCACGCGGGAGGTCTGCGTCTGACCGCGGCTGTTCGTCGCGCGGCAGCGGATGACGTGCGGCCCCGCGTCGGCGTCCCACGGGATGCTCCACTGCACCCATGTGTCGACCGAGATCGCGGGGGCCAGGGTCGCCTCTCGCCACGGACCGTCGTCGATCTGGACCTCGACCTTCGAGACGCCGACGTGCTGCTGCCACGCGACGCCCGCGATGACCGTCGGCCCGGCGGTGAGCGTCTGGTCGCCGCGGGGCACGTCGATGCGGGACTCCAGCTTCACGGGGCCGCGCTCGGACCATCCGCGGTCCGTCCAGTACGCGGACGCCCGGTCGTACCGCGTGACCTCGAGCTCGGTGACCCACTTCGTCGCCGACACGTAGCCGTACAGGCCCGGCACCACCATCCGCACGGGGAACCCGTGCTCGGCGGGCAGCGGCTCGTCGTTCATCCCGATCGCGAGGATCGCCTCGACCGTCTCGTCGACGAGGGACTCCAGGGGGGTGCTCGCGGTGAACCCGTCGATCGATCGGGACAGCACCATGTCGGCGTCCCGCGACGGGCGGGCGCGTGCGAGCAGATTCCGCACCGGATATCCGAGCCACTTGGCGTTGCCGATCAGGTCGCCGCCGACGAGGTTCGAGACGCACGCGAGGGTCGTCCAGCTCTCCTCGAGGGGCAGAGCGATGAGCTCGTCCCACGTCACGACGATCTCCTGGTCGACCATGCCGTGGATGCGCAGCGACCACGTCGACGGATCGATCTGCGGCACCACGAGGGCGGTGTCGATGCGGTAGAAGTCGGCGTTGGGCGTCACGACGGGGGAGATCCCCGGCACATCGAGCTGCGCGCCCGCGGGCACGGGGGCGGCGGTGGCCGCCGGCGGCGGAAGGCGGAGCATCGAACGGGCCGTGGCGGCCGCCTGGGAGCCCGCGCGCTGCAGAGAGCCGCCGACGACGCCGAGCAGCCCGACCGCGGTCGCGCCGCCCGCCCACGCGAGGAAGCGGCGGCGGTCGGAACGGGAGACGGATGCCGCGCCCGGGCGCAGCATCCGCAGCAGCCACCACAGCACCACCGCCGCCCCCACGGCGGCCAGCGCCGACGGGATCCACGAGAGCAGGCCCGCGTCCGCGCGTGTCATCGCGGCGACGGCGCCTGCCGCCCCGGCCAGCAGGACCAGCGCTCGGCCCCACGGCGGGAAGCGCGCCTCGAGCCACCCGGCCAGGCCCGCGAGCACCACGCCGACGATCGCGATGCCGACCAGGAGGGCGGTCTTGTCATTCGTGCCGAACAGCGAGATGGCGGCATCCTTCGCCCACCCCGGAGCGAGATCGATGAGGGTGGCCCCGATGACGGCGACCGGGCTCGAGGTGGGCAGGAACAGTCCCGCCGTCAGTTCGCCCGCGCCCGTGCCCAGCACGGCCGACGCCACGCCGGCGCCGAGCGCGGCGGGGAGGGGGATGTCGCGGGTCGACCGCGGGGATGCCACGGGGAAAGCGTACGTCCGACCGACCCGGTGGGGGTCGGGGGACGGCTTGCATTCGGTGAAAGCGGGTCCCATCGTGCGCGCGCCCGGTGGGTGATAATCGACGAATGCCCGAGCAAGTCAAAGAAGAGGCTCCCGAGGTGGAAGAACTCCGGGACGGCGACGTCGCCGCCGCCGAGTCCCCCAAGTCGGTGATCGATCGCGCACTCCTCATCCTGGGTACGTTCCAAGGCGGACGGGCGCGCCAGTCGCTGTCGGACATCAGCCGCCGAAGCGGCCTCCCTCTTGCGACGTGCTTCCGAATAGTTCAACGCCTGGCCGACTGGGGAGCGCTGGAGCGTGACAGCGAGAGCCGCTACCGGATCGGCCTGCGGCTGTGGGAGGTCGCCTCGCTCGCCCCGCGCTCAGTGGGCCTCCAGCGCCTCGCCCGCCCCTACATGCAGGACCTCTACGAGACGACGGGATACGCATCGCATCTGGCCATCCGCGAAGGGACGGAACTCATCTCGATCGAGCGGTTCCAGAGCCCGCGACGTCGCGTGCGGCGACCACTCGTGGGCGGGAGGTATCCGCTGCACGCCACCGCGATCGGTCAGGTCCTCCTGGCCTATGCCCCCGATGAGGTGCGCGAAGAGGTGCTCAGCGGACCGCTCGAGGCCTTCACGACGAACACGCTGACGAGCCCCGAGCAACTGGGGCACGCTCTGGAAGAGATCCGCCGACAAGGGTTCGCCATCAGCGACCGTCAGGTCGACCTCGTCCACATCGGCGTCGCAGCGCCCGTGTTCGGCGCCGACGCCAGAGTGGCGGCGGCCGTGTCGCTCGCACTCACCGAGGACGACATCGACAGCAAGAACATGGTGCATCTCGTGCGCATCACGGCGAACGGCATCTCGCGAGCGCTGCGCGACGCCGGCTACGTCGACGCTTCGCTGTAGACGCCTCTGACGGGGGGTGACGTGTCGGTCACCCGCCTCGTTCGGCGTGCCTGTGCTCGGATGCGTGCTGTCCGCGAGCCCTTTCGCATGGTGAAATCCCGATGCGAGCGTGCCTGGGCGTCGTGGCAGATTTGTCGCGCACTTGACGAGAACCACGATGAAGGGCATTCGAATGGTTCATGAACTCCTGCTCGACCCGACGGGTATGGGCGAGAGCGCCGCGGACGCGACGCTCTCGCCTCGTCCGGCGAGCTTGCGCGGACTCACGATCGGTCTGTTGGACAACACGAAGCCGAACGCGACGAACCTGCTTCGCGAGATCGGTGAGGAGCTGCAGCGCGGCTATGGTGCCGGTGAGACCCGGCTCTATACGAAGGATTACTTCGGCACCCCCGCAAAGCCCGACCTGATCGCACAGATCGCCTCCGAGGTCGACGTCGTCGTCACCGCGGTCGGCGACTGCGGGTCGTGCAGCGCCGCGACCGTCGCCGATGGCATCCTGCTCGAGCGCGCGGGGATCCCCACGGTGAGCATCACCTCCGACTCGTTCTTCGCCTCTGGACGGGCGATGGCGAAGGTGCAGGGCTTCCCCGGGTTCGAGTTCTTCGCCGTGAAGCACCCGATGGCGAGCCTGAGCGCAGAAGAGATCCGCGAGCGCGCGCTCGCCGCAATCCCCGAGGTCGTCCGCATCCTCGGCGTGGAGGAGTGACATGAGCATCACCGTCGACAACGCCCCGCACGTCGATGTGGAGCAGATCCACGACGCGCTCGAGTACTACGCCGCGCAGGAGTGGACGGACGGTCTCCCCGTCGTGCCGGTCACTGAGTCCTACCTGGCCGAGTTCCTCGCCGCCACCGATCGCGACCCCGACGAGGTGCTCTTCCACATCCCTCATCTCAACCGCAGCCTGACGGTGCGGCTGGCGGTCATCAACGCGGCGCTGGCCGGGTGCCTGCCCGAGTATGTGCCGGTCGTCATCGCAGCGTGGGAGGCGATCGCGAAGGAACCCCACCCCGCGCGCGGGATCTGGCAATCAACGACGGGCACGGCACCGTTCCTCGTCGTGAACGGTCCCATCCGCGAGCAGATCGGCCTCAACAGCCAGGGCAACATCTACGGTTCCGGCTTCCGCGCGAATGCCACCATCGGCCGCGCGATCCGCCTCGGCTGCATCAACGTGTTCGGCCTCCACCCCCACAAACTGGATCAAGCCACGCAGGGGACGCCTGCGAAGTACTCGGCATGCATCGGTGAGAACGAGGAGCAGAGCCCGTGGGCGCCGTTCCACGTCGACAACGGCTTCGCCGCATCGGACAGCACGGTCACGGCCTACGTCATCCGCTCGGTGTTGCACATCGAGGCGAGGCACACCATGGAGCCGGAGCAGTTGGCTGAGGATCTCGCGGACAGCGTCCGACGCACGGGTGCGCTCATCCACGAGTACACCAGCGCACTCCTCGTGCTCGTGCCCGAGCACGCCGCCGTGTTCGCCGAGGCCGGGTGGAGCAAGGAGGACCTGCGCCAGGCGGTGTTCTCCCGTGCCGTCCGAACCCGGGACGACCTCGCCGCCGTGGGCAAGGACGCGATCTCCCGCAAGTCGCGGTGGCGGCTCGCGGCCGATCATCCCGACTCGATGCCCGATACGTCGTCGAGCACGGACTCGCCTGAGGTCGTGCCGGTGCTCAGCAGCCCGACCTCGATCCAGATCATCGTCGCCGGCGCCAACAATGCGGGGGTCTCCTCGGTGGTGGAGATCTTCACGCTGAATCCGCCGCGTCTGCATCCCTACTCGATGGCCCAGATCGAGCGCCGGTCATGACGGGGGTTCGCGACGCCGACAAGGTCGACTCCGCGCTGAAGGAGCTCCGGGACATGATGGGGGCCGACGGCTACCTCGTGCGCTGGGAACCCGTCGCGGACGGTCGTATCGTCGTGACGATCGATGCGACCGAGGATGCCTGCGCGGACTGCCTCGTCCCGTTGCCGGTGATGGAGGCGATCATGTCGTCTGCTCTCGAAGAGACCCCGTACACCCTCGACCACGTCGTGCTTCCCAACGCCGGGCACTGACACGTCACCTGCTCGTCGCGAGCGAGGGGGCGCACGTCGTCGCCGACTTCGTCAGAACCTGCATTCCGACAGAAGTCTTTCATTCAACGAAATCCGACCCGTCGGTGCAGGCCGGCGGTCATGCAAGATCACAGTGCCGTCCGCAACGCAGCGGACGACCCCGCTTCTCAAGAGGAGTCAACGATGAACTCACCCCTGACGCAGCACCCGACTGCGAAGCGTCCTCGCCGAGGTCGGCTTCGCGCGGCTGCGGCCGCTGTCGCAGCCGCAGCGCTCATCCTCACCGGATGCGCCTCGCAGCCGTCCGCTGACCCGACCGCCGGGCCGGCCAAGGAACTCGACAAGATGGTGTTCCTCAGCTATCTGCCGTTCGAGACGACCTCGCTCGCACCGGAGATGCTCGCCTACGCGGCCGGCTACTTCGAGGAAGAGGGTCTCGACATTCAGCTCCAGCCGGTGACGGGCTCGCCGGTCGCGCTCCAGGGTCTCCTCGGCGGTGTCGCCCCGATCACCCGCGTGGGAGGCATCGACGTTCTGACCACGGCGTCGCAGGGTCAGCCGCTCGTGAACGTCGGCACGCTCGAGCGCGGCGGCGGGTTCCGTCTCGTCTCCGCGAAGGAGGCACCGATCACGGAGCTCAAGGAGCTTCAGGGCAAGACGATCGGCGTCGGATCGCGTGGTGGCACGAGCGAGAAGACGCTGCGCCTCGCGATGTCGGCGGCGGGCCTCGACCCGGACAGCATTGAGCTGCAGGTCGTGGGACTCACCCCTGCGACCTTCGCGCTCGTCCAGCAGGGGCAGATCGACGCCTATCTGCTCGGCATCGACACCGCCGAGATGGTCGCCGCCCAGAACGCGGACGCCGTCCTGAGCCCCGCCGAGATGCTGATCGCGCCGACGGACATCCAGGTCTACGCCGGCACCGAGACGAGCGTCGAGACGCACTCCGACCAGATCAAGCGGTTCCTCAAGGCGATCCAGCGCGCTGTCGACTTCATCGTCGCAGACGAGAACCTCGAGGAGACCATCAAGATCCTTCGCAGCGAGTTCTCGTTCGCGGCGCTGGACGACGACGAGGTCGCCAAGGCATCCCTCGACGCCTACCGCAAGGTCTGGCTCGGCGACGGCAAGTTCCCGATCCTCGAGACCGACATCCCGCGCTGGGAGGCGGCATACGACCTCCTCGTCGAAGCCGGGCTCTCGGAGCCGAACGGCGACCCGCTGGCGTGGGTGACGAACGACCTGGTCCCGGCACCGTAACGACGAGGCGAACTCATCTCATGAGCATTGATGCTGTCGAGAGCCTGGCCCCGGGCGCAGATGCGCCGGGGGCCACGGCCCTGAGACTCAAACTGACCGACGTCGGGCGCGATTTCCACACGCGCGCGGGCACGACCCACGCGGTGAAGGGGGTCGACCTCGACATCCGCCGCGGGGAGTTCGTCACTCTGATCGGACGGTCCGGCTGCGGCAAGACGACTCTTCTGAGGATGATCGGCGGTCTTCTCGCTCCCACCGCAGGAACCATCCACGTCGACGGTCGGTCGCTGTGGAGCGGGTCGCAGGTCGACTCCAGCGTGATCACGAAACTCGGGTTCGTGTTCCAGGAGAGCAACCTCTTCCCGTGGTTCAACGTGATGGACAACATCGCACTGCCGCTCAAGCTCCGCGGCGTGGGCAAGCGCGAGCGCCGCGACCGCGCGCGCGAGCTGTGCGAGCTGGTGGGACTGGCCGGCTTCGAGCGCGCCTATCCGCGCGAGCTCTCCGGCGGTATGCGTCAGCGCGCGTCGATCGCCCGCGCTCTGAGCACGGAGCCCGAGCTGCTCCTCATGGACGAGCCGTTCGGCGCGCTCGACGCACTGACGCGTGAGCGTATGAACCTGGAGCTCCAGCGCATCGTTCTGGAGACCTCGGCGACGGTGGTGTTCGTGACGCACGACATCCCCGAAGCCGTGTTCCTCGCCGATCGGGTGGTGCACCTGACCCCGCGCCCCGGCCGCATTCGTCAGATCGTCGAGATCCCCTTCGACAAGCCGCGCGGCGTCGACCTGCAGACCGCGCCGGAGTTCAACGACATCGTGCGCGCGCTGCGCCACGACCTGGATGAGGAGGAGTGAGATGACACGAACCCAAGCGGTGCGGCTGCTGCCGTGGATCGCCACACCTGTCCTGATCATCGCGATCCTCGTCGGGTGGGAACTCGTCGTCAAGGTGTTCAATGTGAACCCGCTGATCTTCCCGCCGCCGTCCGCCGTATGGGACAGCACGCTCGAGCTGATCGTCCAGCCCGCAACCTGGCAGGCCACCGGCATCACCGTCATCGAGACTGTGGCCGGATTCGCGATCGCCGTCGTGCTCGGCGTCATCGTCGGCGTGATCCTCGGGAAGATCGCCTGGTTGGAGATCTCTCTCCGACCTCTGATCGTGATCTCGCAGGTGGTGCCGAAGGTCGCCTTCGTGCCGCTGTTCGTGATCTGGTTCGGCTTCGGGATGACCTCGAAGATCGTCCTGGCGGCACTGCTCGCGTTCTTCCCCGTCATGCTCAACGTCCTGCTGGGTGTCCGCTCCGTCGAGCGGGGTCAGCGTGAGGTCATGACGAGCCTCAACGCGAGCCGCCTGCAGACGTTCTCCCAGCTGGAGATGCGGAGCCTGCTGCCCTACCTGTTCGCCGGCATGGAGGTCGCCATCGTGCTCGCCACCATCGGCGCGATCGTCGGCGAGTACCTGGGCGGCAACGAGGGACTCGGCTTCTACGTCGTCTCGGCGATGAACGCGCTGGACTCGCCCCGCATGTTCGCGGTGATCGGGCTCCTGTCGGTGATGGGGCTCGTGCTCTACTTCATCGTCAACGAGGCGAAGCGGTTCGTGATCCCCTGGCATGAGTCCGTCTACGGCCAGAGGGTCGACGTGGCTGCGTGAGACGACCACGGCCCTCGGCGGCGCCGACCCCTGCAGTTTCGGGGTCGGCGCCGCCATCGACGATCGACACTGAGGAGACGACGTGCTGTTGACGGATGAAGAGAAGCGCATGCGCGACGGTGAGGAGGGTGCCGCCGTCGCCGCCGCGATGGACCTCCTGATCCGCTACGGCGAAGCTCTCGGCGCCGAGCGCCTGTGCGAGACGCGCAACGTCGCCGGAACCATGACCCAGCCCTCACCGGCGAAGGCGAAGCTCTTTGCGGAGGGCGGTTGGGCCAAGTCTTTCGCGGTCATCAATCTCGACTGCGACGACGACATCGAGATCCCCCGCATGAGGGTGCCCACCTGCCAGCTGCAGCACGGCTTCGGAGCGGATGCCGCTGGGCTGACCTCCTATCCGCCGCAGAACATCGCCCTCCAGGCGGACGCCGAGTCGTACTTCAGCGAGCGCGGAGTCAACATCCTCGCGACGTGCACGCCTTATCAAGTGGGGAACCTTCCCACGCGCGGTGAGCACTGCGCCTGGATGGAATCGTCTGCGGTCGTCTACTGCAACAGCGTGCTCGGAGCCCGCACCAACTGCGAGGGTGCCGCATCCACTGGCGCTGCGAGCCTCACAGGTCGCATCCCCTACTGGGGAAACCACCTTCCCGAGAACCGCTTCGGGACTCATCTGGTCGAGACGACGGTGCCGATCCGATCCTTTCAGGACTGGGGCCTGTTCGGATACTTCGTCGGAGAGGCAGTCGATGAGGGCCGGCCGGTCATCCGCGGGGCGTGGGCGCAGCCGGATCTGGCTGACCTCAAGCATTTCGGAGCTGCGACGGCCACGTCCGGTGGAGTCGAGCTCTTCCACATCCCCGGGCTGACGCCCGAGGCGCCGACCGTGGAGGCGGCGTTCGGCGGAGCCGGCGTTCCCGACGCCATCGTGTTCGGGCCGGCGGAGCGTCGTGCCGTATACGAAGCGCTCAACAGCCAGGGCACATCGACCGACGTCGACTTCATCCTCCTCGGGTGCCCCCATGCCTCCCTGGATCAGCTCGAGCAGATCGCTCGGCGGCTCGACGGACGACGCATCCATCCTGATACCGAGCTGTGGGTGATGACACCTCCCGCGCTACGCACCACCGCCGACCGCAACGGGTACACGAGGGCGATAACGGCAGCCGGGGGCCGAGTCCTGACCGACTCATGCCCGGCCATGTCGAAGGCTGCCCCGGACGGGACGCGGGTGTTCGCGTCCGACTCAGCCAAGCAGGTCCACTACCTGCCCGCCATCCTCGGGATCGAGGGGTGGTACGGAACTCTCGATGAATGCATCGACGCCGCCCTGACCGGAACGTGGAGGGGCGAGTTGCGATGACCACGCGGTTCAACGGGCGGGGGATCGTCCAGGGCGTGGTCGAGGGCGAGGCGCTCGTCTCGCCCCAGACGATCTCGGGATTCGGTGGAATCGATCCGGCGACGGGGACCATCATCGAGCCCAGGCACGCCCTGTGCGGCGTCTCCTTCGCCGGGAAGGTGCTCGTGTTCCCCGGCGCGAAAGGGTCCTCAGGATGGGCGGGCTTCTTCCAGAGCACCCGCCTGCTCGGGACGGCACCGCTGGCCATGGTCTTCAACGTCATCACGACCAAGGCGGTCCTCGGCGCGATCGTGACCCGGGTCCCGACGGTCGCGGAGTGCGAGCCCGATCCGGTCGAGGCTATCCGCACCGGCGACCTCGTTCGGGTCGACGGCGGCAGCGGCGTCGTCGAGATCCTGGCGCGCGGCGCCGGCCGCGCGCCGCGTCTGGACGCACGAGAGAGGGAGGGACGACCGTGAACGAGGCACAGATGGCGACCGTGGATGCCGAGCCGGTCGAGGTCGGAAACCTCGTCGCGGGAGAGCTCCGGACAGATGGCGATGTCGTCGAGGTTTCGAACCCGGGCCGTCTGGACGAACCGGCCGGCACATACCGGTCGGCGACGCCGCAGCTTGTCGACGAGGCCGCTGGCGCCGCACGAGCCGCACAGCGCAGGTGGGCGGCGATCGCTCCTCGGGAGCGCGTGCCGGTGCTCGAGACCATCGCCGCGCGCATCGAGGCGAACGTTGATCGGCTGGGGCGCATCCTCGCAGCGGAGGCGGGTATTCCGATCGCGCAAGCCACGGCGGAGGCGATCGGCGCGGCAGGGGCATTCCGGAACTCCGCGGAGATGCTCGTCGATGTCATGCGTGCCGAGGAGATCGAGGTGGCGACGGGGGGTCGAATCCGCGTCGGTCGCCGGCCGATCGGGCTCGTCGCGTGCATCGTGCCGTGGAACGCGCCGCTCGGGCTGGCCGCGCAGAAGCTTGCGCCGGCGATCGCGACGGGAAACGGCGTGCTGCTCAAGCCCTCGCCGCTCGCCCCGCTCGCCGTGACGACACTTGCGACCGTCGTGGCGGGCGAGCTGCCGGCCGGACTGGTGAACATCGTCAACGGCGGCGGCGATGTCGGTGCGGCCCTCATCGACCATCCCCTCGTGCGGAAGGTCTCCTTCACGGGCGGCGGCGCCACCGCGCGGGCGATCATGAGCTCGGCCGCGCAGACCCTGAAGAAGGTGCACTTCGAGCTGGGTGGCAACGACCCCGCGATCGTGCTGGACGACGCGGACCTCGGCCTGTCTGCGCAGCGCATCGTCGCATCCGCCTTCCGTCGTGCGGGACAGATCTGCTACGCGGTCAAGCGCGTTTACGTCCCGGAAACCCGGTACGCCGCATTCGCCGAGCGACTGGATCATGAGATCGCCGCCATCGCTGTGGGCGACAGCTTCGACCCCCGGACGACCATGGGACCGTTGAGCAGTCGCGCCCAGCTCGACTTCGTGGTCGGTTTGGCGGACCGAGCCCGTGAGTCCGGCAGGGAAGTGCGGGTCGGCGGAGTGGCGCTCGACGCCGAAGGGTGGGACAACGGCCACTTCCTGAAGCCCGCATGGGTGCCGGATGCCGCGCCCGACGACGAGCTCGTCGGGACCGAGCAGTTCGGTCCGCTCCTCCCCGTCGTGCGCTATCGCACCATCGACGAGGTCATCGGCCTCGCCAACGACTCCGAGTACGGCCTGGGCTCATCCATCTGGACCAGTGATCCCGAGCGTGCATTGTCCGTCGCGGAGCGGATCGAGTCGGGTGTGACGTTCGTGAACAACCACGTGCTGTCCCGTGCGGGATTCCGGCACATTCCCTTCGGCGGACTCAAGCAGTCGGGGATGGGGTGGGAGAACTCGCCTGCGGGCCTCGAGGAGTATCTCGAGTTCCACAGCATCGACCTCCATCCGATCGATCCGAACGGGGAGGGAAAGCGATGAAGACGGCGGCCGTCACGCGCATCGGCAGTCTTCGCGACCCCGACCCGCGCACGCGGGGACGCATTGAGGTGGTCGAGTTCCCTGAGCAGGAGGTCGGGTCGGAGGACGTCAAGGTCCGGATCGCTTATGCGGGCATCTGCGGGTCGGACCCACACCTGGCAGAGGGGTTCTTCCGCAAAGAGGTCCCGATCGGTCTCGGCCACGAGATCTCGGGCATCGTCGAGGAACTCGGGCCCCGCGCGACCCGAAGTGGGCTGCGTGTGGGAGATCGCGTCGCGGGAAACTTCCTGCGGTACTGCGGCACGTGCATCCCGTGCCGCGAGGGGATGCAGCAGTTCTGCCCGAACACGAAGGAGTACAGCCGCCCGGGGATGGCCGAGTACCTCGTGTGGCATGAGTCGCAGCTGTACCGTCTGCCCGACGAGGTCCCCCTCGCGGCGGGCGCGTTGCTCGAGCCCACCTCGATCGCTGTGCGAATCGCCGACAAGACGAGGATCAGAGTGGGCGACCGCGTCGCTGTGTGCGGCGGGGGCGCGATCGGCCAACTCGTGGTTCAGGTGATGCGGATGTACGGTGCCACGGCGCTGACGATCATCGAGCCGATTGCCGAGCGGAGACAGATCGCTTTGCGCCACGGCGCGGAGCACGCGATCGATCCGACGACCGAGGACCAGCGCAGCCGCGCCGACGCGATCACCGCGGGACGCGGCTACGACATCGTGATCGATGCCTCCGGGTCGACGCGGGCCACGCGCGGTCTGCTCGATCTCGCCGCGCGCGGCGGCACCGTGGTCTACGGCGCGATGTACCCCAGCGACTACGAGCTTCCGCTCAATCTCTCAGAGCATCTCTACCTGCGTGAGCTCACCCTGACCGGCGCCTTCGTAGCTCCGTACAGCTTTCCCCGAGCTCTGCAGGTGCTGCCGCGGCTGTCGCTGGATGAGCTCACGCGCGCCGTCTATCCCTTGGAGAGGGCCGCCGAGGCGTTCGATGTGCACCTGAGCGGCGTCCACCCCAAGGTCTTGATCCAGCCGAACCCGCATCCCGAGAGCAAATGAAGGAGCAACGGATGAACCTCGAAGGAAAGATCGCCGTCATCACCGGAGGAGCGAGCGGAATCGGTCGCGCCACGGTTCTCACATTCGTGCGTGAGGGGGCGAAGGTCGTCATCGGCGACCTGAACGTCGACGCGGCGGAGGCGGTGGTCCGCGAGGTAGAGGAGGCCGGCTACCCGGGCGCCGCCGCGGCGGTGAAGGTCGACGTGAGCTCCTACGAGGAGGTGCAGAACCTCGTCGCCGAGGCGGTCGCGATCTTCGGCCGCATCGACGTCATGTTCAACAATGCGGGAATCCCCGGCGGGCATCCGATCCTCGATCAGGATCCGGAGAAGCACTACTACCCCATCATGCGGGTGGACCTCGACGGCGTCTACTTCGGCATCCTGGCGGCATCGCGACAGTTCGTCGCTCAGGGCTCGCGTGGCGTGATCATCAACACCTCGTCGATCTACGGCCAGAGCGCAGGCGAGCGCGCCCTGGTCTACGGTGCGGCGAAGGCGGGCGTGATCTCGCTCACCCGGTCCGCGGCCTTCGAGCTGGGGGAGCACGACATCCGCGTCGTGGCGATCACACCGGGCCGAGTGCGCACGCCGATCCTCGCGCGCTTCTCGGACGAGCTCAACCAGTTCATGGCTTCGGAGCAGATGCGCGGCAGGCTCACCGAGCCTCAGGAGATCGCCGACGTCGTCGCCTTCCTCGCCTCGGACAAGGCGAATGCGATCAACGGCACGGTCGTCAGCGTGGACGACGGATACATCGCGTTCAAGAACCACCTCGCGCTGTCATGACACCCCACGCGGGTCAGGCGGCCGCCGATGTGACGATCGCCGGCCTGTTCGATCTGACGGGTCAGGTGGCGATCGTCACGGGCGCGTCCAGCGGGATCGGGCAGGCGGGAGCCGAGATCCTCGCGCAGGCGGGAGCCTCGGTCGCGCTTCTGGGTCGCGACCGGGACCGTCTGGCGGACGTGGCCCGAGGCATCATAGACGCGGGCGGAGCCTGCGCGACCCATGTTGCAGATGTCTCCGACCGCGGACAGATGAAGAGGGTCATGGCCGATGTCGTCGCGCAGATCGGCGCCCCGGACATCGTGATGGCGAACGCCGGAATCGGCGCAGGTCCCAGCTATCGCGCGCCGGGAGGCGGGCTGGCCGAGTACAGCGAAGAGATCTGGGATCGCGTGATCGCCACGAATCTCACGGGGGTGTTCACCACGCTGCGCGAGTCGGTGCCCTACATGCGCACCGGCGGCCGCATGCTCGTCACCGCCTCGACCGCAGGTCTGCGTGCCGACCCCATGGTGGGGTATGCCTATGTGGTCGCGAAAGCGGGCGTGCTCAACCTCGTACGGCAGGCCGCGCTCGAGTTCGCGCCTCGCGGCATCCGAGTCAACGCGATCGCGCCGGGCCCCTTCCGCACACGCATCGGCGGCGGTAAGCCGCTGCCTCCGGAGCGGGTGCGGGCTTGGGAGGAGACGATCCCGCTGGGGAGGATGGGGGACACCTCGGAGCTGAAGGGACCGATCCTCTTCCTGGCGTCGGGCGCGGCGAGCTTCGTCACCGGAGCGACCCTTCCCGTGGACGGCGGCGCCCTCGCCCTCTCGCACTCGGCGTTCTGACAGCCTGAGCCCGCCCTCGCGCCGGACGGCAGGGGGAGAATCGAGGGGTGAGCGCCTCCGCCGAACCCGCCTACGAGCCGTCCGGGGGATTCG
>Ga0182748_1000512_pt1 | contig 41696 bp, 41 predicted proteins | sample eDN3rd37CKraftOP_FD_128877 | JGI IMG/M metagenome (GOLD analysis project Ga0182748, IMG submission 128877) | Enriched Organic Plus compost microbial communities from Emeryville, California, USA - eDNA 3rd pass 37_C Kraft OP (version 2) (version 2) ... | reverse complement strand
GTGACCTGCTCCCCATAGGCCGTACCAGTTGAAGGTTAGTAGAGTCCGTTTTCAGCAGGAAGAACGGACATGAAGAAGAGCAGATTCACCGACGAGCAGATCATCGGGTTCCTCAAGCAGGCCGAAGGCGGCATGCCAGTCAAGGAACTGTGCCGCCTGGGCGGCTTCAGCGACGCGACCTTCTACAAGTGGCGCGCCAAGTTCGGCGGCATGCAGGCCAGCGAGGCCACGCGGCTGCGCGAAGTTGAGTCGGAGAACGCCAGGCTCAAGAAGCTGCTGGCCGAGGCACACCTGCACATCGAAGCGCTGAAGGTGGGCTTCGGGGTAAAGCGCTGACCCCGCAGGCCAGGCGCGAAGCGGTCGCCAGGATGGTCGAGCAACTGGCCATCAGCGAACGCCGCGCCTGTCGCTATGCGGGGTTGTCACGAACAAGCTACCGGCAGCCGCCCAGGATGAATGCCGCCACGGCCGAGCTGAGCACGCGCATCGTCGAGCTGGCCCATGAGCGCCGACGCTTCGGCTACAGGCGCATTCACGATCTGCTGGCCCTGGAGGGGCGGCAAGTGAACCACAAACGCGTCTGGCGCCTGTACAAGCAGGCCAACCTGTCGGTGCGCAAGCGCCGCAAGATCAAACGCCCCATCGGCGAGCGTCAACCCTTGGCGGCCAGCCAGTATGTCAACGACACCTGGAGCATGGACTTCGTGATGGATGCCCTGGCCAACGGCAGGCGCATCAAGTGCCTGACGGTGGTGGATGACTTCAGCCGCGAGTGCGTGGACATCGCCGTGGATCACGGCATAGGCGGGGAGTACGTGGTGCGCTTGCTGGATCAGGCGGCGCAGTTCAGGGGCTATCCGCGAGCGATCCGCACGGACCAAGGGCCGGAGTTCACCAGTCGGGCGTTCCTGGCCTGGACGGCCGCAAGAGGCGTTCGGCATCTGCTCAACGATGCGGGCTGTCCGACACAGAACGCCTACATCGAGAGCTTCAACGGCAAGTTCAGGGACGAGTGTCTGAACGAGCAATGGTTTGAGTCACTGGCGCAGGCCAGACAGGAGATCGCCCGATGGCGGCGTGACTACAACGAGGTGCGGCCACACAGTTCCTTGGGGCGCATACCGCCGGCCAGATTCGCCGCACAGCATCGCCAGCGCGCTGGCGATGCTGTGCAACAACCGGAGATCAAGTAATCTCCAAACCCTTGGACTCGCTAACTCAAAGTTGGCACGCCTGAAGGGGGCAGGTCAATGACAAGAAAGCGCTGACTGCGGGCATTTGCAACTCGGCGGGGGAAGGGCTGCTTTCGCTGCAAAGCTGCCAGCCGCAACTTTGCTCGCATCGCATCGCAACGCTGGACGATGCTCCAAAGCCGGAGGGCTTCAAGCCACTTTCTGCCCAATCGCCCTCAGAAGCAAAGCCGCATGCACCGACACCTGTTGTGCCACTGGCGACGCCCGTGTACGCGTGTACGTGCACCCTCGTTCAGCAGGATGGGGTCGCCCAGGGCACGGCGCAGTCGCGAGAGGGCCGAGGCCATCGACGAAGGGCTCACCTTCATGCGCCGGGCCGCTCTGGCCACGCTGCGCTCACTGACCAGTGCCTGCAGGTAGATCAGGTGCTGGATGCTGAGTCGGGCTAGGGTGGGGTCCAGGCCTGCCGCGGCAGGCGATTCGCAGATGCTTTGCTGCTCAATGCCGGACGCGGGTGGGCGCTAGCCCAGGCCGGCCCACACGGGTGCATCGTGTGCGCCGGGTGCATGGGGCTCATGGGGCGCGGTGCTGTGTCGCGGTGTGTTCATGGAGGGTGGGGTGCCGGCAGCCGCTGTTCAACCGTCGCTACTTGGCGGCCGTGAAGCGCTCGACCTTCACGGCCGCGATCTGGTAGCCGCTGACGCCATGCACGGTGGTCGCGCGCACGGTCTTGAGCACGCCGCTGACCCAAACCGTGTCCATGGTGCTGAGCGACTTCATCGGCTTGTCCAGCAGCACGTGCACGATCTGGTTCGAGGGCGGCGGGGGCGTGTGGATGCAGGCGCCGTAGTGCGGCACCAGCAGCAGCCCGCGCAGGCCCTGCTGGGTCTCTTCCAGCGGCACCACGTAGCCCGGCAGCCGCACGCGCACGCCGTCCATGGCGGCATTGAGTGGCGCGTCGTCCCAGATCTTGCGCAGCCGCTGCAGGGCCTGCGCGGCGCGCGGGTCGTCGTCGGTGAGGCTTCGCAGGTCCAGGCCGCCGCTCTGGAAGTCCGCCCAGGGGTTCTCGGGCGTCATACGCCCTTGGCGATCATGCGTCATAGACCTTCTCGACATTCGCACTTCCCCGGGTCAGGAAGTCCCGCATAACCCCCTGATTGGATCTCGCATGCAATCAGTATTAGCACTAATATTGACATGTCAATAAATGACAATTCAAATTAAGGCAATGAACCGAGATCCACTCTTCAATGTCGAAGGCCAGGTGGTCGCCGTCACCGGCGCCGCCAGCGGCATCGGGCTGGCCTATGCCCAAATCATGGCCGCGCACGGCGCCCGCGTGCATCTGCTGGACATCCAGGCCGAGGCCCTGGCGTCCGCGGTCGATCAACTGGGCGCGGACGGCCTCGCGGTCCACGGCCACGTCGCCGATGTCACGCAGCCCGAGGCGCTGTCCAGCGCCGTGGCGTCGGTCGTCGAGACCCATGGCCGACTGGACGTGATGTTCGCGAATGCGGGCATCAGCGCCGGCCCCGGCTTTCTCAACGGGCAGGGCGAGCGCAATCCCGCCGGCGAGATCGAGAACCTCTCGCCCGGACTCTGGGACCGGGTGATGGCCACCAACGCCCGCTCCGTCTTCCTGACCCTGCAGGCGGTCGTGCCGCAATTCAAGCGCCAGCGCGGCGGACGCTTCATCGTGACCAGTTCCATCTCCGCCTCCAAGACCGAGACCCTCGTGAGCTCGATCTATGCCACCTCCAAGGCCGCGGTGGGCTACATGGTGCGCCAGTACGCGCACGAGCTGGCCAGGTACGGCATCCTCGTCAATGCCATCGCCCCGGGGCCGGTCATCACGAACATCGGCGGCGGCCGGCTCAAGTCGTCCGAGGCGCGGGCCCCTTTCGAGCGCGCGGCGCCGCTGGGGCGGATCTGCACGCCACAGGACCTGCAGGGCGCGGCGCTGTTCCTCGCCTCGCCCGCGGCGCAGCTGATCACCGGGCAGCAGATCATCGTGGACGGCGGCACCACGCTCGGCCCGGCGGACTGAGGAGAGCCGCATGGATTCCTTCATCACCCTCCAGGCCGACGACGGCCACCGCTTCCAGTGCTGGCAGGCGCCTGCGCGCACCACGCCGCGCGGCGCGGTCGTGGTCCTGCAGGAGATCTTCGGGGTCAACTCCCACATCCGTGCGGTCTGCGCCCGGCTGGCCGACCTGGGCTACGACGCCTTCGCACCGGCCCTGTTCGACCGGGTCGAGCGCGACTTCTCGACCGGCTACGCCGCGGACGACGTGTCCAGGGCCCTGGCGCTGATGCCGCGGCTCGACTGGGCGGCCATGGTGCAGGACACGCTGACCGCGGTCGGGCATGCCGCGCAGTCCGGACGCCCGGTGGGCGCCATGGGGTTCTGCCTTGGTGCCTCGGTGGCGTACATCGCCGGCCAGCAGAGCGACTCGCTGTCCGCGGTGGTCGGCTACTACGGCGGCCAGATCGCCGATCACCTCGATGCGCCCCCGCGCTGCCCCACCCTCCTGCACTACGGCGAGTTCGACCACACCATCCCCATGGATCGGGTCGAGCGGATCCGCGCCGGCCGGCCGGAGTGCGAGCTGCACGTCTACCCGGCAGGCCACGGCTTCAACTGCGACGACCGGGCCGCCTTCGAGCCCGCCTCGGCCGCCCTGGCATGGCAACGCTCCACCCAGTGGCTGCGGGCCCATCTCGGATGAACGGGTCCGCGGCCGCGACGACAGCGCCACCGGACGCCTGCGCCGACGAAGCGCCGGTCGAGGCGATCCCCGCGCTGGCGGACGAGTCCTTCGGCATCCTGGTGGCGGCCCTCTCGGGCCGCCTCAACCGCAGGGCCGGCAACTTCTACCAGCGGCGCTATGGCTTCGGCATGGCGGAGTTCCGGGTTCTGCTGACGCTGTGCCTGGTCGATGGCGTGAACGTGGGCGAGGTGGCCCAGGCCGCCGACATGGACAAGGCCGCCGCCAGCCGCAGCCTGCGCCTGCTCCAGGAGCGCGGATACGTGGCGATGCAGCAGACCCCCACCCGCGGCCGGGCCGCGATCGCCCGGCTCACCCGCGAAGGCGAGGTGCTCGCCCGCGATGTCCGGCAGGTGGCACGCCAGCGCAACGAGCGGCTGCTGAGCGTGCTGTCGGCCGAGGAGCGCGTCCTGGCCGAGACGCTCGTGCGCAGGCTCATCGACGGCGTCGAGCACATGAACAAGGAATGACTTCAACGTGACTGCCATCTACGACAACCCGGCCAAATTCACCCGGATCGAGGTACGGCCGCTCAACAGCGTCATCGGCGCGGAGATCCGCGGCGTCGACCTGACGCGCCCCGTGGACGAGCCGACCTGGAAGGACATCCTCCAGGCGTTTCACGACTACCAGGTGATCTACTTCCCCGGTCAGCCCCTGAGCCACGAACAGCACCTGGCGTTCAGCCAGCGCTTCGGCGCGCTGATGGACATACCGCAGCTGCACAAGGTCGAGGGCTTCGACAAGATCCACGTCATCCGGCGCCACGCCAACGACACCGGCCGGGTGATCGGAGAGAACTGGCATTCGGACAGCACCTACTTCGAGCGCCCGCCCGCAGCGGTGGTCATGCGCGCCGTCACCGTCCCGGAATTCGGCGGCGACACCGGCTTTCTCAGCATGTACGCCGCGTACGAGACCCTGTCGGAGCGCATGCGCAGCCTGCTGGACGGCCTGAAGGCCGTCCACAGCGCCACGCGCATCTACGGGTCGGCCTACCACGCCCAGAAGCGCCGCTTCAGCGCCAGCAGCGCCAGGCTCGACCTGGACATCGAGGCGGGCGACCGCGAGACGGTCCATCCGCTGGTGTGCACCCATGCCGGATCGGGGCGGCGCTTTCTCTACGTCAACCAGGTCTACGTGCAGCGATTCGAGGGCATGACCGAGGCGGAGAGCCGGCCGCTGCTGGAATTCCTCTATGCGCACAGCGCCCGCTTCGAGAACACCTGCCGCGTGCGCTGGCAGAAGGACCAGGTGCTGGTCTGGGACAACCGCTGCACCATGCACAAGGCCATCCCCGACTACATCGGGCGCGACCGCTACATGACGCGCATCACCATCGCCGGCGACCGGCCAAGCTGATCGCCACGCCGCATCACCACGCCACCACCAGGAGACCCACATGAAACCCGATTCCCTTCGACGCTCCCTTGCAGGCATGCTGGCCGCCGCCGCGCTCGGCGCCGGGCTGGCCTCGGCCGCGCATGCGCAGGAGCCCAAGCTCGTGACCGTGAACGCAGGGTTCGTGCCCGTCACCGACGTGGCGGCGCTGTACCTGGGCGAGGAGGTCGGCATCTTCAAGAAGCACGGCCTGCAGCTCAAGGCCAACGTAGCCTCCACAGGTGCCGTGCCGGCCGTCATGAGCGGCGAGTTCCACTTCGGCTTCACCGCGCTGGTCAACATCCTGCAGGCACGCGACAAAGGCCTACCGCTGAAGATCCTGGCCGCCGGCTCTGCTTCCACGGCCGTCAAGGGCGCGGACGTCACCATGATCCACGCCAGCCCAGCCAGCGGCATCCGATCGGCGAAGGACCTGGAGGGCAAGACCGTCAGCGTCAACGCGCTCAACGGCCTGCTGCAGATGATGGGCAAGGCCGCCGTCAAGGCCGATGGCGGCGACCCGAACAAGGTGCGTTTCATCGAGCTGGGTTTCGCCGAGGCGCTGGCGGCACTGCAGGCCGGCAAGACCGACGCCATGGTCGGCGCCGAGCCCTTCGGCACGGCCGCCATCGCCGCGGGATTCCCGCCGATCAGCTCGCCCTACCAGGCCATGTCCAGCAACAGCATGCTGACCTCGGGCTATTTTACCAGCGAGCCGCAGCTCAAGGCCCACCCCGAACTGTTCAAGAAGCTGCGCGCGGCCATCAACGAATCGCTGGAATACGCGCAGCAGCACCCCGACGCTGTGCGCCAGCAACTGCCCAAGTTCACCCGCCTGGGCGCGGACGTCGCAGCCAAGCTGATCCTGCCGCGCTACCAGGCAGCCATTCCGCGTGAGTCTGTCGAGCTGTTCTCCAAGGCCGGCAACGAATTCGGCATGCTGAGCAAGCCGGCCATCTACGACGCGGTGGTGTGGAATGGCCAGTGATGCAATGCCCAGCGGCCAGGGCCTCGGGATGCAGGCGCAGCCGCGGGGGGCCTCGCTGCGCAAGGACGCCAGCGCTCTGCTGCGCTGGCTCAGCGGCGCGGCGGGCATCGTGCTTCTGGCGCTGGCCTGGGAGCTCGCTCCGCGGCTGGGCTGGCTGCAGCCGCAATTCTTCCCACCGCTGTCGGCAGTGTTAGCGCGCCTGGGCGACCTGGCCGCGACGTTGGAGTTCTGGGGCTTCGTGCTCAGCACCACGCGCACCTGGCTGCTCGGGCTGACCATCGCCACGCTGGCGGGAATCGCCGCCGGGCTGGCCATCGGCCTGACACCGGGCGCACGCACCTACACGCACTCCACGATCGAGTTCCTGCGGCCCATTCCGTCCGTGGCGCTGATCCCGGGCGTCATCCTCCTGTTCGGCTCGCGCTACCAGTCGGGGGTGGTGCTGATCACCTATGCGGCGTTCTGGCAGGTGCTGCTGCAGATGCTCTACGGCCTGGCCGACATCGACAGCGTGGCGCGCGACACTGCCCGGTCCTTCCGCTTCAGCCGATTCGGCTACGTGCGGCACGTGGCCTGGCCGACGCTGCTGCCCTTCCTGTTCACCGGCGTGCGGCTGGCCGCGGCCATGGCCCTGGTGCTTGCGGTGACGGCGGAGATGGTCATCGGCAGCCAGGGCATCGGTCGCGGCATCGTCGTGGCCCAGGCTTCCAACGCCACGGTCGAGGCCTATGCCTACGTGCTGGTCGCGGGCGTCATGGGCGTGGCCATCAATCTGGCTGCACGCGCGCTGGAGCGCCGGATCCTGCGCTGGCATCCCAGCGTGCGCACCGCGGGAGGCGAGCGATGATCCGCCCGGCCCTGAAGAAACTGTTCATCGAGCTGGCACTGCCCGCGCTGCTGTTCGCACTGCTGTATGCGATGAGCGCCAGTTCGACCAACTTCTACTTCCCGCCGTTGTCGACGGTGCTGCAGAAGTTCTCCGCCATCTGGCTGGGGCCGCGCTTCTTCTCGGACGTGATCCCCAGCCTGGAGCGGCTGCTGGCCGGCTACCTGCTGGCCTGCATCGCCGGCGTCGCGCTGGGCCTGCCGATCGGCCTGTCGCGCGGGCTTCGCCGTGCCGCGGAACCGGTGCTGGAGTTCTTCCGCGCCATTCCGCCGGTGGCGGTCATCCCGCTGCTGATCATGGTGATGGGCTTCGGCGACGCCATGAAGGTCACGGTGATCGCCGCGGGCGCGATCTGGCCCATCCTTCTGAACACGGTGGAGGGCGTCAAGGCCGTGGACCCGGTGCTGGACGAGACCTGCCGCACCTACCAGATACGCGGCCTGGCGCGCCTGCGGCACTTCATCCTGCCCAGCGCCTCGCCGCAGATCATCGTCGGCATGCGCCTAGGGCTGTCCATCGGCATCGTGCTAATGGTCATCAGCGAGATGTTCGCCGCCCTCGACGGCCTGGGCTCGGCCATCATCTATTTCCAGCGCAGCTACGAGATTCCCGAGATGTGGAGCGGCGTGCTGATGCTGGGCCTGTTCGGCTTCGCACTGTCGATGGTCTTCCGGGGTTTCGAACGCTGGGCGCTGGCCTGGTACCACGGCATGCGCCACATGGAGAAGAAGAATTGAACGCAGTACTCGAACAGACCACGACGGCCGCGGTGGCGGTGGAGCACCTGAACAAGGTGTACGAATCGAAGGAGCGGCGCGTCGAGGCCATCGGCGACCTCCACTTCGAGGTCCGGCCCGGCGACTTCACCTGCATCGTCGGCCCGTCGGGCGCCGGCAAGACCACGCTGCTGAAGTGCCTCGCGGGCCTGCTGGCGCCGACGCGGGGCGCCGTGCGCGTGAACGGACGCGAGGTGACGGCCCCTCCGCAGGAGATGGCCGTCGTGTTCCAGGAATACGGCCGCAGCCTCTTCCCCTGGAAGACGGTGCGCGAGAACGTGGAACTGCCGCTGCGCGAGCGCGGGGTGCCGGCCGCCGAGCGCGCCCGCATGGTCAGCGCGGCGCTGGAGGCCGTGGCGCTGGCCGGCGCGGGAGACTCCTATCCCTGGCAGTTGTCGGGGGGGATGCAGCAGCGCGTCGCGATCGCCCGCGCCGTCGCCTACCAGCCCAAGGTCATGGTGCTGGACGAGCCCTTCGCCGCGGTGGACGCGCAGACCCGCGCGGACCTGGAGGACCTGATGCTGCGCCTGTGGTCCGACCTGAAGCTGACCATGATCTTCGTCACCCACGACATCGACGAGGCGGTGTACCTCGGCCAGCGCGTGCTCGTGCTGTCGTCGTCGCCGACGCGCGTGCTCGACGACGTGCGCATCGACCTGCCGACCCCGCGCACCCAGGCCGAGACCCGCGTGCATCCGGCGTTCGCGACCCTGCGCACCCGCGTCTACGGCGGCATCCAGGCGGCCAAGGCGGCGCACTGAGCGCCGCGGTTCCGCTCAGCGCAGCGCCGACGCCATCTCGTCGGTGACCTTGAGGTCGGCGACGCCGCCGCTGGCCACGGGGTCGTCCTTGTAGAGCTGCTTGAAGTTCAGCGTCGCGGCCTTGCCGTCGCGCCGGGGAACGCCGTTGGCCTCGTGGAAGATGAACTCCGGAGGCACGTCGCGAAAACCCGGCCGATCCAGCCACAGCCGCACCAGATGCCGCTTGCGCTCAGGCTCCGGAAAGTTGGTGAAGGAAGTGCGCGCATGCATGACCGTGTAGTTGTTGATCATGATCATGTCGCCGCGCTCCAGGAAGAAGGCCAGCCGGTTCTCCGGCGCCGTGGACACCTCGTCGAACGCGTTCAGGGCGGCGATCTCCTCCGGGCCGAGCGGAAGGTCCAGGGCGCGATGCCCGGCCACCAGGTTGGAGCGCAGGTAGCGTGAGCTCAGCTGCCCGTCGCGCACGGCGAACACGGGCACGCGCTCGCGGGTCACGGGCGGCGCACCCGGCGCCTCCTCGCCCACCTGGTGATAGTGGAACCCCCGGTACAGCCAGGGCAGCGCCTGCGGATGGCGGCGGGCCAGCTCGTCATGCACCGTCACCGCACTCGCGATGACGGAAGCGCCGCCCGACTGGGACTTGTGCCAGCAGGCCAGCGAGATCATCGCGGTGATGTCGCTGTGCGGGCGCAGTTCCAGGTTGCTGCGGTACATCCGCGGCGTCGCGTCCTCGGCCGATGCGTCGACCACGTGGCCGATCAGATCGCCCCGGGTGTTCTGGGACAGCGGCTCGCCGAAATGGCTGCCGACGATCCACACGGCCGCGATGAACTCGTCCAGGCCCACTCCGTCGACGGGAAGGCCGCGCACGACGACGAAGCCGCGCCCGCTGCGCACTTCCTCGTAGGCGGCGCGCAGCCGGGGCGACAGCAGCGGCATCGCATGCGAGGCCGCCGGCGCCGTCTCGGGGTGCTGGAGATCGGGCAGCCCGGCCACGGCGCGCCGAAGTTCCAGGCGCTCCGCCTCCGAGAGCGTCAGGCAGTAGTCGGCGGAGGAACTGAAGGATTTCGCGTTCCAGGCGAAGGAACCGGAGTTGTGGGGAAGAGCTTGTGTCATTGGCGTGTCCTTAGTCGACGGTGGCGCCGGAAGACTTCACGACGGGCGCCCATTTCGCGATGTCGGCCCGGATCCGGCGATCGAAGTCCTCCGGGGTGGATGCGACCGGGTCCACACCCATGTCGCTGAACTGCTGCGCGAAAGCCTTGTCGGCCAGGAGCGCCGCGATGTCGGCGCTGGCCTTGCGGACGACGGCGGCGGGCGTGCCCGCAGGCGCGACGATCCCGATCGAACTCAGGGCGCTGACGCCCGGAACGGTCTCCTCGACCGTCGGTATGTCCGGGATGGACGGCGGGCGCCGGGGACTCAGGAGCGCGATGGGCTTGAGGCGGCCCGAGCGGATCAGCGGGGCCGCGCTGTGATAGATGTCCAGCAGCAGGGGCACCTGGCCGCCCATCACGTCCTGCTGCGCCGGCGCGCCGCCCTTGTAGGGCACGTGCAGGATGTCCAGTCCGGCCTTGACCTTCAGGAGCTCCATCCCCAGGTGCAGGGCGGTGCCCGTGCCGGGGCTGCCGTAGCTGAGCTTGCCGGGCTGCCGCTTCGCGAGGGCGATGAGTTCCGCGAGGTTGTTCGCCGGCAGGGCCGGGTTGGCCGCGATCACCATGTGCTGCACGCCGACCTCGCTGACGGGCGCGAAGTCCCTGAGCGTGTCGTAGGGCAGCTTGCTGCGCAGGCTGGGGTTGATCGCATGCGAGGACACGACGACCCCGAAGGTCTGGCCGTCGGCCGGCGCCTTGGCGACGATGTCCGTTCCCAGGATGGTTCCGGAGCCGGGCTTGTTGTCGACGACCACGGGCTGGCCCCAGGCGGCGTTCAGCCGGTTGGCCAGCAATCGCGCCACCGAGTCGGTGGCCCCGCCCGCCGAGAAGGGCACCACCAGGCGCACGGCCCGGGTGGGCCAGCCCCCGCCCGCCTCGCTCGCGCGCGACGCCAGCGGAAGGCACGCGAGCAAAGGCAGCATGAGCCGGTCACGGTACTTCATCGAGGTCTCCTTGTCATGGGTCAACCGCCGAGTCTCGCGTGCGAGGTGATTAATCACAATTGAAATATCGTCGGGCAAAAATAACCTTGGGTTAATCTGCCGGCGATGAATCTTCGGCACATGGAAGTCTTCCGCGCGGTCATGCTGGCGGGAACCGTGAGGGGCGCCGCCCAGTTGCTGCACGTCTCCGAGCCGGCGGCGAGCAAGCTGCTGGCGGTCGCGCAGTCGCGCGCGGGCTGCCGCCTGTTCGAGCGCGTCAGGGGCCGGCTGGTGCCGACCCCCGAGGCGCACATGCTCTACGAGGAGATCGAGCGCGTATGGCGGGGCGTCGAGCGGGTTCGCGCCTTGGGCAAGGACCTGGGAGGCGCCCGGGCCGGGTCGCTGCAGATCGCCGCCACGGCCAGCCTCGCCACGATGCTGGTCCCGCACGCCGTGGCGCAGGTGCTCAAGGGCCGGCCGGCGATCGACCTGAACGTGAGCCTGCTGGTGCCGGCGCTGGTGCAGCGGGCACTGGAGGACGGCGACGCGGAGGTCGGGATCATTCTCCAGGCGCCGCCGCTGCCAAACCTGGAAATCCTCGCGTCGCTGGAGTGCGGCATGGTCTGCGCCATGGCCCCGGACCACCGGCTCGCCCATCGCCGGCACATCGCCGCGGGCGACCTGCGCGGCGAGCGCGTCATTTCCTATCCGGAAGTCCGCCCGGTGGCGCGGGAACTGCTGCAGGGCCGCGACATCGACCTGGAACTGCGGTCCGGACCCGCTTCCTGCTGGTTCGCCAGGGCCGGCGTCGGCGTCGCGCTGGTGGATCGGGCCACGGTGGCCGGGCCCGGCATCCAGGTCCACTGGCGGCCGTTCAAGGCGCCTGCGCGACTGCACATTTCGGTCATCGGCAATCCCGCGCGGCCCATGTCCGCCCTGGCGCACGCCTTCGTCGAGGAACTCCAGCGGTCGGCCCCCGCGCTGCTGCGCTAGGGGCAGGCGTGCTCGCCGGTGCCGGGCGCCTGCCGGCCGCCGCCGGGCCTTCGGCTATTCGGCGTTCATCCGGGACACCTGCGCCTCGACACGCCGCAGCAGCGCCCACAGGGTCTCGAGCTCGGCCGGCGAGAAACCGGCCACGAGCCGCTCCTGGCGCTGCCGTGCCGATTCGCGCAGCTTCGCCTGCAGTTCGGCGCCCTCCTCGGTCAGGCGCACGATCGCGGCGCGCCCGCGGCTCGACGTCTGCTCGATGCTGACCAGGCCCCGCTCCTGGAGGAACCGCACGCTCTTGCTGGCCGCCGCGTAGTCCAGGTCGGCCATCTCGGCCACCTCGCGCACGATCAGCGCCTCGCTCTCGCCCAGCGCGATCATGGCCCGCCACTCGGACATGCCGAGGTTGAAGCGGCGCCGGTAGTGGTTGGAGGCGCCGTTGGCCAGGCGGTTGGCCACGCCCATGATGTAGGCCGCCAGGTACTTGTTGACCGACGCCTGCGGCCCGGCGACGGGCGCGGGCTGCGCGGCCGCGCGGGGCGGCGGCGCCACGGCGGCGCGGCGCCCGGTGCCGGCGGCCGACCGGGCCGACGTCCTGGCCGTCGGCACCCCCTCCGCGGCCGCGGGCGCCTTGGCGGCAGTGCGTCCCTTCCCCGGTGCTGTCATGGCATCACTTCCTTTTCGTTCACGTTCCCGAGTATGCCACAGATATTCATTGACATTACATTTATGGATATGTCAATATAAGAACCGGTTCCACGACGACAGACGAGACATCGCAGATGACGCGCAAGCTCCGCAGCAACTTTCCCCGCGGCTCCTACCTCTGGGCGGTGCGCAACGCGCAGTGGCAGGCCCTCGGCATTCCCGAGGAGGACTGCGAGAAGCCCAAGATCGCCATCGTCAACAGCTCGTCCTCCCTGGCGGCCTGCTTCGCCCACCTCGACGGCGTGGCCGCGGTGGTCAAGGAAGCGATCCGCGCCGCGGGCGCCGTGCCCTTCGAGATCCGCACCGCCGCGCCCAGCGACTTCGTGATCGGCGCCGGCGGCCGCGGCGGCTACATCCTGTCGACGCGCGACCTGGTGACCAACGACATCGAGGTCGCGGTCGAGGGCGCGCAGCTGGACGGCATGGTCTGCCTGACCTCCTGCGACAAGACGGTGCCCGGCCAGCTCATGGCGGCGGGGCGGCTGAACGTGCCCACGATCATGGTGGCCTGCGGCTACCAGCCCAGCGGCGAGTTCGAGGGCGAGCACGTGGACATCGAGGACGTGTTCGTGGGCGCCATGCACGCCCAGATGGGCCGCATGCCGATGGAGCGCCTGGTCGGCATGAGCCGCAACGCGATCCGCGGCCCGGGCGTGTGCTCCGGCCTGGGCACGGCCAACTCGCTGCACATCTGCTGCGAGGCGCTGGGCATGGCGCTGCCGGGATCGACCCCCGTGGCCGCCAACAGCGAGGCCATGTTCGATGCCGCGCGGCGCGCCGGCCGGCGCATCGTCGAGATGGTGTGGGAGGACCTCAAGCCGCGCGACATCCTGACGCCGCAGGCCTTCGAGAACGCGGTCAAGACCATCCTCGCGGTGGGCGGCTCGGTCAATTCCGTCAAGCACCTGCAGGCCGTCGCCACGGAATCGAATTGCGAGGCGGACGTGTACGGCATGTTCGAGCGCTTCGCGCACGAGGTGCCGGTGCTCTCGGCGGTGCGCCCGGTCGGGGAGCACGTCATCGAGACCTTCGACGCCGCGGGCGGCGCGCGGGCCGTGATGAAGCAGTTGGAGCCGCTGCTGGCCACCGGCGCGCTGACCGTGACCGGCCGCGCGCTGCGGCAGAACCTGGAAGATGCCGTGGTCGCCGATGCGGAAGTGATCCGCCCGCTGGACCGCCCCATCGCGAACCGGCCGGCCATCATGATGCTGCGCGGCAGCCTCGCGCCCGACTACGGCATCGTCAAGACCGGCATCCTGGAGCGCAAGGTGCGGCGCTTCACCGGTCCGGCCATCTGCTTCGCCACTTCGGACGCGGCCATCGCCGCCCTGCAGCGCGGCGACATCCGGCCCGGCCACGTGATCGTGATGCGCGGCGCCGGCGTGTGCGGCGGCCCCGGCATGGGCGGCGGCTCGTCCAAGGTGGTGTTCGCCATCGACGGGGCCGGCCTGGGCGAAGAGGTCGCCCTGCTCACCGACGGCCACCTGTCGGGGCTGGTCTGCAAGGGCCTGGTGGTCGCCGAGATCTCGCCCGAGGGCGCGGTATGCGGTCCGCTGGCCCTGGTGCAGGACGGCGACACGGTCACGATCGACCTGGACACCCAGCGCTGCGACCTGGAGGTGGACGACGCCGAGATGGCGCGCCGCCGCGCCGCCTGGCAGCCGGCGCCGCCGCAGTGCGACAGCGGCTGGCTGCAGCTGTACCGCCGCAACGTCGGCCCCCTCACCCGCGGCGCCGTGCTCGTCGAGCCGCGCTGAGCCCTTCTTCCCGAACACTGCCCCCGGAGACAACGATGCAAGGTCCGCAGGCCGCCCCCGGCATGATCACCACCCAGCGAGGCGACGAACGCTTCCTCTCGTCCGACCTGTTCGCCCGCAAGGACGAGCGGCCGCCCCGCCCCGACCACGGCCACGTCAGCGAGCCCGGCCGCCGGACGCCCGTCTATCACGAATGCGACGTGCTGGTGGTCGGCGGCGGCCCCTCCGGCACGGCGGCCGCGGCGGCGGCGGCGCGCGCCGGCGCCAAGGTTGCCCTGCTCGAACGCTACAACCACCTCGGCGGCCTGTCGACGGGCGGGCTGGTGATCTGGATCGACCGCATGAGCGACTGGGAGGGCCAGCTCGTGATCCGCGGCTTCGCCGAGGAGCTGTTCCAGCGGCTGCCGGCCGACGCGGTCGCCGGCCCGCAGCGCAGCGACTGGGGCTCGCAGGATGCGGCCAAGGCCGCGCACTGGTCCCAGCGCACGGCCGCCTACCACGGCATCGTCACCTGGTCGCCCACCATCGACCCGGAACGCCTGAAGCTGCTCAGCCAGGACATCGTGCTGGAGCGCAAGGTCAAGCTGATCTACCACGGCTGGGCGGCAGAGCCGCTGGTCGATGCGGAGCGCGGGGCGGTCACCGGCGTGTGCTTCGAAAGCAAGGAAGGCCGCATGGCGGTGAAGGCCCGGGTGGTGGTCGACGCCACCGGCGACGGCGACCTGTTCGCACGCGCAGGCGCGGCCTTCGACAACGACATCGAGGCCGCCGACGTGCACCACTGCATGAACACGGCCTGGCTGTTCGCCGGCGTCGACATGAACCGCTGGATCGCCTTCAAGGCCGGCGAGCCCGAACGCTTCGCCGAGTTCATGGCGCGCGGGCGCGAGGAATGCGGGCTGTTCGAGCGGCCCTTCGTCTCGTGGCGCAACGACGTGGCCCTCTTCATGGGGCCGCGGCAGACCGGCTACTCGGCGCTGGACGTGGACGACCTCACGGCGGTCGAGGTGCGCTCGCACCGCGCGATGGAACAGCACCTGGCCTACTACCGGCGCCACGCGCCCGGCTTCGAGCAGGCCTACATGATCCTCAGCGCACCCCAGATCGGCGTGCGCCACGCCCGCCGCCTCAGGGGCGTGGACGCGGTGCTGCGCAGCCGCTGGCCCGACGGCGCCGCGCTGCCGGACGAGATCGGCGTGTCGCCGGCGGTCTCGCCCAAGTTCCCCAACATCTCGATCCCCTACGGCGCGCTGGTGCCGGAAAAGCTCGACGGCCTGCTGGCCTGCGGCCGGCACATCTCCTGCGACCGCAACTCGCACGGCTTCATGCGCGAGATCCCGCAGTGCTGGATCACGGGCCAGGCCGCGGGCGTGGCGGCGGCGCTCTCGGTCGCGCAAGGCGTGCAGCCCCGCGCGGTCGACGTGCGCGCCGTGCAGGCGGAACTGCGGGCCCAGGGCGTCTACCTGCGCGCCGGGCAGCACCAGGCCGTGGCCGCCTGACGGAGGCCGCCATGCAGCTCACCGACGAGGAACAGGCGATGCTCGACGGCCGGGACGGGCCGGCCGTGCAGCGCGCGATGGACCTGCTCATGCGCTACGGCCGGGCGCTCGGCGCCGAACGGCTGGTGGAAACGAACAACGTGGTCGCCTCGATCAGCGCCACCACCCCGTTCATGCGCGACTACGCGCGCCAGCGCGGCGGCATGGACGGCGTGTTCTCGGAATTCAGCCTGGACAGCGACGACACGGTGGAGATCCCCAAGGTCAAGACCTTCACCACCCACGTCCAGCTCGGCTTCGATCCGCACAACCCCGAGCTCATGGGCGTGGACGAGCAGACCATCCGGTTCTACCGCAAGGGCGAGGCCTACATCACCGGGCTGGGCGTGCAGGCCACCAACACCTGCACGCCCTACCAGGTGGGCAACATCCCGACGCGCGGCGAGCACTGCGCCTGGATGGAGTCCTCCGCGGTGATCTACTGCAACGCCGTGATCGGCGCACGCACGAACACCGAGGGCCGCGAGAGCGTCGGCGCGGCCATGCTGACGGGCCGCATTCCCTACTGGGGCTACCACGTCGACGAGAACCGCCTGGGCACGCACGCCGTCGCGCTCGACGTGCCGGTGGAATCGACGGCCGACTGGGGCATGCTGGGCTACTGGATCGGCGACATGGTGCAGGACCGCGTGCCCGTGGTCGACGGCCTGGGCAGGCTGCCCAACCTGGCGCGCCTGAAGCACTTCGGCGCGGCGGCCTCGTCCTCCGGCGGCGTGGAGATGTACCACCTGGTGGGCGTCACGCCCGAGGCCAACACGCGCGAGCAGGCCTTCGGGGCGCGGCGGCCCGTGGCGCAGCTGCGCTACGGCGCGGCCGAGCGCCGCAGCACCTGGGAGAAGCTCAACGGCACCGGGCGCAGCACCGCGGTGGACTACGTGATGCTGGGCTGCCCGCACTACACCATCGAGCAGATCTGGGAGGCCGCGCGCCTGCTGGAAGGCAGGAAGGTCAGCCCGAACACCGAACTCTGGATCTTCACGCCCCGCGCGATCAAGTCGCTGGCCGACCGCAACGGCTACACCGCGATCATCGAGGCCGCCGGCGCGCACCTGCTCACGGACAGCTGCTCCGCCATGAGCCGCGCGGCGCCCAGGGGCACCCGCGTGGCCGCGCTGGACTCGGCCAAGCAGGCCCACTACCTGCCGGCCATCCTGGGCATCGAGGCCTGGTTCGGATCGACGGCCGACTGCATCGACGCGGCCTGCACGGGCCAGTGGCGAGGGAGCCCGGAATGAGCGGAACCCGCGACACCGTCACCGACACCCGCGTCATCGTCCTGCACGGCCGCTGCGTGGTCGGCGGCCAGGCCGAGGGCGAGGCGCTGGTCACGACCCAGGCCATCTCCGGCTGGGGCGGCATCGACTCGCGCACCGGCACCATCGTCGAGACGCGCCACGAGCTGCGCGGCCGGAGCTTCGCGGGCAAGGTGCTGGTCTTTCCGGGCGCCAAGGGCTCGTCGGGCTGGTCCAACGCCTTCCACCTGACGCGGTCCATGGGCGTGGCGCCGGCGGCCATGCTGTTCAACGACATGAGCGCCAAGATCGCCCTGGGCGCGGTGGTCACGCGCGCCCCCGCGCTGACGGATTTCGACCAGGACCCGCTGCGCGTCATCGCCACCGGCGACTGGGTGAAGGTGGATGCCGACCGCGGCATCGTGGAGGTGCGCAAGCGCGCCGCGGAGGACTGACCGGACCCGGTCCGCGCGCCCGCGGCGGCAGCACCGCAAAGAAGAACCCGAAGACTGGAGACACAGGATGAACGACACGCCGAACACGACCGCCGCCGGCTGATGCTGGCCATGGCCGGCGCACCGCTGGGCCCCCTGCTGGCAGGGCCGGCGCGGGCCGCCGAGGCTTTTCCGCAGCGCGTGGTGCGCGTGGTGGTCCCCTTCCCGCCGGGGGGCGCCACCGACGCCCTGGCGCGGCAGATGGCCGAGCAGCTGGCCCTGCGCTGGCAGCAGCCCGTGGTGGTGGAGAACAAGCCGGGCGGCAACACCATGATCGGCACGGACACGGTGGCGCGGGCGGCGCCGGACGGCCACACCATCGGCCTGGTCACGGGCTCGCACATCATCAACCCGCTGCTGACGGACAAGATCCCGTACGACACCCAGCGCGACCTGCGGCCGGTGATGCTGCTGACGCGCTTCCACATGGCCCTGTACGCACATCCCTCGTTCGCAGCGAAGAACCCGCAGGAACTGGTCGAACTGGCCCGCAGGGAGCAGGGGCGCCTGCCCTACGCCTATGCGACCACCCAGAGCTACCTGGGCATGGAGCTGTTCAACTCGATGGCAGGGATACGCATGCAGGGCGTGCCCTACAAGGGCAGCGCGCAGGCCATGACCGACCTGCTCGGCGGCCACATCGGGCTGCTGCTGGATCCGCTGGCGCCTTCCGCGCTGGAGCATGTGCGCAGCGGCAAGCTCCGGCTGCTCGCGACCATGGGCGCGCAACCCAGCGAGCTGGCCCCCCAGGCGCCTGTCGCGGCCAGCATGGCGCCCGGCTATGACTTCTCGGGCGCGTTCGGCCTGGTGGTGCCGGGCGCCACGCCCGACGACAGGGTCCAGCGCATCCGCGACGACTTCGCCGCCGTGCTGAACCTGCCGCAGGTGCTCGCGCGGGTGCGCGAGATCGGGCAGGAGCCCATCGCCTCCACGCCGCAGGCCTATGGCGCCTATCTCGTGGCCGAGCGCAGGAAGTGGGAGCCCATCGTGCGCGCCGCCGGCGCGAGGCTGGACTGACCCTTTGCCAAGAACAAACCCCTGGAGACCTCGATGTTCCGACGCCAATTCCTTCTGAACCTGTCCGCCCTGGGCACCCTGGGCGCCGCGGTGCCGGCGCTGGCCGCCGCCGCGTTTCCCAGGCCGGGCAAGCCCGTGCGCATCCTGGTGGGCTTCGCCGCCGGCGGCCCCACCGACACCCAGGCGCGCGCACTGGCGCAGGAGATGGCCAAGGTCCTGGGCGTGCCCGTCATCGTCGAGAACAAGCCCGGCGCCAGCGGCGGCATCGCCGCGGTCGAGGTGGCCCGGTCGGAGCCGGACGGCCACACGCTGATGTACATCTCCGACGGCGTGGTGACCCAGAACCCGCACACCCTTCGGTCGGTCACCTACGACCCGATCAAGGACTTCACGCCGGTGGCGCAGCTCACGGCGGGCGGCGTCGTGCTGGTGCTTCACCCCTCCGTGCCGGCGACGAATCTGGAGGAATTCATCGCCTACGGCAAGTCGCATCCCGGGCAGCTCGCCTACGCGTCGTTCGGGGTCGGGACGATCTCCCACATCTACGGTGAAGTCCTGCGCAAGCGCACCGGCATCGACCTGGTCCACGTGCCCTACAAGGGCAGCTCGGACGCGCTGAAGGACCTGCTGGCCGGGCGCGTGCAGATGATGTTCGACTCGCCCTCCACCGCCATGCAGTACGCCAGGGACGGGCGGCTGCGCATACTGGGCAGCGCAGGGGAGAAGCGTCGCGGGCTTATGCCGAATACACCTACCCTGCTTGAACTGGGCCTGAGCGGCTTCGAGATCCGTGGCTGGAACGGATTGTTTGCACCGGCCAAGCTTCCGACGGACGTGCTTCAACCCTTGTACGCGGCGGTGGCGCAAGCCTCGCGGACGCCCGCATTTCGGCAGTTGCTGTCGCAATTGGCATTCGACCCTGTCGATCAATCCCAGGCCGAGTTCGAGAAGGTGGTCGTGCGTGACTACGAGCGCTGGGGGGTGTACGTCAAGGAGGCTGGCATTCAGCCGGAATAGAGGACGGCCGCCCACGGCTGAGGCGCGCGCTTTCGGAGGGGGCAAATCCACGTCAGGGGTGAATCTCAGTCGAGTCACGGCCAGAATACCTGTCCGAGCGCGAATCGCCGTGGGCAGGTCATCCACATCAGTGATTGGAACCAACTGGGGGGTACAGCCCCAGGCACGCGGCGATGGCCTGTAAGTTTCGAGCACTATGGATGCAGCATTCTGTGCAATGGCTGTGCGAGCAAGATCGTGGCTTCCCTTCTCCATGACCGCTTTTTTTCAGAAGCGCCGTTCAGGACAGCAGGTTTGAGCGACCGCAACCGCTGCAGAACAGCCGTTCGCCGAAGTCCGCACACTCACGCGCCCTGCTCGAACGCCTCCAGCAGCGCTCGGACTCGGGCCAAGCCGACCCGGCTTCCAAGCAAGCCATTGGGCCGCTCACCGCCCAGCAGCAGATTCGGCTTGTCCAGCCACTCCTTCCACCCCGTGCCCAGCACTTGTTGGGCATAGCTCTCGATCGACTGCTGCGCCGAAGGCGCGGACTGGGCGGCCGCGGCGCCGTCGGATGTCCGGGTGGGTGCACGTCGAAGGGCTTGCCTGCCGCCCTCTCCCCCTGGACGTTCGACCCTGCCCGCATTGAGCTTGACGTTCGCGTAGGGCCGTAGCGCCTGGATGCCTTCGCGCACCGTGAAGCCTGCCGCTTGGAGCTTGCGGGCAAAGGCATCGGCCAAGCTCTGAAGCGTCTCGTGCCTGACAGCCTCCCTACGCGCGAGCAGCTTGTCGCGCTCCTGTTGTAAGCGCAGGATTTCTTGGTCGATCGCCGACGGCGCCACAGCGCTGCCAGCCAATGCATCAGTCGGCAGAGATTCCATCAGGGGATACACATTCTTGAAGAAGAAAAACAGGAGCCCTGTGAGCGGCGGCTGCTGCCGCCAAGCCTGGACCCGCGCACACGACGACGAAGTCGAAGGCGTCACGACGGCCGAGCGCAACGCGCAGTCGAGACCGGTCGCGCGCAAAGTCTATCGGCACAGAGTACTGTTGAAATATACAGCCACTGAGACTACGATTGCCTCCATGGACCCGTTACCGCCCAGCATCTGGATCGCCGCAGTTGCCCATCACCTGCAACTGCAACTGCAACTGCATTGGCGCACGGTCGATCCGCAGCAACTTGAAGACGCGGCCCGTGAGTTGATGCATAACCCGGAACTGTCGCAACTTGCCCCTGCCGAGGCGGTGGAATGCTGGCTCAGCCCGATGGCAGACACTGTCATTGCAGGGCATCACCGCGCCTGACAAGAACGTGCAGGGTTGTTTGGGGCCAATGCCGCCCCTGCTGCGCAATCCCGGGGTCGGTCATTCACAACAGGATTCACAGGCAGGTACCGAGACACGATGGAGTGGGAGAAGGAGCTGAGTACCCTCAGCGATGAAGCTTTGCTGGCAATGGCCCGTGAAATGCGACGCGAAGCAGGTCAAGGGCACAGTCCGGCCTATGGCCGTGCCCATGTCAGGCGCCATGAAAAACTGCCCCCCTGGCGCCATTGAGAACTGACCCCCTTTCACAGCGAAGGAGGTCATGGATGGAAGAGGAGATCGAGCAAGCTCTGTCGGTCGAAACGGGCCGAAGGGGCGAGACGATGCTGGCGCCGCAGGAGGTGCACAAGATGCTGGCGCTGCAGGCGCTAGGCTGGGGCGCCAAGCGCATCAGCCGGGAGTTGGGGTGCAGCCGCAACACGGTGCGCGAGTACCTGCGCCGCGGTGGTTGGCGGCCGATGGAAGTGGGCGGGCGAAGCGGCGCCCTGGCGCCGCATGGTGAGTGGCTGGCCGAGCGATTGCGCCGCCACCGCGGCAACGCCGACGTCGTGCGCCAGGACCTGGCGCGTGAGCTGGGCATCGAGGTGAGCCTGCGCACGGTGCAGCGGGCCGTCGCGCCGCTGCGCCGCGAGCTGCGCGCCGAGGCGCTGGCGACGGTGCGTTATGAGACCGCGCCGGGCCAGCAGTTGCAGATCGACTTCGGAAGCACCAGCGTCATGGTGGATGGGCAGCCGCAACGGGTGCACCTGTTCGTCGCCACGCTGGGCTACAGCCGCCGCTGCTACGTGGCGGTGTTCCTGCACGAGCGCCAGTCGGCGTGGCTGCAGGGCCTGGAAGGTGCGTTGCGGCACTTCGGCGGCGTGACGCACGAACTGCTCGTGGACAACGCCCGGGCCCTCGTGGACGTGCACGACGCGCGAACGCGCGAGGTGAGGTTCAACGACCGCTTCCACGCGTTCTGCCGCTACTGGGGCGTGACACCGCGCGCCTGCGCGCCGTACCGGGCCCGAACGAAGGGCAAGGACGAGCGCGGGGTGGGCTACGTCAAGCGCAACGCGATCGCCGGCCATTGCTTCGACAGCATCGAGGCGCTGCAGGCGCACCTGACACGCTGGATGCGCGAGATCGCCGACACGCGCGTGCACGGCACGACGGGCGAGACGCCGCTGGCGCGCTTCGAGCGTGTGGAGGCCGCGGCCTTGAAGCCGTTGCCCGCCAAGGCGCCGTTCCTGCAGGTGCGCGAACTCACGCGGCGCGTGCACACCGACGCGTGCATCGAGTTGGACACCAACCGCTACAGCGTGCCATGGCGACTCATCGGCGAGAGCGTCACGGTGATCGTTGCCGAACGGCAGGTGCGGATCCTGTACGCCGGCCAGCAGGTGGCCTGCCATGCGCAAAGCCCGCTGCGGCGCACCAGCGTGATCGAGCGCGCTCACCTGGTGGGCATCGTCGGCGCACAGTTCACCGGCGTCACGTGGTTGCCGCGCATGCCGGCGCCGACACCGGCCGTGGCGCCGGAGCTGCTGCGTCCGCTGGAGCAGTACGAGGCGGCGCTCGGAGGTGGCTGGTGATGGCCGCGCCGAAGAAGGCCAAGCCGCTGGAGGTGGCCGGCGATCTGGAGCCGATGCTCACAAGGCTGAAGCTCACGGCCATCCGCGACCAGCTCGACACGCTGCTGGACCAGGCCGGCCGCGCGGAGCTGAACCTGCGCGAGGCGCTTGCGATGCTGTGCGCGGCCGAGGTGGCGCGCAAGGACGAGCGGCGCATCCAGATGGGCATGTCGATCGCCAAGTTCCCGTACGTGCGCACGCTGGAGGGCTTCGAGTACGACGCGCAGCCATCGGTGGATCCCAAGCAGATCCGCGAGCTGGCGACCTCGCGCTGGGTGGCCAACGGCGACAGCGTGCTGCTGCTGGGGCCGCCGGGCGTGGGCAAGACGCACTTGGCGGTGGCGCTGGGGCGCGAGGCCATCGTGCGTGGTTACAGCACGCTGTTCGTGCCGGCCACCGCTCTGGTGACGCAGCTGGCGCGTGCGCATGCCGAGGGGCGGCTGGAGGAGAAGTTGCTGCACTTCGCCAAGCCGAAGCTGTTGGTCGTGGACGAGCTGGGCTACCTGCCATTCGAGGCCAACGCCGCACACTTGTTCTTCCAGTTGGTCAGCCGCCGCTATGAGCGCGGCTCGATGCTGGTGACCAGCAACCGCTCGGTGGCCGAGTGGGGTGGCGTGTTCGGTGATGCGGTGGTCGCCACAGCGATCCTGGACCGGCTGCTGCACCACAGCCACGTGATCACGATCCGCGGCGACAGCTACCGCCTCAGAACGAAGCGCCGCGCTGGCCTGGTTAACCAGGCCAGCGCGAATACCGAAGCGACAACGAACTGATCATCAACCGGGGGGCAGAACTCAATGTCGTCAGGGGGCCAGATCTGGATGGCGCTTGACAGCCCATCAGTTGGAGAAGGAAGTCAGGCGCCGCAGTCTGGCCCAGCCACCTCTTCCGGTGACGCTGGCCCCGGCTGACCCCACCCTCGCTGTTCTGCCGGCGCCTGCGCGCAGATCCCGCTGGCGCTTCTGGCGCCGGGCTTGAGCGGTCTTTTCATCCGCCCGCGCGCGGGGCTGTGGCACGAGCGTCACCCGACTGCCTTCGCAAACAGCAGTTCTGCGCCAACCCGCGCCCCGTCTGGGCCTTGAGCGCGCCCTCCCCTCGCTGTGCACAAAGATATCCACAGAAACGCCGAACAACTCGCTGGCGCCTGCTACGGTCGACCATTGATCAGGGACTTGACAGGCTCGAGCGTTTCCAGACCGCAATGAAGTCCGGGCTGCCGTTGACAGCGCGCGAGTACAGCCAGGGCGGGGTGAACAACTCGTGCGGCAGGGACCAGATCGACTTTTGGCGGTGCACATGCGTGTTGCCGATCAACACATAGGCTTCGCAGTTGCGAATCACCGCCTCCTCGTCCACGCCTGAGACGCTGCCTGCCGCTTCAGGCCGTTCGGCCCGGAAGACATGGGTCACCCAGGACGCCACCACTACCTGGGGCCGATGCTGGGCGATCGCTGCCATGGCATCGAGCTTCTCGACGTTGTCTCCATAGCGAACCGTGGGCTGGCCCAAGGCCGCGTAGTGCGCCCGAACCGCAGGCTCTTCCTGCTGCCGGTTGTCCGTGGCAGGAATGCCCAGCGCGGCAGCCAGCTGTCCATGGCCTGCCCCGATCTCAATGGCCGATCGCCCTGCAATGAAGGTGCTCAGCCAATCCACCAGTTCCTGCGTGAGAAAGCCATAGATGCCGTGCGTGACCCCGAAGCGCAGCCGTGCTTGCGGTGCGCTGCCTTCAAGTTCAGCGGCCGCAACGACCCGAAGCCGGCCTTGGGCATCCAGCAGCAACGGCGCCAGATCTTCCAGCCCGTCGCGCTGCACCTCCCAGGCTTCCAGGGAAGTTCCCGCGGCAATCGCCTTCGCGGCCCGAGGCATCGGTCGCTTGTGCACCAGGGACAATCGGAAGTTCGGCGCCTCAGCCCGCAGCTTCTTCGGTCTGCTCGGCCAGCAGCGCATCTGCGGCGCTGCGCCTGACACCGCGCACCGCCACCAGGGCCTGCAACTGCGCCGGCCGAGGCCTTGCCGCACCCTGCTCCCAGTTGTAGATGGTCTGGCCACTGACGTTTACCAGCCTTCCGTACGCAGCCGCGGAGAGGCCGAGCTTGGCCCGGTGCGCGGCCAGGCGCTTGGCGCTGAAGCGGCGAGAAGGCTCGCCCTGTGCCTCGACAGCATCCTGCGCGTTGGAAGCCGGCTTGCCGCTGGTGACTTGCTTCGCCAACTGCTTGAGCTGGCGCTCCAACCCTTCGATCTGACGGCGCAACCCGGCAATCGCGGAACGCTGCTGAGAAGATGACTTCTTCAAGCTCTCGATCTCGCTCTTGACCTCCTTGCGGGCCAAACGACTGATCTCTTCGCGGAGCGCCTTCTGGATATCTGACATCGGGGCTGCTTCAATGGGAAAGAATGGGGCAAGAACTCCAGTTTAGGGCCGACTTTGCGGCTGTCTGTGAAACCACCGATCACGCGACCGGGGGCGCGCACATCCAAGCCACCGGCACTAAGCTGCGAGCGCATAGGCCTTCAGGAGCTGCCGCACCTTGGAGCGGCCAGTCGGCGCGAACATCATGCTCGCTGGCGTATGCCCACCCAACAGGTCATTGGGATGCTGAAGCCAATGATCGACATCGGCACCAAAGACCGTACGTGCCATGGCTTCCAGTTCCCGAACCTCCGCCGCCACGCCAGCAGCGGCTGCTGGCCTGGCGGCCACACTCTTGCCAGACTGCAGCAACGCAGCGACGCTCTGTGCCACGGAGTACCCAGCCTGGCGAAGTTTGGCGGCGTACTCCTGCGCCAGCGACTGCAGGTGGGGCTGAGCTCCAGTCCTGCTTCGAAGCGCTGAATCTGGTGCATCTGCATTGGCGCCGACGAAGTGCGCGCAGTCTTTGAACGGATGCTGGAGCATCCCCCTACCTTGGCGATCGCGGGCGAGGGCGCCAGTGCCCGAAGCGCGCGCCAGTTGGCCGCTTGCTTGGCTGCGCCCCGCAGTGGGCGGGTCAGGCTTGAGGGAGCGGCGACGCGGTAGCTGGTCGGCCACTCAATTCGGGTATCGATTTGAACTATATAAGCACGCCGTAGCTCGCTGCGGTAAGCTGGAGTAGGTTGGGTCTCTCGGATGCCAGTGGCAATCTGCGGGCATTGCACAACGGCATGAAATGTCAATGTCCTGTTGAAAGGAATCCACCATGCGCGCTTCAACCACGCCCATATCAGATGGAGCCGAGTCGGCGGCTCGCGCAGCTCAAGCTGCGCGACTGCTGCGCGAGGCACTGGCATTGCTGGCGGATCGCGCAGTCGAAGATATATCGGCTCGGTGCAGCCCGGATCGCCTGCTGCGCCTACCAGAGGTGAAGCGGCTGACGGGACTGGGGCGATCCGCCATTTATCAGCAGATGCAGGCGGGAGAATTTCCACGTTCGGTCAAAGTAGGCCCCCGCGCGGCCACCTGGTCAGAAGCCGCCGTGCAGGCCTGGATCGCACAGCGGCTCGATACGCAGGCTCACTGACCCGATGCCTTTGGCGACGGAGGAACTGATCAATCTTCAGCACAGCACAGTACCAGCAAAAGATTGACTCTAGGGTCCGAGGGCGTACCCGCCGTCAGGCAATGATCTCCAATCCTCGTTCCTGCACCAGATGGAGCAGTTTGAGCGCGGTGCCCGTGGGCCGCTTCTGGCCGATCTCCCACTTCTGGACAGTCGATGTGCTGGTGTTGAGCAGGCGGGCAAAGACTGCCTGGCTGACCCGTGAGTTTTCGCGGATCTGCTTGATTTGCTCGGGCTCCAACGGCTCGACGGGGGGCACGCACAGGCGGTCGAACTCGCGCAGTGTGACCTGATCCATCACACCAGCCTTGTGTAGGCCTTGGGCCGTCTCATGGACGGCTTCAAGGATCGACGATTTGGTCTTGCGCATCGCAATTCACCTCCAGAATCTCACCCGCACGCTGCGCCTTGTCGAGCGCCTGGGCTGTCATCGACAACAGGTGCGCCGCCAACTTCTTCAAGGCCTCTTCCTCGTCCTTGTCGATGTTGCTGCGCTCGTTCTTCGGAAAGCCGAACACGAAGACCCATCGGTCTCCCCGGTTCGTGGCGACCAGCGTGCGAAAGCCGCCGCTCTTTCCCTGGCCCGGCCGGGCCACCCGCTTCTTGACCAGGCCGCCGCCGAGATCGGCATCGACCAGACCTGCGACCATCTCGCGCACCGCTGCGCAGAGGCTGGCCGCCGGCAAGCCCTGCTTGCGCGCCCAGCGGTCAAACCAGCGGGTGTTGTAGACGGGCATCCAGCTCGTTCCAGCGTGGCTACATTTTATAGCACTAAGTGCTATAGATCAAATCAGGCTGGAACCATGTCCCGCTCGCGCGACCGCTTCGCCGCAGCCGGCTTCGGCGCCGCACTGCCCTTCTCCAGCAGTTTGAAGAGGGTTTCCAGCGCCTGCCGCTTCTCGGCCATGTAGTCGTGGCCGTCGTAGTGTCTGGCCTGCACGCCGACGATGCCGTGCGACTGCAGCCGCCCCCGCGTCTCCTTCGGCACACTCGCGCTGGCCAGCAGCGTCTCCACGCCCGAGCGGATGCGCTTGGCTTGGAAGCCGTCGATGTGATCTCCGGCGGCTTCGACGGCCCAATGGCTCAGCGTCGTGGCCGCGACGTGCGTGTTCCCGCCGTCGGTGGACAGCGCGAACTCTCCCGCCGGCTTGCATTCGGCCAGTGCCGCTTTGGCTTCCTTGATCAGCGGCAGCATGTGCGGACGCGGTGGATGGCCCGGCCGCCCCTTGCCGTCGTGCAGCACGATGACATCGTCCACGGCGTGCACCGTCTGCAGCCTGACCAATTGCTCGATGCGCTGGGCGCCGGTGAGCAGGTGCAGGCGCAGCAACGCCCCCTTGAGTCCGGCCAGTGGCTTGATGAGCTTCCAGTAGAGGCGGAGTTCGGCCGCGCTCATGGGGCGCTTGTCGGGACGGTTCTGCGACTCGTCGGGCTCGGTTTCCGCAACGGGATTGACGGTGATGCCGTAGGCCTTGAAGGCGACGGGGATGCTGGGCTTCGACCGGGCGGCCTTGGCCGTCTGATACGCCGCCCGCGCGTAGCTGCGCAGTTTGTTAGCCGTGCGGCCCTTGCCAGCGTCGATCAGCCTTCGCATCATGTCGGCGAACTGTTCTCCGGTGACGTCCTTCGCGGGAAGCGCCGCGACCTTGGGCCAGGCTTCTCTCACGTGCAGCTTGAAGATGCTGCGCGCGTCGGCGTGCGATCGCCGCCCCAGTGCCTGAAGGTAGTCGCAATACGCCGTGAGCAGGTGGTCCAGCGTGTTGACCTCGGCCTGCCGCTTCGCCTCGATGGCCGCACGCTTGGCCTCGCGCTGCGCTGCGAGCAAAGCGGGGCGTCCGCCTTCGTCGCGGTGTTGGTGGTGCTCCAGGGCGAGGTTCTCGGCAGCGCGAATGGCGGCCGCGATCGAGTAGCCATTCGCGGAAGGCGCTAGGCTGCGCGGCGGTGCCGAAGCATCGTACAGGCCGATGACAACGCGTTCGCTCGCCGCACCGATGCTGTAGCGCCAATACAGGGACACCACGCCGGTGCTCTGCCGGCGCGCCTGGAGGGCGCCGATCGGCTTGACTTTGCAGAGGGTCTTGAACGCGCCCGCAGGCAGCGGGTTGATGGCCTGGCCGATAGTTCCCGTTGCCATGTTTTCTGACTCCGTTTGCGAACCCGTTGCCAGAATATTGCCAGAATTTTTCGAGATGGCCTCGAACACATACGGACTAATATGGACTGACAACTGTTGAAAATCAATCACTTGCGTGACGTTGCCAGTTTAAAGATGTCCGGGGAAATCCAGAAATTTAGGACTCTTAATCCGTAGGTCGAGTGTTCGAGCCACTCACAGCCCACCAGAATTCATAAAGCCTCCGCAATAGCGGGGGCTTTTTGTTTTACGCGGCTCATGGCGGCGGTCCAAGGTCCGCGGCCTGCATCCGCGGCAGAGGGGGCCGACCCTATCGGCCTGAGCCGGTTGCGAAGAAGGCCGCCAAGAGCCCGCCTGGATATCCATCCAGTGTCCCGGCGGCCGGCACGCCGCCAACCCGACCGACCCCGCATAGAACGATACGCCTGCGACGCCGCTGAAACCAATGTATCCGCCGGGGCGGGTAATCTTGTGTTGCAATTCCTGCTCTACGCCGCTATTCATCCAGGGAAGGAATTTGCTTCCATATCCTGAACAGGCTCCTTGAGTCGGGCCATAACCGGTGACGGGATCCATGTCATCAGACAGTACAGACCGAGCCGCCAAGGCTGCTGACTCCGAATCGTACGATGGGGAGTACACGGGCGGCGGCTTGCCGGCGGCGCCCGCCTTCATCAGCCTCTCGCCGCAGAAAACCGCTCCCGCCCGCCGGTCCGGACGCGAGCGAACCGAACGCGCCCTGATCGAGGCCGTGCGCAAGACCAACACCCTCTATCGGCTGACGGACCGGCTGTACGCCGCGCACTCGCTCGACGACGTCTATCGCGCCGCCTTGCAGGCGATCTGCAGCGGCCTGGTCTGCGAGCGCGCGTCTATCCTGCTTCATGACGAGCGGCAGGTCATGCGATTCGTCGCGTGGGAGGGGCTGTCGGCGGGCTACAGGCGGGCGGTGGAGGGACACACGCCCTGGGCCGTCGATGATCCCGATCCCAAGCCGGTCTGCGTGGAGAATGTCGAGACTGCCGATCTCGACCCCGCCCTCAGGAAGACCGTGGTGGCGGAGGGCATAGGGGCCGTCGCCTTCATCCCGCTGCTGGCCGAGGGCAGCTTGATTGGCAAGTCCATGGCGTACTTCGACCGCCCACGCCGGTTCGCCGACGATGATATCGAGCTCGCGCTGACGATCGCCCGCCAGCTCGCCTTCGCCATCGAGCGGCGCCGCGCCGATGAAGCGCTGCGTGCGGGGGAACGCCGCTTTCGCGAGATGATCGATGCGCTTCCGGTAGCCATCTACACGACCGATGCGCAAGGGCGGCTCACTCACTTCAACCCGGCGGCGGTCGAGTTCTCCGGGCACGTGCCCGAGCTGGGAACGGACAAGTGGTGCGTGAGCTGGAAGCTCTACACGGTCGATGGGGCGCCGCTGCCGCATAGCGAATGTCCCATGGCGGTGTCGCTCAGGGAAGGGCGGGTCATCCGCGGCACCGAAGCCATTGCCGAGCGTCCGGACGGAACGCGCCGCTGGTTCGCGCCCTATCCGACGCCGATGTTCGACGATCAAGGCAAGGTCGTGGGCGGCATCAACATGCTGCTCGACATTACCGAGCGCAAGCACGCGGAACAGGACCTGCGCGAGCGCGAAGCGCGTTTCCGCGCTTTTCTCATGGCGACGTCGGAAGCCATCTATGCGATGAGCGCCGACTGGAGCGAGATGCGCTACCTGGACGGCAAGGACTTCATTCCCGACACGGGCGACCCCAGCCGCTTCTGGCTCGCCAAGTACATCCATCCCGACGACCAGGCTTCCGTGATGGGGGCCATTCAGGAAGCCATCCGGACCGGGAGCACCTTCGAGCTGGAACACCGCGTCATCCGCACCGACGGCTCGCTGGGGTGGATGGTCTCGCGGGCGGTCCCGTTATTCGATGCGCAGGGACGGATCAAGGAATGGTTCGGGGCGGCCAAGGACGTGACCGAGCGCAAGCAGGCCGAACTGCTCGAGCAGGAGCAGAAGAGGCTGCTGGAACTGATCGCGTCCGGATGCCCCGTGGACGAGGGCCTGGAGGAGCTGACCCGGTCGGCGGCGCGGTTCCAACCCGGTATTCGCGCGGCGATACTGCTTGCGGACGAAGCGAGGTCGCGCTTCGTCCATGTCGCGGCGGCCGACGTGCCCGCCTCATTTGGACAAGGCGTCCTTGAAGTCCCCGCCAACGAGTGGGCGACCGGAAGCTGTGGAGCGGCCGTCCGCGATGGCCGGCCCGCAACCTGCGCGGATATCGCCACCGATGAAAGAGGGTCGCAACGTTGGCACGAACTTTGCCTGGCGCACGGAATCCTGGCATGCCACGCCGAGCCCATAAGAGGGCCGAACGGACAGCCGGCGGCGTCGTTCATGCTGTGCCTCGCCGAAGCGCGGGAACCCAGCCCCTGGGAGCGCCGCATCGCCCAGTTCGGCGGCCACGTCGCCAGCATCGCCATCGCCCGCAGGCAGGCGGAAGAGGCGCTGGCGCAGCAACGGCGCCTTTATGAGGCCATTCTCACCAACACGCCGGACCTGGCCTACATCTTCGATCTGGAGCACCGCTTCATCTATGCCAACGAAGGTCTGCTCAGGATGTGGGGCAAGACGTGGGACGAGGCGATAGGGAAGACGTGTCTCCAGCTCGGCTACGAGCCCTGGCATGCGGAGATGCATAGCCGGGAGATCGAACAGGTCGTGGCCACGAAGCAGCCGATCCGCGGCGAGGTGCCCTTCACGGGGCCGCTGGGGCGGCGCATCTACGACTACCTTTTCGTCCCGGTCCTGGGTGCCAGCGGCGAGGTGGTGGCCGTTGCCGGCACCACGCGCGACGTGACCGAACGCAAGGAAACGGAAGAGATCCTCCGCCAGAGCGAAGAACGGTTGCAGCTGGTTCTGGAATCGATGCCGCAGAAGATATTCACGGCGCGACCCGATGGCCACCTGGACTACTTCAATCCGCAGTGGAGCGCCTTCACCGGCTTGCCTTTCCACCAGATCCGGGGGGAGGCCTGGGTCAAGTTCGTTCATCCCGATGATCTGGACGAGACCATGCGGGTGTGGCTGGCGTGCGTCGAGAGGAGCGCGGCGTTCGAATGCGAACACCGTTTCCGCAGCAGCGGCGGGGAGTACCGGTGGCATATGACGCGGGCGCTGCCCATCCGCAATGCCAATGGTGGAACCGCGATGTGGATCGGGTCGAGCACGGACGTCCACGATGCCAAGCAGCTGCAGATGGAGCTGCGAGCCATGGACCGGCGCAAGGACGAGTTCCTGGCCATGCTGGCGCACGAATTGCGCAATCCGCTCGCGCCCCTCTCGAACGCGGTTCATCTGCTGCGGCGGGACGAGGCCGACGATCCGGTCCAGAGGGAAGGGCGCGCCATCATCGAGCGGCAGACCGCCCAACTCACCCGGCTGGTCGACGATCTGCTCGAAGTATCGCGTATCACTACCGGGCGGATTCAATTGCGGCGGGAATCGATCGTGGTCGAGGGAGTCGTGGGGCGCGCGGTCGAGAGCGTGCGTTCGCTGATCGAGCAGCACGGCCACGGGTTGACGGTGTCGATGCCGCCCTATCCGGTATGGCTGTACGCGGATCCGGCCCGGCTCGAACAGGTCCTGGTCAACCTGCTCAACAACGCGGCCAAATATACGCCGGACGGAGGGCGCATCGATCTCACTGTCGAGTGGAAGGACGACTGGGCATCGCTGAGCGTCCGGGATACCGGAATCGGCATCGAGCCGCAGTTGCTGCCGCGTGTCTTCGACTTGTTCACCCAGGCCGAGCGCTCGCTCGATCGCTCGTATGGCGGACTCGGTGTCGGCTTGTCGCTGGTCAAGACACTGGTCGAAATGCATGGCGGCACCGTGGCGGCGCGCAGCGTCCCGGGGCAGGGCAGCGAATTCGTCGTGGGCTTGCCGGCCGTGCGGGATCATGCCGCGGGACGCACCGTTCCACGCTTGCCCGTACAGACGCCGGCCGGACGGACGGCGCGTATCCTGGTGGTCGATGACAACGTGGACGCGGCGGACAGCCTGGCGATATTGCTGCGCGCGTCCGGGCACGAGGTGGAGACGGCGTACGATGGCGATGCCGCGCTGGAGGCGTGTGCGAGGTACCGGCCCGACGTGGTCCTGCTCGACATCGGCCTGCCTAGGGTGAACGGCTACGACGTTGCCGCGCAACTGCGGCGCGAACCGGCATCCGGCGGAATCGTGTTGATCGCAATGACCGGCTATGGCCAGGTGCAGGATAGAGAGCGCTCGCGCGAGGCGGGTTTCGATACGCACCTCGTCAAGCCGGTCGACTTTCCGACCGTGGAGCGAACGCTCGGGGAACTGCTGGCGCTGCGCGACGGCGGGAGGCGTCCGGCCGCAGGGACGCCCTGATCCCGCCCCGATCGCTGCATGTTCAGTCGATCTTCAGGCCGAGCTCGCGTATCAGCTTGCCCCAGCGCTCTTTCTCGGCACCCGAGAAGCGCGCCATTTCCGCCGGCGAGGTCGGCATGGCCTCGATGCCGAGCGCCTGGAATCGGGCCTTGACCGATGGCGACTCCAGCGCGCCCACCAGCGCCTTGTTCAGGCGTTCGATGGTCGCGGGCGGCGTGCCCGTGGGGACCGACAGGCCCTGCCAGGCGAAAGCCACGAAGTCCCTGAGTCCTTCTTCCTGGAGCGTGGGCGTATCGGGCAGGAAGTCCAGGCGCCGTGCGCTGGCGACGGCGATGGGACGCAGCTTGCCGGAGGTGATGTACGGCATGCCGCCGCCGCTTTCGACGAACATGAACGGAACCTGCCCCGCCATCACGTCCTGGATGGCCGGCGCCACGCCGCGGTAGGGCACGTGCACCAGGTTGAGCCCGGTGCGCTGGCGCAGCAGTTCGGTCGCCAGGTGGTGGGGCGTTCCCGTGCCGGGCGAGCCGTAGCTCACTCCGTGCGATTGCGCCTTGGCCCATGCCGTGAAGTCCTGGAAGGTCTTGATCGGCGAGTCGGCCCGCACCACCATGATCAGCGGGAAGCGCACCAGCATGCCGACCGGCCGCAGGTCGCGCTCCGCGTCGTAGGTCAGCTTGCTGTAGAGGAACGGATTGGCGGCCAGCGTGGCATAGTCGGCGGTCACCATGATGTGGCCGTAGTCCTTGGACCGGACGACGTAGTCGGTGGCGATGTTGTGCGCCGCGCCAGGCTTGTTCACGACGACGATGCTCTGGCCCAGCGTCTTTCCCATGGCCTCGGCCAGTACGCGGGCAACGATGTCCGTTCCGCCTCCCGGGGCCATGCCGACGACCCATTCGATGGGACGCGAATCCTGCGCCCGGGAAAAGGGGGTGGCGGTGGCCAGTGCGGCCAGCAACAACAGGGATGCCAGCGCTGGGAAGCGCCGCGAAAGCCATCTTGCGGTCATGTCATTGTCTCCTTCCGGTGGTTGTTGTCGGGCGGCTCAGTACACGCTGCCGGTCGGAGAAGCGGCCGGCGGAGGCTCGGGCTGCCCGGTCTTGAATGAAGCGGCCAGCCGGCGCGCGGCCTGGGCCAGCAATGTGATGTCCACGCCTACGGCAACGAACCGCGCGCCCATCTCCAGATAGCCGCGGGCCAGGGCGGGATCGGCCGACAGGATGCCGGCGGCCTTGCCCGCTGCCCGCACTGCCGCGATACCGTCGGCAATGGCCCGTTGCACCGCGGGTTCCCCCGGGCGGCCGATGCAGCCCATCGATGCCGAGAGGTCCGACGGGCCGAAGAACACGCCGTCCACGCCTTCCGTGGCCGCGATGGCGTCCAGGTTGTCGAGCGCGAGGGTGGACTCGACCTGCACCAGCACGCACATCTCCTCGTCAGCCTTATGCAGGTAACCCTCGATGCCGTTCCAGCGCGAGGCTCGGGCCAGCGCGCTGCCGACGCCGCGGATGCCCCGCGGCGGATAGCGGGTGGCGGCCACCATCCGGGCGGCCTGCTCGGCGGTTTCGATCATGGGCACGAGCAGGGTCTGCGCGCCGATATCGAGGTATTGCTTGATGAGGGCGGGGTCGCCCGTCACAGGGCGCACGACTGGGTGGACCGGATAGGGCGCCACCGCCTGCAGCTGCGAGAGCACCGTGCGGACGTCGTTGGGCGCGTGTTCGCTGTCGATCAGCAGCCAGTCGAAGCCGGCGCCTGCCAGCAGTTCGGCGGCGCAGCCGTCGGCCAGGCCGACCCAAAGGCCGATCTGGGCCGGGCCGTCGCGCAGTGCGCGCTTGAAGGTATTGAGGGGCAGTTGCATGATGGTTCCCGCGGGTCAGACGATGCGAAACGAAATCGACCCGAGCGGGCCGTAGTCGGCGTGGAAGGCGTCGCCCGGCCTGGCTGGCACCGGCCGGGTGAACGAGCCGGCCAGCACCACTTCGCCGGCCCGCAGCGATTCGCCCCAGGGGGCCAGCTTGTTGGCGAGCCAGGCAATGCCATTGCCAGGATGGTTCAGCACGGCCGCGGCGATGCCCGATTCCTCGATCACGCCGTTCTTGTAGAGCAGGGCGCCGATCCAGCGCAGGTCGACCGCGTCGGGCTTGACCGGGCGGCCGCCGGTGACGATGCCGGCATTGGCGGCGTTGTCGGATATGGTGTCGACCACGCTTCGCATGGTCCGGGTATCGCGGTCGAACTGTTCGATGCGAGCGTCGATGATCTCGATGGCGGGCACCACGTAATCGGTGGCGGCCAGCACGTCGAACAGCGTGACTCCCGGGCCCTGCAGCGGCCGCCCCAGGATGAAGCCAAGCTCCACTTCGATGCGCGGCGCGATGAAGCGATCGGCCGGGATGTCGGTGCCGTCGTGGAAGAACATGTCGTCGAGCAGGGTGCCGTAGTCGGGCTCGTCGATCTGGCTCGATACCTGCATGGCGCGCGAAGTCAGGCCGATCTTGTGCCCGCGCACGGTGCGGCCCTCGGCGATCTTGGTCTTGACCCAGGCGCGCGAGACGGCGTAGCCGTCTTCGATGGTCATCTCGGGGAAGCGCTTGGAAAAATGCCGGATCTGGGTACGGCTTTTCTCGGCCTGGTGCAGCTCGTCGGCGAGCTCGGCGATGCGTGTGTCGCTAAACATGAAGGGTTCAGTTCCGGTTGAACAGGGGATGCAGGCTGCTGTGCTTGGCGTCGTAGACCTGGCCCGGGCTTTCGTCGACCTGGACCGTGATGCCGATGGGGCGGCGCGCGAGCACGGGGGCCAGCCTGTGCCGCAGGGTCGCGGCCAAGGCGTCGCCGACGGCACGGTGCACGGCGGCGCTGCGGCCGGTGGCCATGCGCAGATTGGCGTACAGGAAACCATAGTCGCCCTGGCCATCGGCAATGGCCGCATGCGCGGCCGGATAGGCCAGCACGCGCGTGCCGCCGGCGGGGAATACCTGGTGGCCCTGCTCGTCGCGCTGGGCGAGCATGGTGTCGGCGAGCTCCCGGCACAGCGCGGGCATGTCGACGTCGCGTTCCAGGTCGGCGCTGTACAGAAGGACGAGATGGGGCATGGACGGCTCCTTGGCGCTATGCGTGCGGCACCGCGAGGGGATCGTACGAGGGCAGCGGCGTCACCGGGAAGACCGCGTTGATCTGCCCGGTGCCGGAACTGCCGAAGTATGGCGTGATCACCTCCACCGGCTGGTCATAGGCGGTCCAGCCCAGGGCGCCCAGCAGCATGGCGGTATCGTGCATGCCTCCTTCGCCCCAGCATTTGTCGTTGTACATGGGAAGCATCTCGCAGAACGTCTGCCAGTCGCCCCGCTCCCACAGCTCCACCACCCGGCGGTCAACCTGCTCGAGGAAGGGATCCCACACTTTGTGCATGAATTCCGGCGCCATGCCGTTCTGCGCGAAGTGATGGCTGAGCGAGCCGCTGGCGAACAGGGCGACAGTGCCGTCGTAGCGCTCTTCGATGGCGCGGCGCACCGCGAGGCCGAACCTCGCGCTGGCGGCGAGGTCATGCCATACGCACCAGCCCGACACGCCTATCACCTTGAAATGCCGGTCGGCATTCATGTAGCGCATCGGCACCAGCGTGCCGTACTCCAGTTCCAGCGTGGTGGCGCTGTGCGCGCGGGTCTTCACCCCCATTTCGTTGGCGACGTCGGCGATCAGGTGGCCTAGTTCCGGGTTGCCGGGATACGCGTAGGGCAGGTTCTTGATGAAGTGCGGCAGTTCATTGCTGGTGTAGCAGCCCGAGAAGTTCGGCGCGCAGTTGATGTGATATTCGCTGTTGACCAGCCAGTGCACGTCGAACACTACGATGGTGTCGACGCCCAGCTGGCGGCACCTGCGGCCGATCTCGATGTGCCCGTCGATGGCGGCCTGGCGGCATCCCTTGTGCGGGCCGTCCAGCTCCGACAGGTACATGGACGGCACGTGCGTGATCTTGGCGGCCAGGGCGAGCGTTCCCATGTCGTCTCCCGTGGTATCAGGTATCGAGCGTGATGCGGGCCCGGCGGACCACGTCGGCGTAGCGCGCCGTCTCGCTCTTGAGGAATTCGCCGAAGCGCTCGACCGAGCCCGCCATCGAGGCGATGCCGCCCTCGCGCAGCGTCGATTGCACCTTCGGCGCCTGCAGCGCGGCGTTGATGGCCTGGTTGAGGGTGAGCACGATGGCGTCGGGCACGCGCGCCGGCGCCAGCATGCCCTGCCACGAGTTCGATTCGAGCGGCACGCCCTGTTCGGCCAGTGTCGGCACCTGGGGCGCATAGACCGAACGCTTGGCCGTCGCCATGCCGAGCGCCACCAGCCGGCCGGCTTCCACGTGGCCCCGGAACTCGGGCCAATTGCCGAACATGACGGTCACCTGGCCGCCCAGCAGGTCGTTCAGTGCCGGCGCCTGGCCCTTGTACGGCACGTGGAGCAGATCGATGCCGGCCTGCATCTTGAGCATCTCGCCGGCCAGGTGGGCGGAGGTGCCGTTGCCGAACGACGCGTAGCTCAGGGATCCCGGCGCCTTGCGGGCCGCGGCGACCAGATCGGCCAGGTTGCGCAGGCCGCTCTTGGGATTGGCCGCCAGAACGTGCTCGGACATGCCCATCAGCCCCACCGGACGCAGGTCGTCGGGATCGTAGGGCAGCTTTTTCACCAGCGAGGTATTGGCGCAGAAGCTGTTGGCGACCGTGATGAGCGTATAGCCGTCGGGTGCCGACTTGGCGGCGGCGTCCACGCCCACGACCGTTCCGGCGCCGGGCTTGTTCTCGATGATGAAGGATTGACCCAATTGCTGCGCGAGTTCGGCGGCGACCAGGCGCGTGACCACATCCGTGGTGCCGCCGGGCGTGAATGGCACGATGATGCGGACGGGGCGGCTGGGATAGGCTTGCTGCGCGCGGGTTACGGGCGCGGCGAATCCGGCGAGCGTGCCGCCGGCGGCCAGCCGCAGCAGCGCACGGCGGGAGCGGGATGCGTGGGTCATGGGTGTCTCCTGGTATTGTCGGTATGGGGGGCGTTCAGCGGCCCCAGTGCGGAATGTGGTGGTCGGAAATCGAGACGCAGACGTTCTTGGGCTCGAGGAACACCTCGTAGCTCCAGGTGCCGCCCTCGCGGCCCACGCCCGATGCCTTGGTACCGCCGAACGGCTGGCGCAGATCGCGCACGTTCTGGCTGTTGACGAAGCACATGCCGGCCTCGATGGCCGCCGCTACCCGGTGGGCCCGGCCGATGTCGGTCGTCCAAACATAGGACGAGAGTCCATAGCGGATGTCGTTGGCCAGGCGGATCGCGTCGGCTTCGTCATCGAAGGGAATCAGGCAGGCAACCGGCCCGAAGATCTCGTCCTGGGCGATCTTCATGTCGTTGCGCACGTTGGCGAACACGGTGGGGCGCACGAAGTTGCCGTTGCGAACCCGCGCCGGCACGTCGGGCGCATCCAGGCCGCCGGCGAGGAGATCGGCGCCTTCCTGCGGGCCCAGTTCGATGTAGCGGCGCACCTTGGCCAGGTGTTCCCGGGAAATCATCGGGCCGACGATGGTGTCGGCGTCGAGCGGATCGCCTACCGCGATGCGTCCGGCGCGCCGCGCGAACTCGTCGGCAAAGCGCGCGTAGACCGACCGCTGGACCAGGATCCGGGAGCCGGCGGTGCAGCGCTCGCCGTTGTTGGAGAAGATCATGAACACGGCGGCGTCCATGGCTCGTTCCCAGTCGGCATCCTCAAACACCACGAACGGGCTCTTGCCGCCAAGCTCCATGGAGAACTTCTTCAGGCCGGCCGCCTGAACGATACGGTTCCCGGTTGCCGTGCTGCCCGTGAAAGAGACCGCCGCTACGTCGGGATGGCGCACCAGCGCCTCGCCCGCCGTCTTGCCGTAGCCATGCACGACGTTAAGCACGCCGGGCGGCACGCCGGCTTCCAGGGCCAGCTGCCCCAGCCGCCAGGCCGTGATGGGCGAGAGCTCGCTCATCTTGAGCACCGCGGTGTTGCCGAATGCCAGCGCCGGCGCGACCTTCCAGGTGGCCGTCATGAACGGCACGTTCCACGGCGAGATCAGCGCGCACACGCCCACGGGGTGATAGAGCGTGTAGTTCAAGTGCGTGGGCGTGGGATAGGTATGGCCGTCCACGCGCGTGCACATTTCGGCGAAGTAGCTGAAATTGTCCGCCGCACGGGGAATGAGCTGCCTGCCGGTCTGCGATATGACTTGGCCGGTATCGCGCGTTTCCCAGTCGGCGAGTTCGGGCACGTGGCGCTGGATCAGCTCGCCCAGCTTGCGGACGATGCCGGCGCGCGTCGCGGCGGGCGTGGCCGCCCATTTCGGAAAGGCCGCCTTGGCCGCCGCCACGGCGGCTTGGATCTCGTCTTCGCCGCCCGAGGCCACGGTGGCGAGGACGTCCTGGTTGCTGGGGTTGATCGTCTCGAAGGCCTGGTCGCTGTCGACTTCGCGGCCGTCGATCAAGTGGGGAATGTGCAGGGACATGGCGGGTCCTAATCAGGCGAAAGAGTCAGCGATGGAAGACGTCGTCGCCGACGATGGTGTTGACCAGGCGCCCGATGCCGTCGATCTCGGTGACGACCTCGTCGCCCGGTTGGACGTCGACCACGCCGTCGGGCGTGCCGGTCAGGATGACGTCGCCCGGCGCCAGCGTCATGAAGCCGCTCAGGTATTCGATGAGCGCGGGGATGTCGAACACCATGTCGCGCGTATTGCCGCGTTGCGTGACGGTGCCGTTGACCATGGTGCGCAGGTCCAGCGCATGCGGGTCGGGCACGTCGCCGGCGTCGACGAACCAGGGACCCAGTACCGTGCAGGTGTCGCGGTTCTTGACGCGCAGGTTGGGCCGATACCAGTTCTCGAGGTAGTCGCGGATGGCATAGTCGTTGGCCACGGTGTATCCGGCCACGTGGCGCATCGCGTCCGCCCGGCTCACGCCGGCGGCGCTGCGGCCGATCACCACCGCCAGCTCGCATTCATAGTGCATGAACGCGACATCGGCCGGGCGACGTGTCTGGCCGCGGTGGCCGATGAGCGCGCCCGGCCCCTTCAGGAAGGCAAGCGGTTCCTGCTGCGCACCGAAGCTCAGTTCCTTGGCGTGCTCGGCATAGTTCAGGCCCAGCGCGATGATGGTGCCGGCTTCGAACGGCGGCAGCCATACGACCGCGTCATGGGCAACCAAGCGGCCGTCGGCCAGGCGCAGGCGGGTATCGTCCTGCGGGGTCGCGATATGCACTGCGCCGGCATAGGCGACGCGGGCGGTTCTCATGCGGCACCTCCGGGGGCGGGACAAGTGGCGACGACGGGGTTCTCCAGGCGGCCGACGTTCTCGATCTCGATGGCCACGCGCTGGCCGGCGCGGGCCTGGGGCGTGTCGAAGCCGCCGGTCCAGGGCAGGCCGGTGAGCAGGATGTCACCCGGCTGCAGCGTCATGAAATCGGTCACGTCGGCGAGCAACTGCGGCAGGGGCCGAAGGAAGCCCCGGGTGCTGGTCTGAAGGCGCAGTTCGTCGTCGACCCAGACCCGTACCTCGAGCGCGCCGGGATCGCCGACGTGGCGCGCGGCCCGGACCCAGGGGCCGACGGGGCAGAAACCGTCGCGGATCCGCTGGCGCAGCGCCGGGCGATAGAACTCCTCGTGCGGCAAGGTGACGTCGTTGACCACGGTGTAGCCGGCGATGAAGTCCATGGCTTCGCCGGGCGAGACGCGGCAGGCCGTGCGGCCGATCACCGCGCCCAAGGCGGCGCCGACGAGGACGGCCGGCGCCTGTGGCGGAAGCGGAATGGCAGCGCCGTGCCCGATGCGCGTGTTGCGCGGCTTGATGTAGAGCACCGGCGCTTTGGGCGCTCCCTTGTACGGTGCGGCGTGGATCTTGTCGCCCAGCGCGGCGAGCGCCGAGGGGGCGTTGTGCAGGACGCCGTAAACCGTACCGCTGACCGGTATTTCGGCGCGGCGGCCATCCGCCAGCGCGGCCCCCGCCCGTACCGCAGGCAGGTCGCGGGGCAGTGGCGCATCGGCCGGATGGACGAGGGTGTCCTCGATCAACAACCTCATGGAAGCGTCTCCCTGTATGTGTTCCCGGGTGGGGCCTGGTTGGCGTGGCGTCGATGGCGCCCTGTCCGGAGAATTAAATCACTAACATGTTAGTAAAATCAATTTACAACCGGCGTTCCGGATGCCCTGGCGCCCGGTGATAACATTGCCAAGTCGCCCCGTCCGCGCTATGCCAGCGCTTCCACGATCGAATGTCGCCAGCTCCCTTTCGCCATCGAAATCTTCCGCTCATGATGCTGCAGGCGCGCGAGGCCCTGATGGCACAGTTCCGGCCCTATCTGGTGGAGCAGGGGCTGACCGACCAGCAATGGCGGATCGTGCGGGCGCTGTACGACAGCGGCGAGCTCGAGCCGCGCCAGCTTGGCGAGTGCTGCCAGATATCCAGTCCCAGCATCACCGGCGTGCTGGCGCGCATGGAAGAGATGGGATTGATTGCCCGCCACCCCGTGCCGGGCGACCGGCGGCGCCTGCGGGTATCGCTGACCGCGCACGGCAAGCGCATCGCCAAGCGCGTCGCCCCCAAGGTCGAGGCCAAGTACGAAGAGCTGGAGTCGCTGCTGGGCGTCGAGACCATGCATCGCGCCTACGACGTGCTCGACGGCTTGCTGGCCCGGTTGCGAGAGAGCGGAACGCCTGCGGCGGCGGAGCAACCGTCCCGCCGCGCTCGCGGCGGGCAGGAAACCTGAGCGCGTTCTTCTGGCCTCGCCGTCCTCCCGACCTCGGCTTGCGCGGGAATGCTTCCTGCTCACCGGCGTGTCCTTTTCCCCGTCTCTTGCCAGGAGATTTTCATGACCGCCAAGACCATGCAGGACCTGTTCGTCCACTCACTGTCGGACATCTACAGCGCCGAGAAGCAACTGACCAAGGCCCTTCCCAAGCTGGCGCGGGCCGCTACCAATCCCAAGCTTTCCGCCGCGTTCGAGGCGCACCTCGAGGAAACCCAGGGGCAGATCGAGCGCATCGACCAGATCGTCGAGACCTGCGGACTCAAGCTCAAGCGCATGAAATGCGTCGCC
>Ga0182748_1000511_pt1 | contig 41743 bp, 56 predicted proteins | sample eDN3rd37CKraftOP_FD_128877 | JGI IMG/M metagenome (GOLD analysis project Ga0182748, IMG submission 128877) | Enriched Organic Plus compost microbial communities from Emeryville, California, USA - eDNA 3rd pass 37_C Kraft OP (version 2) (version 2) ... | reverse complement strand
GCCGTGCACACGGGTTCGATTCCCGTCTCCACCTCCAAAGTTCGACCAGCGCGATTAGCTCAGCGGGAGAGCGCTTCCCTGACACGGAAGAGGTCACTGGTTCAATCCCAGTATCGCGCACCAGCATTTTCGCAGGTCAGAGATACTAGTTAGAGCTTCTCGCTAGTCTCCATGCAAGATCCATGCAACAGCGTTTCGCGTAACCCCTTTCCTCAAGGGAGCGAACGCAAATGGCCATCAAAATCGGCACCGTCGTCGTGGACAGCTCTTTCGCTGACCGCTACGGCTTCCGCGAAGCCACCAAGTACCGCGTCACGCGGATGCTCGAAGGTGGGCGCGCCGAGGTTGAGTACGACGAGTTCGGCGAGAGCTGCACCGACATCGTCCACCTTGACGAGGTCGCGCCGCTGACCGACTTCATCAGCACCTATGAACTCATCGTTGAGTTGCTGGCCCGCCACGCGGTTCCCGATGCCGAACTGTTGCGTGCGGCCGGGGTGAGCAACATCGATCAGCTGATCGCGTGGGCCCAGCGGCGCGACTCGGGGCAGGCGTGATGGCCTACTTCAAGTTGCGCCCCGAGGGCTATGCAGCGCTCAAAGAGCTGCACGGTTCTGACCGCAAGATTGCTAAGCGCCTGGGTGTGGACCCGGCCACGATGCACCGGGTTGCCCACGGTGGGCAGGAAGTCTCCGCCCGCTTGATCGCCGGGGCGGTCACCGCCCTTGGTCCTTCGTGGCTGAACATTCTTTTCGAGGCGGTGCCGGAATGAAGAAACTGCTACTGCTGCTGCCCATCATGTTCGCCCCGGTGGCCAACGCCGACCCGGCCGACAACAAGCACCTGTGGGATGTGGTCTGCGCCCAGCTGGACGCCGGGATGACACGGGACCAGATCATCGACGGGCTCGACGCCCGCATGCCCGGTCACTCGGAGAGCGACTGGCTGCTCCTGATGAACTACGCCGTCATCAACAACTGCTCCGAGTACTACTAGAACACGCCAAAAGAGGCCCCCGCGCTACAACCCATTCAGGGGAGCGCGGGGGCCCTTTGTATCAGGCGAGCTTTTCGAGTTTGGAGGGGCAATGCCCACCCCAGTGCGTGTTCTCATCCACCACGACGATGGGGAGCGAGGTGTAGCCGTATCCAGCGGCGGCTTCCGCGGCCGAAGGATCGGTGGTCACGTCGAACTGCTCATATTCAATCCCAAGCTTGTCCAATGCACGCTTGGTTGCTTTACACGGCTGACATCCGGGTTTCGAGTAAAGGCGGATCAATTCTCACTTTCACGGGGTGGGGGATGCTTCTCGGTCCAGTGCTCGTAGAAGTCATCGAATGATTGATGCTTGGGGAGGGGCCAGCCCATTTCCACGGCGAGCAGTTCGGTTTCCCGGTGCCATTCCTGGTCCTTAAGGACCCAGGCCCAGTACATCCGGTCCCGATATCGGAGATCGGCGACCTGCTCTACGAGGAATTTGACCTGCTCTTCCAGGTCGGCAATTCGGACCTCCACATCCTCACGCGGCATCACTCCACGGACGTGGGCGACAAACGGGTCCCAGAAGAACCCTTTCAATGCCTTGAGGGATTTGATCGCGTGAGGTGTTCCGATAATCGCGAGGCCCACCAGGATCAGCCACGGCCAGCGCTCGCTGATGAGGTGGAGCAACTCCTGGGTCACGGATTATCTACTTTGGGAATGCGGTCGGTGGGCGGGTCGTCATCCTCTCCCTCAGTCTTCGACCGAACCTTGGACAGGCTCATGAGGATGGAGATGACAGCCGCGCCACCGCCGATGGAGAGGACACCCTCCCAATTGACGCTGAGTAGGTCGATAGCCCCCGTACCCAAGGTGGCCAGGGCGCTCTGAGCGAACGTCCTAGCCGCCCGAGTCAGGGCATCTTCCCAGAATGCTCGGGTAAGCATTGTGGCCTTTCGGATTATTCGGCGAGTCGCTCCCGAAGGAACTGGACTGCCGGATCTAACGGGTAAATGCCGTGCGTGCCCATGTTTCCGACGAACATAATCATTTGAATGATCGCCATCGTGATCGGAATAAGGTCATCGGCCGGCGTCAGGACGTCTATTACGCGGGCCAGCATCGAAGCAGGTCCGCCCGTCCATTTGTTCTCGGTGACGATCTTGGCGACGGCCGTCTTGTAGAGGCCGACCTCCCCCGTCGATTCGTTGTCGGTGTACCGGTCACCCTTGCGGGCGATCTCTAGCCACCACCACGGGGTGTTCTCCATGCGGACGTCCATGATGCCCTGCCGATCGGGCCCGGGCGGGTCAGGAATCCACGAGGCCACGACACCCTTCTCGCGGACCGGGGAGCCGCACGAGACGACGCCGCGAAGGTCCTTCAGGCGCCAATGCAGAGGCTTCCCCGGCATGAGGTACTGCCGGTAGAAGTCGAACCAGATCATGGCCCCCTGCGAGAAGCAGCTCGCCGTCCACGGGGTGCCTTCGGGAAACTTCACCGGCTCCGGCATGCCCGGGTCATGGATGACCGTCGATCCGATGCGCCGAGCCAGCTCCCGCACACCCGAAGCGTTGTCGAACGGGATGGCGTGGCGGTTGTAGTCGGTCGGGAAGTGGATGGCACGCCCTTCGGCCCGCAGCACCTCACCGACCCAGGCCGCTGGCCCCACCCACATGTTGGACGCGTGGCCCTCGACGGAGAAGTGCAGCGGCAGCAGAACCTCTTTCTTGAGGTAGCCGCAGGCGTACTTGAAGGCGACGTTGATAACGCCGGGGATGATCTCCTCCGGCCGCATCCGGCCCTCGTTCTTGAAGATCTCCTGGCAGCGCTTCACCTCGACGGTGAGTTCCGGGGTGAACACCGGGCCCTCGTCCAGCGTCAGGCGGGCCGGGGTGTACTTCCTGCGGAGGTGCACCTTGATCTTGGCGATCTCGTCGGAGCTGTCCCCCTCGCCGAGCCCGACGTAGACGCCGTCGATCCTCACGAGAGTTTCTCGATGATGAGGTCCAGCTTGCGGTGCAGATCGGCCACCGAGTCCACCAGGGACTTGCCGTCGAGCTGCTCCCAGCCGTTGAGGCTGAAGCCACGGAGCTGGCGCAGGATCTCCACTTGGACGTCGCGGTCACTCCAGCCGTCCGGGAAGTCCTTCTTGGCCGGGGGCGGCGGTGCAACAGGCGGATGCTCGCCGGGAAAGACGAAGCCCTCCATGTCCTTGCGGACCTCGGCGCGGAACCACGACATGTCGAGGTTTCCGGGGTCCCATTTGCCTTGTGAGGCCCCGGCGTACTCCTTGTGGCCAATCACCCGGGTTGCGGGATGACCGAGCTTCAGAGCGAGCGCTGCGCATGTGTCGCGCATGGCGATGATCTGAGCGGCGGGCCACTCCTCGTTGCCGTCGTGGGCGCACTCGATGCCGATCATGTGCCAGTTGCCGTTGTTGGTCGGCAGCCACGGGTACGAGCCCGCCCCGGCGTGCCAGCACACACCCACGGCGACGATCGTCACGGTGCCGTCGGTGGCGATGTGGATGTTGGAGAGCGGACCCGGGAGGTCGGGGCGTCCGTCACGGATGGATTCGGCTGTGGCGCGCCGATTACCCGTGTGGTGCACCATGACCCCACGGATGTCTTTGAAGTCCCCGTGGCCGCGGTTCTGCCAGCCGGGGAGGACACGAAGGCGGTCACCGAGGGCGGGACGCAGAACGTCCTCAAGCCATACAGGGTCACCAGTCCAGGTCACAGGATGCTCCTTGGGGGGTTCTTGCCCGGAGAGGGCGCGGCGCAGGACCGTCCAGGCCTCGTCCCACTTCTCGGCGTAGCGATCGGGGAAGGCGGACTGCTGCACGCGCTGCGCGAACTCACCGGCGAGACGCGGGTTGCCCTGCGCGCGGCCGTAATCGTCGGCGAGACGCGTGAGGAAGGTGTTCGCCGCCTGCGACAGGGTCATCATGTTTTCAGGTGTCCCCCACCACGGTTCACCGTTCGGGCCGGGTTGCTGCTGGAAGTAGCCCGACGATCGGTTGTCGTCGCTCTTTGAGTCGTGCTCGAAGTCGCGGGTGGCAGGGACGCGGTCGTTGGCGGGACACCACCACTGGCGGTTGCCGTCGCGGTCGTTGGCACCGACCTCTGTGGAGACGGTCATCAGAGCGATGACTGTGGCGAGTTCGTCCAGTCCACGCGCCAGGGAGACGGCGTGAACCTCGCGGGCGATCTGCTCGCGGGTGCGCAATGGGCCCTCTGGCCGAAACCAGGTGAAGCTCATCGCAGGAAGGGAAAGCGGATGCGGTTGACGATGTCCGTGATGACGCCAGAGACGGCGTCGGCGGCCTCGTCCACCTGAGTGTGTGCGAATACGGTGTTGACGGTCTGCTCTGCAACCTCACCGGCCATGGCGGGCAAGGCCTGTGACAGCATCTGTAGCGACTCGGTGCGCCAGGCGTCCAGCTGCTCTTTGGCGAGCTGCTCGATGTTGTCGAGGCGCTGGTCGATCTTCGGCTCCAGCTTGGACCAGATGGCGTCGCCGACCGTCTCGATGAGGCCCTTGAAAAATCCCAACAGGGCATCCTTTCGGGGAAATGCAAAAGGGCCCCCAGTCCGAAAACCAGGGGCCCTTTCAATCAGAAGTGGTAAAGCCGTTCCTCGAAACGTCTTGCGAGCCAGTCCACCAGGCGCGCCGGCGCAAGCAAGGCCAGCATCACGAGGACCGGGAGGATCGGCTTCTCAATACCAAAGCGATACCGAGAAGGATGGTCGGACACTGGGATCTCCTACTCGGGACGGCGGTATGTGACTGCGACGCCCAGGGGTCGGTCGATGCCGGTGGTGATTACATCCGTAGCGCTAGCGCCGCCGTCCCATCGGACGACCTTGTCGCCGTCCAATGCGATGTAGGCAGCACCTGAGCGCCGGTCAACAGAGATCCCGTACGCCCCATTGGTATCGGGGATGATGAGGTCGAGGTCCGAACCGTCCCAGCGATAGATCCTTCCGGTGACAGATGTGGCCCAAATGTTGCCCCGCCCGGGGTCAACAGCCACGTCGAGGGGGGCGATGAGGTCGGTTACGGCGTCGGTGATCGTCGAGCCGTTCCAGCGGACCACCTTGTCCGCCGCGGAGAGGGCGATGAAGAGGTCCCCGGTACTCGGGTTGAAGGCCAGGCCGCGCGGACTCTCCAGGTCGGTGAGGACTGTGGCGGTAGCCGAGCCATTCCATCTGACAATGTTGTTGCCAGCAGTGGCGTACACGTACCCATTTACGTTGTCCACGGCCACGCCATTACAGGTAGCGAGACCAGTGATGACTGCCGTCAAAGAGGAGCCGTCCCAGCGGTAAACCTTGCCTGACGTGTGGGCGAAGTAGACGTTTCCGTCGTCGTCCACATCGGCGAAGTACGAGCCGATGGCCTCGCCGATCGGGCCGCTTTCATCCGGGTCTGTAACCAGCGTGGTGAGCGTCTCGCCGTCCCAGACGTGCAGCTTGTCGTCCCAGAATTCCGTTACATAGATTACGAACTCACCGGCGGTGAACAGGTCCTGCCCTTGGTAGATGGCCCCGATCAGCGGCTTGTCCCGGAACACGCCACCTGTCAAAGGATTGCCGCGGATGACGATTCCCACCTAATCCTCCGTGAACAGGTAGATCGTGTTGTTGTCTAGGGAGCCGAGAGCCTCGAACTGCGCCTCGGTGCCGATCCACACGGTGAGTGTGGTGGCCGTGCCGTTGACCGACCCTCGGACGTGACCGGTGGCCAGACGCGCCAACGCCACAGTGCCGGAGGTGATGTCCGAGCCGGAATGCGTGTGAGAGGTGGGGGTTCGGGCATTCGACAAGCGGGTGTCGTTGCCCTGACAAACCGTCCCCGAGCTGGTGCCGAAGTTCACCGAGATGGTGCGGTTGGCCGAGAGGTCGCCACCACCGGTCAGGCCTGTGCCCGCCGAGATGGTCGTTGACTTCTCCGCCTTGTCGCTCTCAAGGTCGGCTACGGCCTCGGTATTCGCGTTGACCGCGTCCGAGACCTCGTTTTGATCGTCGGCCCCGAAGAAGTCGCCCTCTTCCCAATCATTCTTCAGTGGCATCTAACTCCCCCTCGACAGGCTCGGGATTCGTGACCGTGATTGTGGGAGCCATGAACTCGACCTCAACCCCGGTCTGAAACTGAATTCTCAAGAGACCGTCACCGTCGCAATACCGGCCGAGTTCCACGCGATCGACAGCGTGCCGCCGTTGGGCGCGTAGGTGGAGTCGCCGAAGTCGATGTAGCCGATCAGGGGCGACGTCGAGCTCGTGCCCGTGTCGTAGTAGAGGACCCCGTAGCGCGGTGCGTTGTCGCTGACAAGCGTTGCGTTGGTCCACGAAACATCGTCTGCATCAATGGTGATCGTCTTGGTGCCGACCGTAACCGTGACGCTAGTGAGGGCCTTGCCGCCAGCCGTGTAGCCGGTACCCGAGACCTCGTTGGTCACCGAGTTCTTGTAGCGGTGAGTGTCCTGGTTCGGCGAGTAGTCCTCGTTGCACAGCATCAGCTTGATCTTGCTGGCCTCATCGAGGTCCACCTCTTTGTTGAACGCTGACTTGAAGAAGCTCGTGTAGTAGTGAGCGCTGATAGCCAAGTGGCCATCTCCTTACTTGAAATCTAGTTGACTCGTTTGGCCTTGATCCAGGCCCGACCTTTTGCACCGGCACCGCCAGAACCGAGTGGAATGCCACCGCCAGTGCCGCCACCGCCAGGGGCGTTACCGGCCAAGCCGTTGCCGCCCGTGCGGTCAGCGCCACCCGTGTAGGTGTCTCCATCCACTGCGTGGTTGCCGGGGCCCAGGCCCGTAGCGCTTCCGGAGGGGTTGAGGCCGTCGCCGCCAGCGCACGACAGCGACGGCATGGAGCCGTTGCCTGTGAACGTGGTTGCCTGGCCGTTGGCACCGTTGGATGCGCCGCCGTTACCGACCGTGACCGTGATGCTCGTCAAGCTGGGATAGTCAGCGAGAGCAATGATCCGGTCATTCCAGTCGCCGTGGTCGCCGCCGTCACCGATCGTGAGGAACTGGCCGTTCTCGCCAGCCTCGCCGCCACCAACACCAACCAGAACAAGGTGGGTTGCCCAACCCCGCACCGCGGAGACGTCGAACGAGCCACTGTCATTGAAGGTGGTCAAGACGGGCGGCTGCTCCCAGATGACGGTGGGGGCGATAACCTCCGCCTCACCGCCTGCGCTGGACGCCGTGTCAGACGCCCCGGAAGTGACCCCAGGAGCGACGAGAACGCCACTGGCGAGCGCGGTGGGTACCTGCGCCGCATAGCTGACACTGATGCCCGGAGAGGCCATCTCACCGCCCGCCGCGGACGTCACAGCGTCTGCGGGCCAGATCAGTTCGATCTTGGGCTTGTGCATACCGCTGTTCGGCAGGAAGACCCAAGGGAACTGGTACGCCAGCCCGACACTCTCCGCCGAGGCGGCCATGGTCGGAACGTCTGCGTGAGCGTCTTCCTGGCTGGTGTGCGAGATGTCCGGGATCTCCATCCCGGCTACGGCTTCCATGATCTCGGCCGCGATCTTCGCCCCGGACATGATCTCCGGGGTCGGGTTGTCGCCCTCGGCCGCCATGACAGCTGCGGTCAGGATGGCGTCCGCCGTAGCGCCGGGGACCATGATCTCGCCCCTGGCGCCCATCGAGCCTTGCGCCTTGAGCATCTCCCAGGGGAACTGGTGAGGAAAGCCCGCAGCATCGGGCATGTGGATGACGATGCTGTATTCGATGCTGGGTGCGTACATCTCGGCCGCAGCACCGATGAGGGGAACCTGGTAGGCGTTCGGGCCAATGCCAACCGCCGGCGCGAACATCGACGCCTTGGCGAGCATGGAACCACGCTCCGTGACGAACTCCCAAGGGAATTCGTGCGGGAAGCTGTCGCCCGAAGCAGGCATGTAGACCGTGGCCGACGACGCGATGCCAGGCCCGACGAGGGCGGCTGTGGCCAGTGCTCGCGGGATGCTGGCCTGCGCCCTGTCGGACGTCCACACCACGTGGTAGGACTGGACGATACGGCGAGCCGGGAGCCCTGCGTACCAGCCGATCCCTGAAAGGTTAGGCCGGGAGGGCAGCTCCGATGACCATGACATCAGACCTCATTGGCGTCCAGGACCAGCAGTCGCCCGTAAGTCAAGACCAGATACTGGCCCTGCACGGCCGAGACGCGGTTGCCCTTGTCGTCGTTGAGTTCCACGCGCCAGGTGGCACCGTTGCCGGTGTCCCACACGTCGATCTGGCCACGCCAGTTGGTGGCATCGTCGCCGACGAGTTCGGTCAGAACCGCCAGCATTGTCTGCGGGCCGTCGAGTTCGACGGGCCCTGAATCTAGAACGCTCACAAAACCTCCGAAGCGGTCAGGACGCCGAGCCCTGCCGGTATGTTCTGGGTGATGACCAGACGGTTGCCGGTCTCCATTCCTGCGCCGATGCGGCGGTAGTCCGCGCCGTACGGGGACGTCTCGTCTTCGGTGTCGATGATCGGAGCGCCGTTGCGGTACAGCACGAAGTGTCGGTGGGCGGAGTCCCCGGCCTCGCCGAACTCCAGCACGAAAGCGTCACCCGCCTTGGGGTTACCTTCCCAGCCCGACCCGACGTTCGTCACCACACCTGAGACCACCGACTGGATGCGAATCCCGTTGTAGCCACTGCGCACCCGCATGTAGTTCGAAGAGTCCTTCATGCGGAAGCAGATGTAGGTGTAGGCGTCATCGAAGACGTAGGACTGCGGGCTGGTGGCCAGAATCCACTCCATGCGGCCGTTGTCCACACTCAGTGCGCCACCGTCGTAGCGGCCGATCTGGGTGCGGTTACCGAAGCCGCTGGGATGCCACATCAGGTTGCCTTTGCCGTTGGGCCCCATAGCCCCTGCCCCACCACCACTGGACGTGATGGTCCAGCCGGGCATGCTCGTGGTCGAGGGTCCCTCGAAGTCCAGGACGATCGAGTTGGCGGCCGACTCCAGGGCACGGATGCGGGCGGCCAGAGCCGAGGTCTGCGACCGTGCGCCGAGGCCCACATCGAAGATGCCGAAGATCGCGTCCAGAACGCCACCGACGTCGAGGTTGATGTCAACCAGCTCGCCGAGGTTGTTGAAGGCATTGATGATCCGGTCGATAATCCCCTGCACCACCGAGGCGGCAGCGTCCAGCACCGTCTGAAGCTGATCCACGAACGGGATCGGCAGGCGCTGCGTCTTCTTGATGAACGCTGACTTGAATCGTGCCGTGCCGGAGGTCATGTCCGGGGTGACGTGCAGCTGAAGCGCTACGCCATCCACGCCCTCGGGGACCGTGTACTCGTCCTCCAGGACCGTCCAGGTCCCGGAGGTTCCGTCAGGCTCCAGGGTGCCCAGCGTCTCCGTAGAGACCGGGACCCATACCTCGTCGTCATCGACGTCGGCGACCACGGCCACCAGCTCCACGGCGATGGCGTCGCCAGTGCTGAGCGCGTCGGCGAAGCGGGCGGAGGCCCCGGCCGAGATGACCTGGTCTTTGCTCACCCGGATCACTTCCGAGGTCAGCAGGAAGTCCGACCCATCGGCCGTGACGGCGACGATGCCGCCGTCCTCCCGGGTGAAGCCCGTGCCCTCGTCAATGGTGCCGTCGTTGAAGTCGCCACCGTGCAGCAGGTTGGGCGAGAACCGCCCGATGCTGCCGAGGTCGATGTGCGTGAGCCATCCCACGGCGTTGGCCAGGTTCAGCGGGGAGTTCGGCCCCAGCAGCAGGTTGAACGGCGCGATGACCGTGTTGATCGCCGCTCGCCAGATCTCCTCGGGAGACGGCAGGTCGGTGAGGTCGATGCCACCGAAGATGTGCGACAAAATGCTTTTGATGGTGGCGACGACATCTTCCACCAAAGGAAGGCCTGAGATGAACGCCCCCAGGAGGGGGATCAGATCATCGAAGGCCAATTCCTCGAAGTTCTCCGCGAAAGGCAACAGGGCCCGGAGAATGGCCTTGAACGAGTTCTCGATGCCCTCCATAAGGGCACGGAATACCAGCCCCCATACATCGCCCAATTGGATCGCAAAGCGACCAGGATCGAATTCGAACCCCTTTGTGGGGTCCATATCCGCAATCGGGGTGAGGCGATCGAACGCTCTCGGCATTAGCTACCTGCTTCCACCACCGGCGACACAGGCACCACCATGATGGTCAGCTGTGCATTCGTCTTATTGAACTGATAAATGCCGGTCAGGCCGTCGTTGTAAAGGTTGACGTAAATCGTCCCGGCCGTGCCCGAGTGATAAGCGGGGACAACACCGACGCCGTTATCCGGGGTGACCGCTCGAGTCGGCGATCCGGGGGTCGAGTAGTGGGGAACGACAGTCGTCCAGGACGAGTTGTTGCCGAAGCCGCGGCCGATCAATTCACCAGATGTTGCATCACCGATACGGACTTCCATACCGATAATGAATGGATCAGAGTCCAGCTCGATACCGTGCGCCTTGACGTGACCGAACACGATCGGCTGCCAGTCGAACTCCTGCGGGGGAACCTCGAAGGTGGCGATTGTCTGTCGCGTCGAGAGGCCGGTGAAGTTCGTGAAGGCCGCCTCGGGGATCGAGTAGATCTTCGTCGCCAGCGGGTTGAAGTCACGCGGTGCGTAGTCCGTGCCGTTCCACGCGATCACCTGGCCAGTGGCCGGCGGGGTCGAATCGTCGTAGTCGGTGGCGTCGCGGATGGTGGCGTTGTCGCCTTTAGGACCCTTGGGGCACTTCAGCTTCAGCAGCCAGCCCGGGTTGGTCGCGGTACCCGAGACCACGATCTCCGAGGAGAGGTCGTCGTCGTCAGGGTCCAGCAGCTGCACCGAGGGGGTTATGTTCGGCACGGGTCCCGGAGGGCCCTGCGTACCCATCTGCTTGGGGACGTAGTGCTCCCCGTCCCACAGGTAGACGATGTTGCCCACCCACCAGGCTTTGCCGATGTCGGCCGGATCGTCGGTCAGGTTGTCGGGCAGGTCGTCCGGGTCGTCAATGGAGCTTTGGTACTGCATCTTGACGATGGGGGCGTTCTCACCGGGCACACCCTGCGGGCCGACCAGAGCGTCGAGCGTGATCGCGCCGTCGTTCTGCGCCACCTCGAAGGTGCCCGTCACGCCTGCGGGGACGTCCAGGTCGGAAACGTATCCCCAGAAGTGCATATTGGTCAGGACGGAGCCCAGGTAAACGCTGTCACCAGGTTGGGTCATTTAAGCCTCTCCATTAGAAATCTTCGGCGCTAGGAACGTCGGTGATGGTGATATTGGGAGTGACCTGCCAGGCGACTTCGGGCTCCGGGAGATCGTGGTCGTATTCGCCACCCATTCGGCGAATGGCCTCCGCCTTGGCGGCGGGGGAAAGTGCAGCGACTTCCTGCAATGTCATGGTGGCGAGATTCGCCAATTCGTCATCCGGCTCGTCAACTCCGACCCATTCCACGGCGTCTTCGATAACGCCGGGGCCGAGGACTTTGCGTTTCTTGATGACGGGGTCGGCCGCGCGACGCCAGCCGCAGCGGACCATGTGGTAACCGACGATGGCCACGAAGTAGGAGGCGTCCATAATGGAGCCGTCCTTCGCCACGGGGTAATGGCAGTCTTTGATGAAGTCGGCGAGTGCCGCAGCCATTTCCTGCTTGCGCGCCGCGTCGTCGTTCTGCTCGGCGAACAACTGCTGGGCGGCGTCGGTCTTGGTGAAATCAATGAAGCCCATTTGCAGCCTTTATCTATCCATGGCGGAGGGCCCGGGAAAGGGGAACTGCTTCCCGGGCCCTCGCTCGTTTAGGGGGTCAAAATAGGTCCTGTGACCCTAGAATCGCCCCGATCATGTTCCACGCGCCTTGCAGCACTCTCATGCCGCGGGCGAATGGGTCTTGTTCCTCTGCGTCGTTGCCAATGGTGAGCTCGATTGTCATTGGCGTGTTCTCGTCGTAGTACCGGCGATACCCGTACAGCTGATCGACGTGGATAACATTTCCCATCTGGAAACCGAGTCGGTCCCCCAGGGTGTAATCCACGTCCAGGTAATACGGTCCCGCAAGGTTCGAGACGGACGTCTTGAACGACGTGTAGGCACGGGTCTTCCAATGCCCACTTCGCAAATTCATGACACCCGAAACGGTATATGCGGTACCACCGCCACCGGTCTCGAAATGCTCCAAGAATCCGAAGTCACCCATTCGCAGAGCACGCACCGGATCGGTAAACCGCTGCCAAGCCAAAAGCGTGTCATCCAATTGGCCCTGGTAAATTTCCTCCAAGCCCGGAGTGCCCGGAACCTGGACCGCGCCCTGATATGCAGCAAGGCCGCCGGCGGCCACATATTGAATGAGCGAGGATAATTGCGACAGGCCATACTTGATGGCGAATGTTTGGAGCTGGTTAACCCAGGACGGTGATTTACCGCCGATCATAATTGTCTTCGCAGTAGCGCCGTGCATTGTGCGCTGCGATTCAATGATCTGCGAATACTGGCCGTCCTTGAAAACCACCCAAGGCGGTTTAGGAGCGACGCCCAGCCATTTACGAATCAGCGGATCGGTCTCGCCGTCGTTGTCCTTGTCGAGGTCTAGGACACTGGCCAAGGTCTCGGTGATGAGGTCGTCGGCCGTGGAGGCGATCAGGTTGATCGGACCGTCCAGCAGGGTGCCCGTGGGGCCGGTGACGCCCGACTTGTCCTCCACCGCCAGGATCACGCAGTTGCGATGCGGGCGAGCGAGTTCGTCCAGGTCAGTGGGCAGGCCGGTGGTCTCGGAGATCTTCCGGAGCACCGGGCCCACCACCGGGGCGTCCTTGAGCCCCAGGTGGAGCTCGGGGTGTGGGGAGTCCTTGTCCTCGGTGAGCCACGTGTAGGCGCGGACCATGCACCCGGCGTCCTCGAGGGCTTCCGCGGTGATGGTGTGCATGTCGTTCCAGCGGGCCGTCAGAATCTCGGTCCGGGACTGGTCGAATAGCGGGTTCAGGAATTGCACCTGAATTGGCCAGGCCAGCGGATCGAGCCCGCCAACAATGCCTGCAACACCCAGCCATGCGCCAGGGTTGAATATGTTGGTGGGAATGGACAGCAACGGGAAGAATTGCCGCGCCAAGTTGATGAAAAGCATCATCGAAACGGCTGTCCGGCAGTTCCACGGGAGCAGGAACATCTTCGGAAACTGAATTTCCGGAGGGAAGATAGGGTTGGCGCCGCCGAGAATATGCTTCAGGTGCTCTCGGTTGTGGATGGCCTCCAATTCCACTTCATGGAGACCTGCGGCTGTACGTTTCGCGCTAACCGCCGTGATCTTTCCGCCCCACCTGGTTCGCCATGACCTATTGAGCGGATCAGGGTCGAGGGTGAAATGGAGGTCTTCTTCGGCGCGGCGATCGTACAGAATGAAATCCGACAGCCAGTTATCGCGACGAATCACGACATTGGCAGTGCCAGAGTCCGTCATTAGTTCTTCAACGCGACACGACTTCTCTTGAGCAATGGTGCCGACATACTGCATGTTTTTGTCCCACAGCCGCAGAAGCGGGCGCTGGTGGGCTTGTTCGGCATACATCCGCCGACGACCCTCTAGATAGCGATAAGCTTCCAGAGGGTCGCCAACAGTCGGGGCTTGCGTATCCGCAATAACCCGGTCAAGCAACCTGTTAAGGTCGGTGAAGTCGGTCAAATCGACCGACCAGCTCATCGAATAATCAGAGCCTTCATTTAGGGATACCTCGAATCAGTAAGCCATTGCGTAGCGCTGCGGCATGATCGCGGTGATCGAGCCGTTGGCATTTGAATGGCGGACGTGCAGGGTGGTGAGCGTCTTGGGGGGGATCTTCGAAGCCTCGGAGAACGAACCCTTCATGCGCCGCCACACCGGCAGGCCAGTGGCCAGGAGGTCGTGCAGGATGAGATCCGCGAACTGGGAGTTGCGCAGGATGCGGAACAGCAGCGGGTCCACCGGATCGGTGGAGGCCGTCAGCGTCCGGGCGTTGGGGTCGGTATCGACCAGGACGTAGCCGTCCTTCGGGGTGAGGAGCGGAAGCTCCACCCAGTGGTCGCCTTCCTTGATCCACGCCTTACCGGGGCTCGACACGATGAACTTCGGATACGCCCACTGATCGCCGCGGTTGGCAATCTTGATGGCACCCTCGCCGACGTCGAGACCGGGGATGAACTCGTTGAGCAGATCCTCGATCTTGTCCCACACGGTGGAGGTGTCAGCGTTGTTGTTCCAGGTGGCGAACTCCATGCGCTTGGCCCAGTACGGCTGGGTCGCAACGATCTCCATCTCCCACTCCATGAAATTGTTCCCATGCGCAGTGGGGTCCAGTTGGAACGCTGTCTTGGGATCGGAGGCCAGGCGCACCCGGAGCCAGCGCCACCCTGTGGTGCGCGTCCAGACGCCCAGATAGCCGTCCTCTGTGGCCGACCACGAGCCCCACCAACGGTCCTCCAGGACGCGGTAGCGGAACGGGGTATCGACCAGGCGGCCGGAGTTTCCGGAGATGTGAGGAGCGATGTCCGGGTTCACCTGGACGGCCATGTTGATGACGCGCTTTTTCCAGTCCGTGCGCTCGGGGATCGCCCCGACCGTGTAGGGACCTTCAGACATCAGTTGCTCAAAGGGAACGTGCATCATGCCCGAGAGCACGGGGGCAAGGATCAGACCTTCCTTACCTGCCCCCGTGCCGCTCAGCGTGAACCTGTAGCGCTCCTTGGTTGTCGGATGCGGTACGCCGACATAGACGATCTTCGTGGTGGTCGCCCGGAGGTAATCCGGCAACCCGTAGAAGTCTGTGTCCGGCGGACCATGCAGACTGTAGTTAACCAATGCTTAAACCCTTGCCGTCCCGAAGTTATTGCGAAAGCCATTGGTCTGAGTGGCCTTGATGGCGTCGGTCGCGTTCTTCGGGTCCACGATGTTCTGGTTGATGTTCGTCGTAGGACCCGGCTGCTGGCCGTTGCCCTGATGCGCGGCAGGCTCGACTGCGGTCGGAGCGCTTGACCCGGGAGCCAGGTTCAGCGGCTCGAAAGGCGCAGGGCCCACATCGGTTGTCGTGCCAGCTTCGAACGGCCGAGGAATCAAGGTTCCGAGAGCGTCCACCACTCCCCCGGCGTCACCGCCGAGGCCCGCAGAGACCGCGCCGAGTGCAGCGCGTGCGCCCGGGTCCTGAACCAGCCCACTGGCGAAGCCGAAGATGCCGGAGGCGGCCTGGAGAATCCCCCACTGGGTCGGATCGGAGAAACCCTCCGGGAGAAGAGTTTCCTTGATGCCGCCCATGGCGAGGTCTGCCAAATCGCTCAGGCCATCGGTGATCTTCGAGAACGGGTCGTCGCCAGAGTTCCTGCCGCCGCCGCTTTCGCCGTCGCCGTTGGCGAGTTCTTGTTCGAGCGTGGCCTTGTCGTCCTTGGCCTGCTGAAGATCTCGCTTGAGCTTCTCAACCTCGTTGCGCTTCTTTTGCTTGGCGCTTTCCTTGGCTTTGGGATCGCTTTCGATCTCCGACAGCTCTTGCTCAGCAACGCTGACGCGGCTCTCCAGGTCGGTGACCTTGTCGCTGGCCTCGCGCAGCTTCACACTGCCGTTGCCAGAGGGAGACACGCTGCCAGGCGCGGAGAGCGCCACGGAGGGGGCCTGCACCGGCTCAGCGCCGACGCCACGGCCCTTGCCCAGGATGACGTGGACGTGGTCCATGTGGTTCTGGGTGTCGCTGCCGCGATCGGACATCTGCTTGCCGGAGGTTAGTGACCCGCCGTAGCCGTAAGACGTCTGCCGCCAGATGATTCCGTCCACGCCGAGCGCCGAGGCGTTCTTCTGGAGGAAGGCCAGGATCGAGTTGCCGAGAGCGACACCCTCGGCCCCCTGGTAGCCCGGGATCATGATGTCCAAAGCGTTGCCCGACGAGTGCTCGCCGTAGCCATCCTCGGAGCGCCGGCCGCCGATCGTGGTGATCTGCGGCCACATGCGCAACACTGTTGAGCGCAGGAAATCCGCACCGGGACTTAGACCCTCGGCGAAACCGGGGATCATGCCGTGCAGCATCTCGGCCGGAGGGGTCCAGCCAGCGTTTAGCGCCGCGACGAGGGCCGCGCCACCATTACGCATCGCCTTGGCGGTAACAACGCCCTCGCCGTTGGAGAGCCAGGCCAGAATCGAGTCCGATGTGCCGGTACCCGGGCCACGGACGACGCCACCACTGGCGTATGCGCCACGGGGGCCCTCGTTGCCCTGCGCAGCCGACTGCTGCCTCTGAGAGACTCCCAGCTGGCCCGGGTCAATGTTGTTGCCGTTCTGGTCCTTGTAGGCCACACGGATCGTGAGGTTGCCATCGGGGAGGCGCTCGACCGCGAAGCCGAGTTCCTCCATGCGCCTCTTGGTCTCTTCAGAGTTGTCCTTGAGGACAATGGTCTTGCCATCGGGCAGTGTGACGAGATCGTTCTTGAGGACCTTGAGGGCCTCGCTGACCTTCTGCGCCTGCTCCTGGTTCTTGCCCATCTCTTCGCGGGATTCGGCGAGACCGTCGGCATACCCCTTCCACTCGGCGGCGGTCTTGTGCAGACTCTCGCCAAGGCCGAAGGCCTCCTCCGCCTGAGCGCGAAACTCGTTGGCGGTCTCATGGTCGCCACGGAGATCCGCCTGCCACGCCTGGAACTTGAGAACCCAACCCTGGACATCACCGAAGGCGCCAACAAGGTCGGCGACAGCGTCGATCACGTCACCGACGAAGCGAACCACCGATTCCACGGCCCACAGGGCACCCTGGCCGACCTTCGTGAAGAAGTTGACGACGTCATCCTCGTGAGCGACAAACCAGTCAGCGAACTTCTGGAGGGTCGGGGCCAGCACGTCGGCGAGCTGCTTCTGCATGTCCCCGACTGCGACCTCAATGGTGCGCTTCGCAGACTCGAAAGAACCTGCGGCCGTTCCGCCCATGGTGTCGGCAGCCCGCTGGGTTGCCCCTTCGAGCCCCTCCATTTCCGCCGTGGCGGTGTCGAGGTCCATGTGGTTGAGTGCGTCACCGAGGTCTTCGGCTTGCGTGCCGAACAGTGCCACGGCAATGGCGTTGCGCTTGACCGGATCTTCGATTTTGCGGAGGCTGTCGAGCACCTGGCCGAAGGAGCGCTTGGCGTCATCTCCGCCCTTGGCGAAGTTCTGCGCCATCTCCTCGGCGTTCAGGCCGAGCGCCTCGTATGCCTCAGTGGTGGTCTTCGAGCCGTCGATGGCCCGGATGGAGAATTCCTTGATGGCGTCGGCTGCAACGTCGGAGTCACGGGCACCGTTCTGGACGGCCTGGTTGATGAGGCCCATGGCTTCTTCGCCGTCGAGGCCGAGCTTGCGCCACTGGGTGCCGTACTCGTTGATGGTGTCGAACAAATCCTCCGACTTGTTCAGGCCCTTCTGCTGAGACTTGACGATGAGGTCGAACGCCTCGTCGTAGTCCTTCACGAGCCCGGTACGCAGCAGCTGGCCGGTAGCCCGGATGATCTCCTGGCTGTCGGCACCCGTCACCTGAGAGACGGTGTTGACGCCCTCGATGACCCTCTGACTCTCTTCGGCCGAGGCCGTGGCCCTCAGTAGACCGCCCTGAACGGCCTGCTCGGCAGTAGTCATGTTGTCGGCGATGCTCTCGCCGAAGTTGTTGGCGTAGGCCTTTCCAGCGCCCTTGGCGAGCGGTGCAGCCTGCTCCGGGGTGAGGCCGAGCTTGGCGGCGAAGTTCGCCTGCTGCTGCTCCTTCTCCATGCCCGCGAAGACCTGCTTGGCGATCAGAGCACCAGCGCTGAAGCCGAGGCCGACCGCGGCGGTCAAGGCCAGACCGATGGGCCCAGCCTTGCTGCCGATCTTGCCGATCGGGCCACCGAAGCCGTCCAGGAAGTTCTGTGCCGCATCGGTTCCGGCAGAGCCGAGGCCGCCAGTGATCTTGCTGGCTCCGGACTTGAACTGCGTCTTGGCCCCGTCCAGCATGCCGGAGCCGAGCCTCTTGCCAGCCTTCTTGCCGGTGTCGTCGGCCGCGTTGGTGATACCGGACAGGCCGCGCTTGGCGTCCCCGGAGTCCACCTTCATGGACTTGCTCAGGGACTTGTTGAGGGACTTCCCCGCATCATCACCGGCACGCTTGGCGGTCTTGTCGAGACCAAGCAGATCTTTGGTGATCTGCTCCATCGCGTCGCCATACTTGACGGATAGGGAGATGTAACCCGAGGCGAGTTCGGTTGACACTACTGGACTCCTCCCCGGCTAAGGCCAGGTGTTGGGTTATTCGTCTTCGGCGTCTTCCGACTCTTGCCAGGCCTTCAGAACGTCGCGGAAACCGCTCGCGGGCATGCGGTCGAACAGCTCCAGGTGTTCGGGCGAGAGGCCCCACTCGAAGGTGGCCCACATCTGGGCCTCGACGTCGCGGCGGTGGCGGCGGATGATGCCGACCGGCAGATCCTTAATGTCTTTGAAAACCAGTTCGACGTCCTCGACGCCTTCGCCGTCTTCATTCGGGATCTGGACGGTGTACTTGAAACTCATTTGCAGCCTTTACTTGAAGAGATTTCTGAGCTTTCTCATGCGCCCCTCCGGCTTCGCGATCTCGGGCTTCTTGATCTGTGAGATCGGCGTCGGTTTGCAGTCGGAGCCGGGACGCTTCGTGTTCTTCTCGGCCCAGTCGGGGCCGATCATGGGCGGGCGCTTCCGCCCCTTCTGGCCGTCCTTCGTCTTGAACCACATCATCAACCGCAGACAGTTGACGACCATGGCCAGAAGGCGGTTGGTCATCGTCCAGTCAGCCTTGTCGGGGTACATCTCCCGGAACAGCGCGGAATCGCGGTCCAGGTGCCTCACAAAGACCTTCAGGTCGTACCAGGTGTGCCGTTCGGACGGGAAGTCCCGCAGACGCATTCCCGCGTTAATCAGGTCGGCCGCGAGGGCATCCTTGTGATTCGAGATCAGGTCCACGAGACCGAGGACCTCGCTGAGGCCGATTTCCTTCTGCCACTCTTTGATGAGTCCCTTCACCACACGGGTGGGGAGGACGTCCATGAGGGCGATGCCCTCCGGCGTCATGGCCCACTCCAGCATCGCCAGCTGATCGTTGACGAGCGCTTCCATGGGGATCTGGTCGAACGGCTTTAGCTCAACAGAGTGCTGGGTGCCGTCGTGTTCGAATCTGTAAACGAACATGCGACCCTTCAGATTTGGGGGCAGCCAGTGTGGCCGGCGGGGGATGCGGCCCTGGCTGCGTGTAGAGAACATCCCCCGCCGGGGCTTACTTAGGAGCCGAGAACGCCGTCATCGGTGTAGGTGTAGACGTAGTCACCGGCGTCGTTCTTGAAGCACTTGACCGTCACCTCGTACGAGATGGTGTCCGAGTGAACGATGGTGACGTCGCCAACCTCGGTGATCTGCCCATCGGGGATCACGGTGCGGTAGCGAGCGCCCAGCTCCGAGTCCTGGGTGTCGATCACCCACGACATGTGCGGCAGCTTCTTGCTGTTCTTCTTGATCGAGATCTGCGTGCCGTGCACGCCGTTGGCCGGGGCGACCTCGACGTTCGAAGCGCCGTAAACGGCCTTCAGCACATCAGCATTCGTGGACTCAAGCAGAACGAAGCTGAAGCTGTGGTTGTATTCGGTCTGGAGAACCTTGACCGTGTCGCCACCGAAGGACTTCTTCTCTTCGGTCGTGCGCTCCATGGTCTCGGTGAAGCCGTCCTCGCCGACGTAGCCGAGATCGACGAAGTCTTCGTCCAGGGCATCGGTGGCAGAGGTGGGCAGGGTGGTGCCGAGCGGCGCAACCAGGGCAGAGCCGGTCGCGAGCGGTTCGGCCGCGTAAACATTGCTGACGTCAGACGCCATTTAGGGCCCCTTTCCGGGCACAAGTTGCAGCCAGGGCCTGAAAGGGTTTGGGAGGTCTTTAGGCAGAGCGCAGAAGGACGTCCACGGTCATTTGGAAACGAGGCGTGGGGTCGTTAGGGGCGTCAAACCGACCTGGTGTGCCGACGATGGTTACGTTGCGTATTCCATTGCCGGGGATGAATCGTGCGTTTCGCATGTGGGCGCAGACCGTTTCGGCCAGCTCGCCAGCGGTCTCCTCGTCGGCGTGCCACACCTGGATAATCAGGCGGCGCGGCGAGAGGACAAGGTTGTTGGAGTCGCCTGTCGGGACGGTGGTGATGGTCACCAGCTTCGCGGGACGATTGGCGGGCACCTTGGTGGCGACCCGCACATCCGCAGGCAGAACCGACGCGAGGTACTCCCTAACGACCTTGGGGGCGTAGGGAATGGGCATCAGTCGCCTCCGGCCTGGTGGAATTCGGAGACCAGACGGTTGTGCTCAGCGTTGTCCCGCATCGACTCGTAGTCGGACGTGATGACCGTGGCGCGATAGTCCCGCTTGTTCAGCGGTTCGTCGCCCTCGACGCTCACCTTGTACCCGTCTTCCTCGACGTTGCCGTTGCAGGCGTCGGCAACACGTTTCATGCGCCTGACGCCTTCGGTCTCGACAACCTCCTTGGCGAGGGCGTTCCAAGCCGCCTTGTTGAACGTGATCTTGGATTTCGCCATTAGCCAGTCACCTTCTTCAGCTTGACCACCGAGCCCGGTTTCCATTGGTGGAAGCCGTGGTTGTAGTCCTCGATGGCCACCACCTCGAACAGGTGGTTGTAGCCGGGCAGGGAGAATCGGTCCTGGACGGACACCGTCAAGGTGGGCGGGATCATCAGGTCGATGTCCGACTCCACCTGTGAGGTGTGACCGGCCAGCGTTTCGAGGAAGCTCGCATGCCAGCCGATCACCGCCACGTCCACTGGCGAGGCCCAGGTCTCGACGTCATTGCCGAGGTTGTCTATGCCTGTACCAGTGAACTTCGCATGCCCGACCGTGAAAGGGGTCGGAAAGGTCATTCATCCTCCACCGGAGGAAATGTGTCGATCGCGAAAGCCTTACCGCGACCACCGCCGCACATCGACTGCAACTCCGCAATCTCAGACGGGTAGAACAGGTTCCGCCTCGGCTGAGAGTTGGGGGTCTGCTGGAAAATGCCCGCGACCAGCGCGGGGCCGGCACCAGTGCCCTGCTCATTCCAACGCAGGATCGCGCCCCGGAGAACAGCTTTCGCAGCTCCCGGGTACGCGAAGTCCTCGTCGTTGATGCAGGGTGCCACTCGTGCCGCCAAGGCCATAGCGTCCTCAATCATGAGTTCGGCCTTGGATTCGTCGATGTCTGGCGCGAAAGGCGTCAGGTCATCGACAGTGAGAGTGACGGTCACGAATGGCTCCTAGTGTTAGCTACCGGCGACGCCGATTTCCTTGATGCGGCCGTGCTTGCGCTCGTTGCCGTACTTCAGGCCGATCTCGCCGTAGATCTGGACGCGGTCCGCAGCGCCGGTCTTGGCGAGCGGCTCGGCGAAGAAGTGGCCCTTCTCCGGGTGCGCCAGGAACACGGGAGCGCATTCCTCGAGCGACACGACGACCAGGTCGGTGGCCGGGACGTAACGATCGAGCATCACGTTGACGCGACCGAAGTCGGTCATGATGGTCTCGACGGCGACGCCACCGAGGTTGCGGGCTTCCTCACGGTAGTTCTTGTCCGTGATGAACAGCTTGCTCAGCTGGCGCTTGACCGACGCGCCGCAGATCAGGGTGCGGGTCTCGCCTTCCTGGATGCCACCGGCTTCCCACACGGTCTGCATCAGGTCGAGCACGTCGTCGGCCGACAGGGCCTCGCTGTCCAGATCCACCACGTTGGTCGAAATGGCTTCCAGCAGGCCGCGGGTGCGGCGAGCGGTGCTGTTGTTCGCAGGCAGGTTGTAGGTGCCGGTGATGAACGACTTCTCGACGTCGCGGGCGATCTGCTTGAACGCCTGGGTCAGCTGCCAGCCCAGCTCGTCCTGCACCGGGTTCACGCCGGTGCCAGTCGCGGCGTACAGGCCGGTCGCGGCACGCTTGGTGTAGCTGACCTCAACGGCCTCGTGGTGGATCTCAACGACGTTCGAGCCGTTGACGCGGACACGCGCCTCGGCGTCCGGGGCGGCGGCACCCTCAAGCGCCTGACGATCGTCCTCGGCGTCACGCAGGTCGTACGACTGCCACGTGAACACGGTGCTGTTGGCGGATTCGCCGCCAGTCAGGCCACCGATGGCGGAGAGGAACGGGGTGTCCTCGGGAGACGCGGAGAACAGTTCTCCGACGTAGTTGGGCAGGTTGTAGGTGTTGCCCTGTCCGGTGATACCGGCCATGTTTAGTCCTTTCGGGCGCGCTTAATGCGCGGGTTGAATTACTGCTGCTGGGCGATCTCGAAGAGCTGCTGCGCCTTGAGAGATGCGGCGAGAGCCTTGTCCCCGGACTGCTCAGCGAGGCGGATCTGTTCCTGGAGTGACGGAGGCTTATCCGGCTGATTTCCCGCTCCGGGAACGACATTTCCCTTGCCAGGCGTCTTCGGCACCAGGACGTTGAATCGCTGGGCCTGCTTGGTCAGGGCGTCTTCATCAGTACCGGTGAGGAACAATTCGGCGTCTTCCTCGGAGATGCCATGCTTGGCGGCGACGCGCCACTTCAGGGCTTCGGCCTTGGCTTCGTCGCGCTCACGCTCGAAGGTGGCCCTCTCCTCGGTGTCCTGCTCCTCTTTAGAGGCTTGCGCGGCCTTCAGTTCGGCTAGCTCTTTGGCTGCCGCTGCGTTGGCCTTTGCGCGCTCTTCTTGCTTCCGCGCCTGCGCCTTCCAAAACTCGACAGTCTCGGTCGGCTTCACCTCGGCGTCTTCCGTCTCCTCCGTTTCGGCGGTTTCGGTGACCTCGGTGGTTTCAGTCGCTTCGGTGGTCTGCTCGGCCGTTTCGGCTTCTACAGCTTCCGTCTGCTCTTCAGGCAATGTTGTTGCTCCCGTTTCGGGTTGGGTGAATGGACTGGGCCGTTCCGGCACAGTGGGCGACCACGGATGCGGTCAGGTATGTAAGGCGCTTAGCGAGCGCCACTGATCTGCCGCCATTGCGACAGCAGAGCTTGCGCGTAGTCCTCGGTGCCATCAGGAATGGCGTCCAGGGCTGACTTGTAGGTCTCCTCAAACTGTTCGGCGTGAGGAGGGAGTTCGTAGGTCTGACCTTCCCGCACCTCGACCGCTACACAGTGGCAGTGGTCGTGGTACTTGTCCCCCACTTTGCGAGATCCTCGGCGGCCGACCACGCGGGTGGCAGCCTCCTCGCTGGAGTAGAGGTTCTTGGTGCGGGTGGACAGCAGTTGGCAGAAGGCACAGGCATTCGCCGATGCGTAACGGGCCCAGCGGGAGTTGGTCCGCTCCACGTTGATGAGCGTGGTGTCCCGGGCCCCGTCGAAAATGGCCCTCTGAGCGACTCCCTGGAGCCTGTCGAGACCCTCGGTACCCAATCCCCTTAGCGCCCACAAAGCGGACTCGTGGAAGCGTTCTGTGGGCGGCGGAGGGGCCGTTACGGCGATGTACCGGGACGCCGGCTCAGACTGCTCAAACCATGTGGCGGCCAGATCAGCTGACAGCGCGATGAACGGGTCCAGCAGTTCGGGGAATGCCTCTGCGATGAAGGCGGCGAACTCTACGTCAGAGAGCCTCGCCGCCTGATTCCATAGCGTTTGCAGGTCCCTGCTCGCTTCCAGTTGCACCTGGCGGAGTAGGAACTGCCGCTCCGTTGGCGATATCGCCATTGGCGGCTCCGTTGGTTAGGCGTTGAATGATGGAACGGGTGTCCGCACGGCGCATGTCGGCACGGGCACGCTTGATCGTCGCGTCGTCCCAATCGAGCATCTCGAAAGGAATATCCGAGTCGGCCAGCCGCGGGACCGCGGCCAGAAGCTTCACCATCGAGTCGGTTGCGACCGAGGCGGGCGGGTTCTCCGGCTTGGACCAGCGGGCCCCGAGATTGCGTACCTCGTCGGGCATCTCGTCCCAGCCGTCGCGGATCTGTAGGCAAGTCTGCATGAATCGGACCAGGCGCGGTGTGAAGCTGGTGTCCATCGTGTGCTTGGCCTCGATGATGAGGGAGCGCTCGGCAGCCTCGATCGCCTCGGCCGAAGACGGGTTCTCGTGGACGATGCCCAACTCCGACAGCGGAAGAGACGTCTCCGAGGCGAACATCGCGGCCAGCGTGCGCAGCTGCTCGGTGTGCGGCGTCGGCGAGGCGGCGTTGAACTGCCCGACCTGCGGCAGAGGAGCGTCCGGGTTCTCCGAATCGACCGGAGCCGCCCAGATGCGTCCGATAAGGGCCGTCCACTGCGACACCTTTTTACCGTCGGCGTCCTGGAACATGCTCTCGTCCGCGCCCATAATCCATCTCTGCGGCGAGGAGAAGAACTCCGCGCCGACCTCCATGCGCACCAGAGTGCGGAGCGCGCTGTCGGTCAGGCTCATCACCGAGCGGGTGATGCGGGACTTGCCGAAGGGGCGGTCCAGGCGCGGCGCGTACGGCAGCACCTCCACCGGCAGACGGTCAAGGGTGTGCGGGTAGCGATGGATCGCCCAGTGGCGGTCCCAGACGCCGCGGATGGTCATCCGGGGCAGGAACATCAGCCACTCGGTGACGCGGCCCATCGGGTCCATGTTGGTCACCGAGAACACGGCCTTGAGGCGGCGCAGGCGGTAGTCCCACAGCCCGGAGGCGTACATCGCGCTCTGGGTGGAGATCAGGACCTCCGGCTCACCGGCCGACGTATCACCCTGCGTCGCCATGAGGAACGAGCAGGAGTGAACGAAGGTCGAGGTGAGCACCTGCGGCAAAACCATGGCCCAGTCGTTGTCCTGAAGCATGGGCTCGATGCCCAGCGGGTCACCCTCGGCCGTGGTCGTGAACCGCTCCAACTTGCAGCGACGCGTCAGCACATCTACCGCCTTGGCGGGCCACCCCAGCGCTGCCTCGATATTCGTGAGGTGGGGAGGAATGGCGATGCCGAGATCCTTGAGGATGTTTTTGTGATCGTAGTACGTCGCGCGGAGGGTGTTTCTCCGCAGCTTCGTCAACCACGTCTTCCACAATTCACTGAGAATTGCGGTTTCATCCTCGGTCAAGCCGGAAATGGCACCGAGCGCGCCGAAAGCCATCAATTGACTCACCAGGTCACCACTACTTTCCTTGGCCCGGTGGGCTTAGTGCGAAGCTTGGGGTTATTCAGCACTAGCCTGCGGCCTAGTTGTGCGCCGACCATGCACACGGCGAGATCGACAAGCTTTTTACTGTCACGAGATTCTTTGCCCAGGGAGACGCCCCACTTGTTGGCCCGAGCGCGGGCGGCATGGACGTGAAGGCGTAATGCGGGATTGCCGTCGTGAGTGAGCGGAGGATTCTCCTGGTCGGATTCTTCTTCCACCCACTGGACGCATTGTTCGGCCATTTCGGTGAAGGCCTTCAGCCGATCGGCCGCGCCTTGTTCAGAGAGGCGCATATCGAACTTGACCGAGTGCTTCGAGCAAGCCCACATCGGCAACTTCTTGTTGAAGTCCCGGTGCCATTGGTCGATGAGGTCGGCCCAATACAAGGCCTCGGTCTCGTCGTCGCGGGCCGGGGACGGGTCCACCCCGAACCACATGACCTTGTACCGGTCCATGGCGTCGCGTACGGCCGCGTCCACCTCGTGGCGGGGCACTAGGTAGGTCTTGCCGCGTTCGCCCTTCGGCGGCTGCCACAGCCCCAGTACGAACGTGTAGCCATCGGAGAGTCTGACGCCGACGAGGCCAGTCGCGTCCTCGCTCTTGGAGCAGTCGAGGAACATCGTGATCTTCTCGCCCTCGGCGACCTCTTGGGTCCGGGCGAGCGTGTCCCAGCACCGCGGGTCCATCCAGGCGTCCTCCCGCAAGGCGAGGCCGTTTAAGTAGAAGCGGATCGCCTGGGCTTGGCTCAGGCGAGGGTCCATAACTTCCGCCCGGAGGCGTTGCAGGTCGGCCCAGGGGGCGTCACTGTAGGCCTGGCGGAGGGCAATGGCCACCTGCTCGGGATCGTTGATGTCGAGGGACGGGTCAGCCTCGATCGAGTCGTACAAGATGTCCTGAAGGAGGTTCTCGTACTGGCCCGACTGCTGCTTGAGCCAGCCGTTGAAGGACTGCTCAGCGATCGAGTCAGTCCCCATGCTGTGAGCGTTCGTGTACTCCACCAGGCGCGCCTGGATCGACTCCGGGGACTTGCCGACGTTGCGGCGTGCCACCTCAGCCACGCGATGGCCACCATTCGAGGCCAGCATGTGGTGCGTGTTGTGCGTGGCCTTCCACTGGCCGGCGAGGAATAGATGATCCGGGGAGTCGACCCCAATGCACTTAACCGGCACCGAATCGACGGGCTCGATGGACGTGATATAGCTCCAGTGATACCCGCGCTTGAGGGGCGTCAGACGCTCCCGCTTGCGAGGCATTCGAGCCGAAGGGAGATCAGCGTCGCCCTGCCATTCGATCCGCCAGACGGGGAGATATGAATCCTTGCGGGTATCTTCGCCGACGCTTGTGTGCACGATATGCCCCAGTGATTGGGCCAGCTCGGCTACGCCTTTGGCAAGATTCTCATTCGTGTTTACGAAAATGACCCGGCCGTTCTTGTCGACACAGCCATCCGTATCGACAAGCCCTTGCAGTAGCGCTAGTCGCTGATCCAAGCTGCCCCGAAGGTATGCGGCCGGAATGCTCTTCTCGGCGTATATTCCGAGTTCGACCAAGGCCGCGCGCATGCCTGTACCGCGACCATCCCACGAATGAGCCGCGCCCGCGAACGTAAACTGTTCTCCGGTTTCGCGCGACCGATTGGGAAGATGCCTAGTCGGTACACCAATGCGTTCAAATTCCTCCAGCCACCAGGGCAAATCGGCCAGGCTCGTGGTAACCATCAGCGAGTTCTTGCATCCGTCGCCCAGCCACGCACCGAGTACGTACGGGTCAATGGGAAGGTCTGCCTCCGGCAGCTTCACAGGCTCGGTGACGGGCACCTTCCAGCGCACACCCGATGCGTGCATCTGCTCGGTCGTCATAACCCTAAGAGGGTTGGCAGGCTCGGGGTATCCGCTGCGCTTCGCTGCCCATAGATGTCCCGCATCGGCAATAATGCTGTCGCCGTCTCGGAACGTGACCCGATAACAGGGGCGATCATGAAAGACCTCGGTGGTCTTGGTGACCGCCACGGGTAGGCCGTCGGGAGAGAGGACGGTGTCGCCCACCTCAATGTCGCCGACCGTGGTCCACCCATTCGGCGTCGGGACGGGGGTGTCCAATGCCAGCGCCTCATTCAGGATGATGAACGAAGCGGGGTCACCTTCGGCGCTCGACTCTGAAGCGGTCAGCACCTCGAAGCGCCCGCGGCCACCTCTCACGAGGGTGCGGGTCTCGCCACAGTTCAGGTCGTGCCAGGCGCGAGCCTCGTCGCTCCACATCGCGTTGGCGACTCTGAGGACGTCCTTGGACTGGGCTTCGCTGTTGGAGGCGACCTGCACCAGGGGCATGCGGTGCGGGACACCGGTCCAGCCGAGCTCGTCGTCCCACACCAGGTGAGAAGGGCCGGCGAGCTCGATGTTCCCGTGAGCTGCGGCAGCGGGGTCCTTGCCGACGCCTTTCGCGCCACGCTTCACGGCCGATCGGTAGATGTACCGGCCGTTCTCGTCGTAGGCGTAGTACAGGATCAGGAAGCGTTTCTGGCCCGGGGTGAACTTCCAGGGCTCGCCAGTGAGGTGGTGGATCAGCCCGGGGCCGAACTGCTCGAACTCCTCGTCGGTAAGGTTGTTCTCCGCCCACCGGATCACCAGGGGCCCGAGGGAGTTCTCGATCAGGTGTTTCTTCTCGGCCGGATCGGTCGGCCAGGGGATCGAGCACCAGGCCCCGGTGACTGGATCAACCCAGTACCCGGGCGGCAGCTCAGAGATCGTTGAAGTCGTCTCGGACAACCGTCAGCTTCGCTTTCTGCTCTGGCTCGACATAGCGGATGCGCAGATCGCGGCGATACTCAGCCGTCGTGCCGAGGAGCTTTTCTCGGTTGCGCAATTCCGTGGCGAGGCCAACGCCGGAGGTCTCCAGGAATTTCGCCGCCACCTCCAGGCAGTCGAAAGCGAATTCCCAATCGGTCTCTCCCCACAATTTGCAGTGAGGCATCCGGGACCAGGCGCGCCATTTGCGCAAAGCTTCTTTGGGCCATTCCCGCGCAACCATCAGACGCTCGTTGTCCATAAGGACTTCTTGCGGGGCGCGGGGCGGCAATTCGGGAGCGTCCTCGAAAGGGACATTCTCCACATCGGTCCATTCGGTCATTGCCTGGCCGGTGAACCGTTTCGGTCCCGCCGTGGGCTTCGTACCGCGGGCAGCCATCAATCACCTCTATTCAAGAATCAAGAATCAAAAACCGCCAAAAGGTTTGAAACTCATATTGGCTGTCGGGCCCTAGGGCGGCCGCGGCGGCAAAACCGCAGGTGGGGGGCATGACCCCGGGGTATCCGCAGGTCAGGGGCTTATGCGTTCGACACCCTTACAGACGGGCACCTGCGTGTAAGGCCACGGTGTGTCGGGCCTTGTTGACCAGGCTTTTCCCGGCATCGCGGGTCATCTCGATGACGTATGCCAGGCGTACCTGATGGTCGAGGAAGATGAAGCACACCCATTCAGTGATGTGCTTCATCTGGTTCTCCTTAAGCCATGGGGCTCATCGTTTAGTCCCATACGTGGTGAGATCCCCGGCCGTGTTGACCGGCATCACGGAGGTGTCGTCTATCTCCACCCGTCCCACCAACAGCTGGACGGTGACGAGGTTGTAGTCAGAGCCGTCGAAGTTGGCGTGGACGGTAACCCCGCCCTCGGCGATTAGCCCCGGCACCTGGTGTTCACCGATGCGGACGCCCTCGCGGCTGATGACGGTGGTCTGGTCGAGCCATTCACCTGGTGTCATGCGCGCGCCTCCTGGCAGTAGGTGCAGTCGGATTGTGCGAGTACCTCGTCGTCCCAGCGCTTGTCTCCCACGGCCCATTGGTGCATGCCGTGGAGTTCCACACTGGGGATCATGAGCCGCATGGGCCAGCCGTGCATCTCCCTGAGCCAAAGCATCTCCAGCTCGGTTAAGTCGTTCTTCAAATTCTCATCTTTCATAAGTCTGACTTATTCGTCAGAGTTCTCTTACTCTCTTAGTCACCGGGGGCCGATGTCTTCGATGAAGTGGCGCTCACACCGCCAGGACTCGGGGCCTTGGCAAGTTGAGGCCCGGGTCTTGGGTTACTCGGCGTCTCGGAGTTCGGCCGACAGCCTGTCGTACGCGTCGGCTGCCGCGAGGAGATCGGCGGCCAGTGCGCGTGCACCGTTGGCGTCGCCTTCGTACAGCTCGCCGTATCGGCCGTCGCTGATCAGTGGGTAGTGCCTGGACTTGGGGAGTCTGCGACCGGAGTAGTCGTGGGTGGCGATGAACACCTTGAGTTCGCCGTAGAAGTCGCTAATGTCTTTCCCCCGTCTCGGTTACCGATCTAGTGGGTGACCCCCAGCTCTCCCAGTGATCTCCGTCGATTTGTTCACCCATGAAGATCTCGGAGGGGTGTTGGCCGAGGCGATCCGTCCAGATGCGGTCGTATTCGAACCGCGGCTCGTACGTGGTGTCGGACTGGAGGATCGGCTTGCCGAAGTGTTCCCGGGATTCGTTGATCCGGCGCTGCTTGTAATCGACTCTTGCGACCAGCTTGTAGCGTCCCCGCCAAACCAGCTCGACCCGAGGGTGGACCTTCATGGTCACCCGGTCTGGCCCGAATCGTGCCACCAGGTACTCGTAGTGCCCCATGTAGTTCTCGTAGTACACATCCCCGAAGGAGGGTTCTCCATGCGGTGAGGTGACGGCGATGGTGGCGTACGGTGGCCGCGGCGGATGCTGGGATTCTTTTGTAGTGGCGCGCCGCTCCTCGGCCCAAGCGTCGAACTCGTCGTCGGTGACGATCGTGCCGTCCGGCTGCTCGATACAGCAGAGAGTCCGGTAGCCCCCCTCCCCGATTGCGTACGCGGTAAGGAAGGCGTCCCCTTTGCTGGTGCATTCTTCAAAGTCCAGGCCGCCGTCATGGGCCCAAACAATCCAAGTCTTCATTCGTTTCTTTCATGTCGTCGGCCGGGGAGTCGGTTGGCTTGCTATACGACTTCTTGTCTCGAAGTGGTACAAACCTATTATCCGTTGTTGAGGCTCCCCGGCCCTCTTCTTGTTTAGGCGGGTTTCAGTGCCGCCAGGCATGCGTTGATCGAGGATGCGTTGATGGTGCTGCTTGTGATACTCCCCGTTGCGCCGGCCGTCTCCTGCACCCTGTATGCGACCGTCAAGCTGGGAGAGTCACCGCTAGTCATGTAGAGCTGGGTCGTCCCCGAGGGCCTGTTGATGTTATTGGTATCCCAGGACATCGCCGCCCAAAGCAAAAGCCTATTGGCACCCTCGGTGGACAACGAGGTCGCGGGGGCGTCGGAGTAATCGCCATAGGGAGGGAAGTGGCTGGCCTCGAACGGATTTCCCTCGGTCGCGCAACCGGTGAACCGAAACGCTAGACCCCTGCGGGTGTAGGTACCGTTGAAGGTGAACGAATAGTTACCACTGCTGGCGACCGGTCTCCGCCAGAACACGTGCAGGGCGGTGTTGCGAGCGCCCCCGTCATGGCCTTCCACCTTGCCGAGGAAGTTCATTCCGGACGGCATGGTGATAATCGGGAGGGCGCTGGAGAATGCAATGAACACCACGTCTACAGTTCCCGCCGCTATACCGCCCGACGTGGGAATCGGGACCTGGACGGCGTTGGCTTGGCTGCGCGGAGTAACGGTTCCGGATGCCACATGCACCGGCGGATCGGGGATCGGCTCGTTGGGCCAAAGTATCTCGTCACCGAGGGCCATGCCGCCGAGCGGATCGTCGCCGATCGCTCCCCCGCCGAATTCTGCTGAGCCGATCCTCATGAGGACGGCCAGACGTAAAACTTCGTCGGATCTTTCGGCGAGATCGCGTTGTAGGCCGATTCCGAGGCGACGATCACGACACGGGAGTCCCCATCAGCGCCTGCGGGACCTTCTTCACCCTGCGGGCCCTGTTCACCTTGCGGGCCTTGCTCTCCGGCCTCGCCCTGTGGGCCCTGCTCGCCCTGTGGGCCAGTTTCACCCTGCGGGCCTTCCGGTCCTACCAGGGAGGCGAGCCAGGCCTCCTCGTCGCCCTCAAAGCCGTTATCGACGGCCACCTCGTAGGCTGACTTGCCTTCGGGGCCTTGCTCGCCGGTATCGCCTTTGGGCCCCTCGGGGCCGGTTTCACCCTGGGGCCCTTGTTCGCCGGGATCGCCCTTCTCGCCCTGCGGGCCCTGTTCACCGGGATCACCCTTCTCACCCTGCGGTCCAGTCTCGCCTTGGGGACCCTGTTCACCAGGGTCGCCCTTCTCGCCCTGCGGGCCCTGTTCACCGGGATCACCCTTCTCACCCTGCGGTCCAGTCTCGCCTTGGGGACCCTGTTCACCGGGATCACCCTTCTCGCCTTGCGGGCCTTGTTCGCCCTTGGGGCCTTGGGTTAAGGGGTTCTCCGCGGTGTAGGCGTCCAGGTATGCCTCGATCGCTGCGGCCAGCGTGTCCTGCGGGGTCTCCGGAGGGATTGTGACGGCGACCTCGATCAGGTCCCACAGATCGCAATCCTCTTCAGGGATAACGACCTGGTAGGACTTGCCGTCGAGCTTCACCATGGCGGGGCCAGGTTCCAGCTCGACAGAGACAACACCATCAACCGGAGAGACGCTGACGGCCTTCGACGTGATGATGGCTGTGCCGTCCACGGACTCATGGATGAACGAGGTGAATCGGATACCCCGGTTGTCGGGGTTCGACCCGGCGTCGCGGAGCACCGCAGAGACTGTGACAGTCAATTGAGAGCCTTTCTACGGGCGAGGGTCTACCTGCTCGGCGCGGGCGAGCGTGAGCTGGGCCTCTAGGGAGGCGATCTCGGCGAGATCAACGTCGCGCTGAACCACCATGCCGAAAACGGTTCCGGTGGCCAGGAGGAAGAGTGCGCCGATGGCGAAGGTCATGTCGTGTCTTTCTAAAGTTCGAACAACGCGAGTTCGGAGTGTCGATACTCGGTGAATCCGTCAATCTTGGTGAGGCCGAACGGTTCAGCTTCCAGGTCGGTGCGGTGGCACCAGTAGCCGGGGCGGCCGTCGTGCCCTTCTTCTGGGCATGGGCGGGCGTTGCCCTTGCCCGGGCTGTGCGTGGCGATCAGGTACTTTGCGCCGGCGCGGAACTTCTCCAGGAGCGCGAGGATGTTCTCGTTGGGCAAGTGGATCAAAAAGTCCCGGCACATCACTGCGTCGACCTCCGGGATGGCTTCCACGGTCAGCAGGTTGGCGTTCTCGAACTTCCGGCCGCGCTTGCCGTACTCCTCTTTGTTGCGGGCGATGAACGTCTCGTCGATGTCCCAACCGATGTAGGACAGGCCCTTGGGCAGGACCGTCTTCGAGAGCCAGTTCCAGTCGCCACACGGCGCGTCCAGAAGCTTTCGGATGTTATGGCGGGTAAGGAGTGCGGGCAGTTCCCTACGGGTGTTCTGCGTGGCTTCCAGCGTGCTGCCGGGGCCATTCGGTGTCTCCACCCAGCCGGTGAATCGTTCGCGGATCTCAGTCCAAGCTGCGGCCTGGGTCTCGATGTCCAATGTCTCTCCAGTATCTTTCTGGGCACTGTCCGCAGTCGTTGAACCAATGCACGGAATACGGGTGCCCCCACGCCGACGTCACTCCCGCCCGTACGGCTCCGAAAAGGTCGTAGGCGACGGGGCCGACTGCCGGGGTGGCGTTCTCAAAATCAATCAGCAGGGGCTGTCCGTGGTCCACGACGACGTTGACCAAACAGATGTCCCTGTGCCACCAGCCTGCCCCGTGCAGGCTGGTGACCAACTCCCACAGCGGTTGTCGGAGTTGGGCGGTCTCTTCTTTCGGTAGGTACAGGATGGGTATGTGGCGCTCGATGACGAGGCGCAGCTGGCTCTCGTCGGCGTCCAGCAGGCGTGGCGCGGCCCAGGGCACCGCCGTGTAGGCGGCGACCTCAGCATGGAAGCGATCGGCCCCCTCGGGCAGATAGGTTTTCACTATGAGGGAGTCGGTGAATTCGACCTTGGCGTAGTGGCTCATCGCTACTTATGGCGAAAATAGGCTTGGCCGTTGTCCTGAAAGGCCTTGAACGTCGTCGTGACCCTGGGGCCGGTGATGTACTCGGCCTTGCGGGCGGACATATTGAAAAATGCCATTTCGTGGAGCGGTTCGGCGCCGGTTTCGGCCCACAGATCGGTCATGCGACGACACAGCGTCATCACCGTGTCCCGGTCTCCCCCAACTACCCCGCAGTTGAGCAACGGCTCGTCGGCGTGTTTGTCGATCCAGTCCAGCACCTTCGAAGAGTGCTTCCGAATCCACGGGATGCCGACCTTCGCGGGCTCCCAGCCGGTGTAGAGAATCCCCGGCCGCATGTGCTCCCAGGGTTCCCGCAGCATCTCGGTGTCCGTGGCATCCACCAGCCACGCCCATTCGACTTCGGGGTGGTTGCGCAGCCATTGCCATTGCGACAACCACCTCTGCCTGTAGGCCATCTGAGGGGCCTCTACGCGGTAGTTCTCGTAGGGCAATTCCCCGAAACAGTTGTGCAAGAGGACGAAGCGCCCCTTTACAGACTGGTAGAGGTCGGCGATGAGGCTCGAGTCGGGCTCTGGGGCGGTCTTGCGCTGCGGGTCGATGTGGCCGGTGAAGAATGATGTGAGAACGACGTTAGCGGTATTCGACAAACTGGGTGGAATCCTTCAGGCTCTCCCGCAAAGCGGTGTTCTTATCAATCAGGCGTTGCTTCCAGCTCCTCGACTGCATGGCGAAGGACCGCTGGACGGCGTAGTGCTCATCCCCGGCGTAGATCCGCCCCTTCATGTCGGGGTGGTCCTGGTGTATGAACGAGGTGAACCCGGCGTTGTGAATACGGTTGGCCCACTCGGCATGTTCTTCGAACGCCAGCCCGAAAGCGGGGTTGACTCCGCCGACCGTGTTGATGACGTCGCGGTGCACGTACTGGAGGCACCCCATGCTCCACTGGTAGGCGACGAGCTTGGAATCCCGGTAAACGCTCTTCATCTTGGGGACCGGCGCGCCGTCCTTGGCAAAATGGGTCCAGCAATAGGTGAAGTATTTCTCGTCGCTCTCAACGTACGGCCGCCACCAGTCGCCGGTGATCGGCCAGGTGTCGTCGTCAGCCAGAAACAGGTGCTCGACGCCGCGATCCATCAGGGCGGCGATACCCGAATTCTTGGTGGCGGCAATGCCCCTGCGGGCTTCGTGCCGGATGACCGTGACCCCGTCGGAGGTGAAGGGCTGCTCGCTGTGGTCATCGACCACGACGAGAGCCGCACCCTCGGGGAGGTGTTGGGTCCAATGTTTGAGTGCTTCCAACAGGGTGTCCCTGCGGTTGCGGGTGGAGATGGCCACTCCGATCATTTCATGTCCTTACAGTTGGACGTAGTCGCTCGTCCATTCGTCTCGTGTCCCCAAGCGCCAGGCCACGCGGCCCGGTCTGCGGGGGATTCCGTCTGGGTGGCTCACCAGGGTGGGCGGGTCGGCATGTTGGACGATGGAAGGAACCGAGTAACTGATTTGAAGTCCTCGGCCCCGGGCCCATCGCCCAACGGCTTGGTCGATGGGGAGCTGCGGGTGGCGGCGGGCCAGGAAGTCCTCTACGAGGTCAGTCTTCATGCAGAGTGCCACGGCATGAAGACCTTCCACGGAGCGAATCCAGCAGGCGCTCTGTCTTTCCGCCAGCTGGACCGCAGCACCGATACGTGCCTGGAACTGAGGGGGCATCCTCCGGCCGAGGTACATGGATGCGACCGGGTCCGGGGCAGCCGCCAGTGCCAGGCTCAGCTGCTCCCGGAACCCGTGGACGGGGATGGCGTCATCCTCGAGAATGAGGGTCCACCCCTGTCCCCTCTCGGCGGTAGCGCGCCATGTCGCAATGTGGTTCGGGGTACAGCCCATACCAGCGCCGTCCACCATCACGATGTCTGCGTCCACCGCCTGTGCGAGCTTCTCGGCCATTGCCTCCCGTGCCGGGTGGGCAACAATGCCGATGGCGATCATTCGTTGACGATTCCCTGCCGTTGTTCCAAGATCGCCTCGACTTCAGGCGAGTAGCGACCGACGCCCACGAAGCGGATCCACCGAGTTTTTTCGGGGAACAGTCCAACAGTTTTTGGTGGAAGCTCCTTCGCGGGAACGTCGATCTCTCGATAGTCGATCAGCGTCAAACCAAGATCGGCTGCACGCTTCTCGAAACTCTCACGGGTGTACCACCGCAGTTCTTCGATCTTCTGCTCGGACATGTCCGGGGTGATCGGGGTGGTTACCGTCAATTCTTTGGTGAACATCTAATCCTCGTCGTCTAGCCACCAGGTGCAGGCTTCGCAGTCCCACTGCTGGCAATGGCATAAATTCGTCGGAACCGACTGGCCGACAAAGTCGCTCTTCATTTCGCCAATCCAGGTGGCGGGGGCGGCGGGCGTAGGTGCTTCCTTCGGCCGGCCATACTTTGCTCTTGGGTACGCCGTTTATGGCATGGAACGCATACCCCTCTTAAGTTGCTCGCGTCATTCGCATGCTTACGCTCCACGCGTAGCTCCGCAATCCCGACGATATGGTCAATCTCATCTATGGAGCCCGTACAAATATCTGGATAACCGAGTTGGCATACCTTGTCCCGCGCCCGAACGAAGGCTTTCACTCGCGCCGGGATCTTGCTGGACTCTCTTCCGCGCTCCCACACCATCTACAGCACGCTCCCGGGGAGGTGGATGCGCCTCGCCTCGATCACCGCGGCCTCGGCCTCTGCGATGGTCTTGAAGCTGCGCTGGAACACCTTGCGCCCTCCGGCCCATACCTGAGCCCTGAAGGTGCCTTCAGGTGTCTCATGGACGCCGCGGACGCCGAGCTTATTGGAGCGGGTCGGGCCCTTGCGGTTTGCAGCGTTGACAGCGCGGCTGGCAGCCCGCAAGTGCGCCGGGTTGATGCAGTCGCGTCGATGGCACAGGTGATCCACCTGCATCCCCTGGGGAATCTCGCCGACGAACTCCCGGTAGGACCGGATGTGGGCGGCGATGTTCTTACCACCCCAGAAGGCCTGTCCATATCCGTAGCTGTTGAGCGACAGGGTCCAAACCCAGCAAGGGTCGGGCAGGCGCGGGTGAGCCTCTTCCTTGATGTTGGAGAGCAAGCGTTCGCGGATCGTCATTGCCGTCTTCATCAGATGGCCCTCCGCTCGACCGTGGCGAGGTCGATCTCGGTGTCGTCCTCCGGGGCCAAGAAGCGGAAGGGGTCGATCCGCTGGTCGCGCTCGCCGTCGATCGTGGCCTTGCTGAACTCGACCAAGTAGCTCAACTCGTCCAGGCCGAAGCAGTTGGCAGCCAGTTCGACCTGGTTGCCGTCGATGGTCTTGAGGACGCCGTCCTCTTCGGTGCGGGCGGTGATCGGCCTGAGCCGAACGATCTGGCCCTCGAAGCGGACCTCTTTGACGCTCGGGGTGAAGGTCACGAGCGAGCTGACGGGCTGCTCGGTAGGTGTGCCGTCATCGTCATTCGAGCGGTCTGCGATAACCGCGATGATTTCCCCAACCACGGGGAAGTAAGTAATTGCCATTTTCCTGTCTCGTGTCCTTTCTGAAAATTGGCATGAAAAAACCCCGGGGAATTTCCCTCGGGGTTGGTTGGATTAGGTGCCGCATTCCCGGGCCCGCATAAGGGGCCCAGGGCGACGTTTATGCGTTTGGCGGGTAGTTGGCTAGGCGGCCACCCATGGGTCCTCTGGGGCCTCGTAGGACTCCCATGCGTCCGACTCTGGGATGTCGCAGATCTCTACGTTCTCGGACATCACCGCGCTCAGATAGTCGTCGTCAACGAGACCGTCGGGCGAGCGGCGGGCGGAACTCTGCTCTTGGCCGACCACAGGGTCACCGGGCACTTCCTCGGGATTACCAGCCCATGGATCGCCCTTTACGGCCGGTTCGCTCACCAGGACGTCAACAACCTCGATCCTGAAAATCTGGTCGCTACCGAAAGGGTCCGACCAGCAACCTATGCAGAACCAACGGTTATCGGCGGTCACGCGGCACTCGCTATCCAGCGTCTTTCTGCAAGCGTCGCAACCAACGAGAAGATGGCGGGCCATTCTCTTGACGCCAGCCACAGAATCCCCAGCCCCCTCCCGGTCGGCGTCAGCCGATCCGGAAGAGAGACCAGGCACCCGAGGAGACTCCTCGGTGCTGACCAGTTCCTGTTCCTCATTCATTAACGAGTGGTCTTTAGACCCTCGTAATGGTTCCCCTGGTAGGTGGTCACCGGTGACCTCAAACTTGCTGGGGAAAGAGGATGATTTGACCTCAAGCTTCAGGTCACCGGTGACCTCAAACTTCTTCTTCCGGCCGTTGTAGCCGCCGGGGTTGTTCGTGGCGCGCTTTGGCTTGGGGCGCGCCGGAACGCGTGCTGGCGGGATGACGACGTCGTACATCGACGCGCTGTCCTCCGTCTTGCCGTTGTGGCCCCGCTTGCGCTCGATCAGCCAGCCCTTGTCTCGGAGTTCCTTGCGGGCGCGCCGCAACCTGGACTGACTCATATCTGGCCCGAGGAACTCCATCAACCGCGCCTCACTGGGACGGGAGTCGCGCCCCGTGGCATGGGTGGCGAACTTGAACTGGGCAACCAGTACGGCTCGCGCATTGACCGATAGGTCAGATCCATCCAGGGCGTTCAGCAACTGGATAAAGAATGGTGGTGGCTTGGCCATTGTTTTCCTTCGTGGATTGAGCGCCTCCCTCCTGGGGTGAGCGCATCGGGTTATTTGCCCAATTGGGCGCGGAGTTCCTCAGCTTCTTTTCGTGCACCGTCACGCTGAAGGCGATAGTGCGCGGCCTCCTTGCGGAGCCGCACTATGTATTGCATGACATCGAGCGGCAAGGTCGAAAAGTCGGTCTTCATCTCGCTCATGCCAGCACCCCCTTAGCGGCATCCTGGACCGCCTCGTCCATCGCCCTCTCCACGTCCTCGCTGAGGTCGTAGATGCGGCAGCCGGAGGAGGCGTATCCGTAGTGGTTGACAATTCCCGCCTCGACAAGTTCGTCAATGGCTTGCGCGAAGCTGTGGGGCACCACATCCTCGTAGAGCGCATACTCAAGGGAATCGCACTGGACCTGCTCCCGTATCCCACGGGCCAGCCCGGCGACGATGTCCACCTTGACTTGCTCAATCGGGCGCAAAAGTTGCTCCATGATCTTTTCCAATGTCATTTCCATTCCGTTCTATCGGTCTATTCGTTGTCGAGTAGGTGGTCGAGATCGTCCAGTAATTGCTCCGCTTCTTCGCGGCTCATCTGGACGTAGCTGCGCCCCTGACAAATGAGCACGCCACCACCGGGGCGGCGACTCAGTAGGATCGGTGTGGGTTTACCCATGGTTCATTGCTCTCTGTTCTTTCGTCTGCGTTCTCTCATGCGTTCGCGGCGGCACATCCTGCACCAGTTATCGACACCGCGCTTTCCTCGGGCGTCAAGAGAGAACTGTTCGAGTCGTTTCGACCTCTGGCATAAGGCGCAAGTCTTACGCTCACCGGGCGAGCCGAGGAGTGGGATATCTTCGTGCGTCGAACCCCAGTCCATTTCGTCGTCAGTGCGCCGCGTCAGCTTTTTGCGGGCCTCAATTCCGATCACTCCCCACTTCCCCGGAGGGAGCGACGGGTCCTCGCGGGCGCGAGCCCGGACATTCCCATCCCCTTCCCCGCACAATGACGGGGTAATGCCGTCTATGGACTCCATATAAAGCGTGTAGGCGCTCCACTGGGTATTCCAGTCGTCGGCGGGATCAAAGACCGTCAGATCGTCTTCTGAGATCATTCCGGCCTCGAATAGGAGTTTCTCTGTGAGTCGGTCGTCCGACCTCCTCGACTTCTCGCCGAGGAGTTCGTCGGCGTCAGCCTCGAGCTTCTCGTCCCTGCCATAGCGCAGAGGCATTTCTTTGTCTTCTGCCGGATCATCCGGCGTCCTTTCCACTGGCTTCCAAGCCTCTTCCTCCCCTCGCCTTATCGCCCGAGAGGTGGCGTATATTCAGTTGGTAGCGCTACAATCCTCTCCATACTATGGAGAATTGGGGGTCGGCGATTTGATCTGCGGTTATCCCGACGCTGTGACGTAGAAATTATTACTACTCCCCCACTATCGGCAGGTCGAAGAAAATGTCTCCCCCCTTACGCTGTGGGGGAGCGATTGCAACTTCGATTGGGAAAACACCCTTTAACCTGCATAAATGCGAGTAATTGATAAAGGCGCCCGGTCCCACCGTTTTATAGTGGTCCGAATGTGTTCCATACGGAGTTGAATACCGACCTGCGGAAATAGCTTCTTGACGGCTGTCAAGAGTCTCCGGGAGGGCGATTTCTGGCCCAGAGTGTGGACCATTACTGGACTTACGGAGCCCGAAACGTCTCTACCTGCATGCTTGGGAAAACCAACGTGAGGGAGATCACACTAAAGATGTCTCATATTGAGGGGTGTTCCGCTATAATGCCATGCTTCATCGTGAACGGCAGGTTAACGGAAGCCGACTTCTAGGCGGTCAGCGGCGCCACTCCTCGGCGGCGCGAATCACCTGCAATGCCGTGACGACTTGCTCCGCAAGGTTGTCGGCCTGGTCGTCAACCCAAAGCGTGAGCCATCCGGCCGCGCGCAACTCCGAGTCGCGCATACGGTCACGGACAGCGGTATCAGGTTGCCAATGGTGCGGGCCATCGACTTCGAGGCACACCCGCGTGCGGGGCCATGCGTAATCGAGTCGGTACCTGCCGACGCGGTATTGAGGTTCGCACTCGGGCAGTGCGCCGAACTTGTGGAGCAGTAGCGTCACCCGATTCTCGAGTGCGCTTCCCACGGGGAGCTGATGTTCCCGAAGTAGGCCCTTGACCGCGCGGTCAACCTCCCCCTTGGAGAATCCCCGCTCGCGGAGCTCTTCGTAGGACTGGTATGCAATCGCGCCCTTCACAGCGTGCCGCCCTTCAGGGCCTCAACGTCTTCACGACGGAAGCGGATGAGTCGGGGGCCGATCCTGCGGCCGGGGAGAATCCCCCGGGCAGCGTATCGGCGGACGGTTCGGATCGAGACGCCAAGCTCGGCGGCAACCTCTTCGGCGGTTAGCATGGACAAGGCAACTCCTCTGCGGGTTGTTGTGATCGGCTCGCGGGCCACGGTGTGGCATCGGGATGGCCGTCCCGCTACCTCGTGGCCCGCGATGTCCATGAGAGCAAAAATCACCGACACTCTCGGGCGAACTCTCCCCGACACGGCAAGCCCGGTGTTAACCTTTCGGGCTGCTATTCGATGTTTGCCCCGATGACCGGCGTCGTCTGAAAAATCCTTATGCCGTTGGTCACAAAACGTCTTCAGCCATCGCCGACAGTGCCTCTGCGATCTGCTTGTCCCTCCCCTGGGCTGCGTGCTGGTAGTGCATCGCGGCCTGCGGGGTCGAATGCCCAAGGCGCGCCATTAGTTCGGCGAGGGTGGCCCCGGTCTGCGCGGCCATAACCGCGCCGCTGTGACGTAGGTCGTGCCAGCGCAAGTCCTCCCGACCAGCGGCCGCGCGTGCCCGGTACCAATGCCGGTATAGCGTCGAGGGCTGCATATGCCCGCCACTCGCGGCCGGAAACAGCAGGTCGTCACGGCGCAGCGCCTTGAGGTGGTTCTCAACCATCGGCATCAGATGCGGCGGGATGGCGACGTCACGCGCGCCTGCCTCAGACTTCGGATCGCCAACCACGAAGTTCCCATCAACCCTGACGGCTGCGCGGCGAATTCGGATCACGCCTTCCTTGGCGTCAATGTCGCTGCGGCGCAGCTCGATCAACTCCCCAAACCTGAGCGCGCAGAAGGCCGCAAGCGGCACCATCAACCGCAGCCTCTCGGGCATCGCGTTCGTGGCCGTTGCGAGCTGTTCCAGGGTTGCCGGCTGAGGCTTGATCTTCCGGGGGGCCGACCCGCCACCGCGCACCAGGCACGGGTTTGACTCGATGATTCGGTCACGGGTGCGGGCCGTTTCGAGGATCGTTCTCAGCAGTGAGTAAGCGTGAGCCCGCATGGTCGGCGCGTCCTTGAGCGTCCGCGCGTACCAGCGGTCAACGGATTCCATCGTGATATCGCGTACCTGTTTTGAGCCGAACGCCGGAATCAGATAGTCGTCCAGCAGACTTCGATAGTGCGCCGTGGTGCGCGGCTTGAGTGGTCGGCCCTTGACGGTGCGGCTCTCCAGCCAGCGGCGCGCATACGGCGCGAATAGCTCCTCCCCCGCTCTCTTCCGCTGGGCCGTCCTCTTCTGTTCCTCGGTCGCGGGTGATGACCACAGTTCCCGATCTATCTCCCTGCGCCGCTCATGTAGCCAGCCCTCAGCGTCTTCACGGGCGGCGAACGTCCGCTCTGCTTTGTACAGCCGCCCGTCTGGTCCCGTGTAGGAGGCTTGGAACCGACCGGACGGCTGACACTTGCGGATGCGACCGAACTTCCTGCGGGGTGGCATGCCCCCAGTTTCATGCAACTTTCATGCAACAAGCAAGTCTGAACAAGGACTCTTGTGTCTTTTGCTGTCCGCTGGTACTGTTTCGCTCATCAGCAGGTAGAACGCCTGTTGATGCACTTCAGAACGGTTACTCGAAACGTAAGACTGGTACAAGTTCAATCCCAGTATCGCGCACCATCATTTTTGCAGGTCAGAGCAAGTTTTCTAGCTACAGGCCTGGGGTCATGCCCAACACGTGCCCAACCGGTTTGAAGACTCGGTCCTCGGTGTCACCTC
>Ga0182748_1000510_pt1 | contig 41891 bp, 31 predicted proteins | sample eDN3rd37CKraftOP_FD_128877 | JGI IMG/M metagenome (GOLD analysis project Ga0182748, IMG submission 128877) | Enriched Organic Plus compost microbial communities from Emeryville, California, USA - eDNA 3rd pass 37_C Kraft OP (version 2) (version 2) ... | reverse complement strand
TTGCCAAGGTTGGGGTCGAGGGTTCGAATCCCTTCGCCCGCTCCAGTTCTCTCAATGATTTAGGCCTAATTGGGCCACCTCCCAAAAACTCACGGTCAACACGGTGGTGAGCGCCGACCCCGGATTTGTGCACGGGCCTCTGTCCTAGAACGGCACCTCATCATCCGCCGTGTCCTTTGCCTTCTCCAGCCGGTCCATAGTCCGCGAATCCTTTGCCAATAGCCGATCAATCTCCGGCGATTTCCTCCGCCGTCCGATTGCGCCGGGCGGGCGCTTGCTCTTTGCTGATAAAGCCAACCGGGTCTTCGCCCCACATGAATGAAATGAACTTCGCACCCCGCCGAGCGCAAAGCCAACTTCCTGCTGACACCAAGCGGACTTGCTGAAGCCATCCGTGAGCACCGCCACCATGGCGTCCATGGTCTACAAGGCGCGCTCAATCTCGCGCTCCCACGCGCAAGTGGGCTCAATGTCATAATGGGCGACAAACCCGGTAATGGAATAGCTGGCCAGCGCCTCCCGGAACCGGTGCGCCACCGCCTTGTCCTTAGAGACGTGGGAAATGAAGAGCCGGAAGTCGGTAGTGTCCCGCCATGCCTCTGGAAAGCTGACCACCCGGCCGGTGCCGGTCCGCACGTCCACCTCCAGTTCTTCGGCCACGGCCCTCAAAAGCTTTTCGGAGGCGCCGCTAAGGGATGTCCCGCGCATATACCCGCTTGGTATTGCCCCATCGGGCCTCGCTCACGTCGATTCCGAAGGCGGTCAAGAACCTGTCCAGTTCCGCGAAGGTAGATGCCGGAGGCCTCAAGGTCTGGACTTGGGTGTGTGAGCACGGACAGTTGATCTATCGGAAGGCGGTCCAGTTGCCGGTTGAGGGTGAGCGCTCTTCAAATGACAGATGAAATTCCTATAACGCGCGTGCCACGCGATGAGATATTTCTCTATTTCGCGCTCCATGAGATTGCAGGTGCCTTGCAGGCACTTGATGATGTCGAACGCCTTGCTAATTTGCGCGAAGTGCTAGCGCCCGGCGTCGAACGGCGAGAGTTGGGGAACATCATAGCGGCTGTCCGCTATGCCCTGCACCTATCCGGCTCTGCTTCGCGGATATTCTGGCCGCCACGCGCAAAGGAAAGAGGTGAGCGATTGCGCGCGCTGATTGGATTGCCCAAGGATCATGGGCTTGGGAGCCGTCGCCTTCGGGACCACATTGAGCACTTGGACGAGCGGTTAGACAACTGGACCAAAGATTCTCCGCGACCATTCACTTGGGTTTACACGGTGATGCATGAAGGCTTTCACCCAATAACGCGGAAATCCCTCCTTGCCTCCACACTCATGCAATATGATGTGGAGAGCAATGCATTTGCGGTGCTTGGTGATGAGTTCAGCTTGGGCGAGTTGAGGCGCAATCTGGAAGAGGTCCGCGACTTGATCTCCGTCGCTTTTCAACCTAGCCACCCGCCAGCCGGATAAGCGGCGCGGCCGTGCGAGGGGTCCAGCCATCGAACACCGCCCGGGCCATCCGCCGCGCCAGCCATAGCGCGGAACCGTCCGGACACCCCTCGCCAGGGGAGGAGCCGCTTGACCCATCCCCCTGGCTCGGAGTCGTCCGGGCGGTCCCGACCCGGCTAGCGCAGGGCCTCGATCACCGCTTTGGCCAACGGGGCTGAGGAGGCCGGGTTCTGGCCGGTCAGCAGGTTGCCGTCCCTGACGATGAAGGCGCCCCAGTTCGGGCCCTGCTCGAAGCGGGCGCCCGACTTGCGCAGCGTGTCGGCGAGCAGCCAGGGGGCGTTCTCGGCGGTGCCGAACTCGATTTCTTCCTCATCGCTGAGCGAGGTCATGCGGCGGCCGGCGAACGGCCACTGGTCGTTGCCGTCCTTCGCGGCGAGGAGCGCGGCCGGGCCGTGGCATACTGCGGCGATCACCTTGGAGTCGCGGTCGGCCTCGACCAGTAGCCGGCCCATGTCGGGATCCTTGTAGAGATCCTCGACCGGCCCGTGGCCGCCGGGGACGACCACCGCGTCGTAGCTGCCCATGTCGGCCTCGGACAGGATCAGGGGATGCTCGATCCGCTCGGCATTGCGGGCGAGGTAGCTGCGCATGCGGCCGGCCACCTCCTCGCCCACGGTCTTCGGGTCGAGGCTCTTCCTGTCCATCGTCGGGACCACGCCGCCGGGGCTGGCGAGGTCGACCTGGAAGCCGGCCTTCACGAATGCTTCGTCGAGGTCGACGAATTCCTGCGCCCAGACTCCGGATTCGTAGAGGGAGCCGTCCGCGCGGGTCCACACGTCGGCGGCGGAAAGAACGATCAGGATCTTGGTCATCTCTTGTCTCCTTGATGCATGGCTGTGGCAGGGGGAGCGGGCCGGGACCTGCCCGGCTCGGGTCGCAGGGGTCAGATGTTCTGGCCGCCCGAGACTTCGATGCGCTGCGCGGTCACCCAGCGATTGTCGGGGCCGAGCAGGCTGGCGACGGCCGGTCCGATGTCCTCGGGCACGCCGACGCGGCCGAGCGCGATCATGCTGGCGAAGGCCGCGTTATATTCGGGCGTGTCGCGCACCGCGCCGCCGAGGAAGTCGGTCTCGATCGCGCCGGGGGCGATCGTGTTGGCGGTGATGCCGCGGCTGCCGAGTTCCTTGGCCATGTAGAGCGTCAGGATCTCGACCGCGCCCTTGGCCGCCGAATAGGCCGAAAAGCCCGGATAGGTGATGCGGGTCAGGCCCGACGAGAAGTTCACGATGCGGCCGCCGTCGGCCAACATCGGGAGCAGCGCCTGGGTCAGGAAGAAGACGCCCTTCACATGGACGTTGTACAGCTGGTCGAACTGCGCCTCGGTCGTCTCGGCGATGCCGGCCATTTCGCCATGGCCGGCATTGTTGACGAGATGGTCGAAGCTGTCCCGGCCCCACGGCTGCAGCGTCGCGCGCACCTCCCCGGCGAAGCGGGGAAAGGCCGAGACGTCCCCGACGTCGAGCTGCAGCGCGGCGGCCCTGCGGCCCATCGCCTCGATCTCGGCCGCGACGGCCTCCGCCTGCTCGGCGCCGTTGCGATAGGTGAGGATCACGTCGCCGCCGTGGCGGGCGATGCTGAGGGCGGTGCTTCGGCCGAGGCCGCGGCTGCCGCCGGTAACGATCGAAATGGTGCTCATCGGAATCTCCATCCTCTGGGTCGGCTGGTGATGAGCACTATCCACGACCCGGGAGGGGCCGTGTTGCCGGATCCTCGGCCATTCTTGCCTGATTCTCCGGCGCAGCTCCTGGGCCGGGAGGGAAGGAGAGAAGGCGCTGTTCAGCCCGGCCGGGCGCAGCCGAAATCGGCTATGGGCCGCGCTCTTCGATTGCCGCTCAGGACGGGAGCATCGGCCGGTCGCCCTGCATCTCCAGCGTCATCCGCCGATAGTCGCGCGGCGATACGCCGAAGCGGGCGCGGAAGCTGCGGGTGAAATGCGGCGCGCTGTTGAAGCCCCAGCCGAAGGCGATGTCGGTGATCGACCGGTCCCGGCGGGCGGGATCCCCGAGCTCGCGCGCGCATTCCTCCAGCCGCCGGCGCAGGATATAGGCGGACAGCGTCTCGCGGCTGGCCGTGAAAATCTGGCGCAGGTAGCGGGGCGACAGCTTCAGCTGGCTGGCAATGGTCGCCGGCTTGAGTTCCGGATCGCGCAGATTCTCCTCGATATGGAGGCGCACCCGTGCGTTGCGGCTGCAGATCAGCGGCGATCCGTCGAGCTGGCCGTCGAAGGCGATCGAAAAGCCGGTCGCCAGCATGTCCAGCAGGGTGCGCGCGACCCGGCTCCGATATTCCACCGGCAGCCCCTGCTCGAGCCGGTCGCACAGGCCGGCGGCCAGCTCGGCCGCGCCGTCGGCGATGGCGTCGCCGCCCCGCAGCGGAAGACCGCAGAAATGTTCGGGCGAGGGCAGGTACGTGCGAAGGACCCGCGGCGCCACCTGCAGCAACACGCCCTCGCCGGCCTCGCGCGACTGGAGGCTGAAGGTGACTGCCCCGTTGAGCAGGACGAAGTCCCCCGGTCCAATCTCGCTGTCATGGCCGTAATGGCCGACATGCATGCGGCCGCCCAGCAGCAGCAGGAACATATAGGCGGGATCGCCGGGCCCGCCGACGGCGCCGGGTGCGGCGCTCGCGGCCGGGTCGAAATGCATGCGCATGACCGTGATCGGGCCCACGTCGTGCACTCCCGGGACAAGCGCGGCCGCGCCGGGCGGGGCCGCGGTATGGACGCTCTTCGGCATGTCCTTCCCCGTGCGGCGGGATCGGCTGCCCACCGCCTCTCCTCCATCATGTCTATGCGTCCGGTCTTCCATGTCAAACCGGCGGACCGCGCCTCGGGCCGGAACGCAAGATCATGTGCCGCTGGAGGCAAGTCCGTGGCTGCCCCTGTGCTAGCCTTTCACGTGCGACGAGGCTGCGAAGGCGGGCGGACCGGGAGGGATCTGAGGACCATGGTGCATCGCCGGCGACGGCAGTTTCTTCTGGGCTCCGCCGCGCTCGTCCTTGCGTCCTTCGCGCCTGCGCCGGCCCTGACCCGAAGCCTGCAGTCGCGCGAAGCCGACACGCCTGACGGCGATGCGGCCCGGCTTTCCGCACTGGCGCGCGACGTCGACCGGGTCGAAAGCGTGCGCGCGATCAAGCGCCTCCAGCTTGCCTGGGCCCATCATGTCGACATGGGCGAATGGGAGCGGGCGGCCGCCCTCTTCACCGACGATGCCGAGCTCGTCCATGCCGACGACCGGTTCACCGGCCGCGCCGCCATCCGCGCTCATTTCCGGGAGGCGATCGGCAAGGGGACCGGCGGGCTGCCGCCGCACCACGTCCACCTTCCGCTGATGATGGCGCCGATCGTCATCCTCGCGCCGAACGGCGAAAGCGCGAACGCGCGTTGGCATGCCTTCTCGATGCGCGGCGCGCTGGGCGACGATGCGGGCTGGGAAGGCGGCATTTTCGAAAATGCCTATGTCCGGCAGCACGGCGTGTGGAAGATCCGCCGCCAGGCGTTCCACCCCCAGTTGTCGGGGCCCTATGCAGACGGGTGGAGCCCGTTCCGGCGCGAGCTGCCCTTGGTTCCCTATCATTTTGGCCCCGAAGACGTGATCCGCCCCCTCGTCCAGGGGCTGTCCGCGCCCGCGCCGACGGGCGCCTCGGCCGCGCTCCCAGCCCTCGCCGGCCGGATCCGCGCGCTGCGCGACGAGGTGGAGGTCCGCAATCTCCAGAACGCCTACGGCTATTATGTCGACTTCCGGATGTGGGACCATGTGGTCGACCTGTTCGACCCAGCCGGAAGCCTTTCGATCGCCGGTGTCGGCAGCTGGCGCGGGCAGGAGGGCGTGCGCCGCTTTCTCGAAGCGGACGGGCCGGCAGGCCTCCGCTACGGCGAGCTGCACGATCACATTCAGGCCAATGTCGTCGTCGAGGTCGATCCGGACGGAATGCGCGCGCGGGCGCGCGGCGTCGAGCTCGGCATGGTCGGCCGCAACGAGGGCAAGGCCTGGTGGCTCCTCACCCGCTTCGACAATCTGTTCGTGAAGCGGGGCGGCGTCTGGCGCTTCGATCGCATACGCAAGGCGCCATGGCTGAAGACCGACTATGCGCTCGGCTGGGCCAGGCACTGGGCCGATCCGGAGCCGCCGCCTCCGGGTTCCGCGCCCGACGGCGACGGAGAGGCATTGCCGCCGCTTTGGCCACTGGAACGCCGTGCTCCGCAACCGCACCCGTCGGCCGGCACGACGCTCGCCGAGGCCGAACGGCAGCTCCACGCCGCCGCGGCGGACGATTCGGCGGAGAATCTCGCCGGCGCCTACGGCCAATATATCGACGACAATCAGTGGGAGGATCTGGCCGCTCTGTTCGCCGCCCAGGGCGAGCGGGATTCGGCCGGCGGCGGCTTCATTCGCACGCCCGCGCGCATCGCCTCCTTCTCGCGTGCCCGCTACGGCCCCTATGATCCCGGGCGCGCCGTCCTCAACATGCACATGCGGACCCAGCCGGTGATCCACGTCGCCGCCGACGGGCGGTCGGCGCAGATGCGCACCCGCCTGTTCCAGACGGTGATCGCGCCGCCGACTTCGGGCGCCGCGCCGCGGAGCTGGGCGCGCGGTCCGATGTTCATCACCGGCATGTATGAGGATGATCTCGTCTTCGAGGACGGCGCCTGGCGCTTCAAGCGGGTCGACATCGACCATCTGCTTTACGCCCCCTACAAGACTGGCTGGACCGGGATTCCGGAGGGGTATGGAAAGGCGATGACACCGTCGCTCGGCAGCATGGCGGGGGTTGCGTTCGACGCGCCCGGCGCGGGCGACACCTATCCGGCCTTCCCGCGGGTGCCGCACATGTGGTTTCACTATCGCAACCCGGTGAGCGGGCGCAGCCCATCCTATCTCATGCCCAAATATCCGCTGCCGGAACCCTGATGGCCGAGGCCCTGCTCTCCGACGACGTCGTGGCGGCCGGCGGATCCGCTACCTCGCTCCAGGCCCTGATCGATCGGGCGCCGATCCGGGCGGTGCAGGTGCGGGTGGTGCTGCTTTGCGCCCTGGTGACCTTCGTCGAAGGGGTCGATCTCAACCTCATCCCCCTGCTCGCGCCGGCGATCGCGAAGGATTGGGCTTTGCCCTCGGCCGCCTTCGGCGCGATCTTCTCCTCCGGACCGATCGGCCTCATCCTCGGCGGGCTCGGCATCGGCTGGCTGGCGGATCGCTTGGGCCGCCGCAACGCGCTGATCGCCGCGATGGTCCTGATGACGCTGGCGACCCTCGCCACCGCGCTCGCCCGCACGGTGCCGGAGCTTCTGGTCTGCCGCATCCTCACCGGCATCGGCTTCGGCGGGGTGGTGCCGGCCGCCGCTGCTCTGGTGTCGGAATTCCTCCCCACCCGCACGCGGGCAAGCGTCGTCGCCTTCGTGATCCTCGGCCAGTCGGCGGGCGGTCTCGCAGCCGCGCTCGCCATGCAGACCTGGATCGGCACGCTCGATTGGCAGCTTCTCATTCTCTACATGGGCATCGCCTGCGGACTGGTCACCCTGCTGTTGCTGGCGACCCTGCCCGAATCCCCCCGCTACCTGCTCCTGCGCGATCCCGCCGGCGCCCGGCTCGCCCTGCTGCTCGCGCGTCTGCGGCTGACGGGCACCCCGGCGCCGGAGGCGGAGCGCGGGGCCCAGGATCATGGCCGCCTCGTCGCCCTGTTCACCGACGGCCGATGGCTCGGCACCGCCTTGCTCTGGGCGACCTTCATCGGCGTCTGCGCGGCGGTCAGCTTCTTCACCTCCTGGCTCACCCTGATCCTCACTTATGCCGGCAAGAGCAATCTGGAGGCGGTCCGGGCGAGCTCGGCCTATTGGGCCGGCGGCATCGTCAGCGGGCTGTTCCTTCCGCTGTTCGCCCTGCGCTGGAACGTGAACCTCGTCCTGATGGCCTCGATCCTCGCTGCGGCCCTGTCGAGCGTCCTGCTGGGGTTCGCGATCGGCGACGGCATCGGGCTCACCATGGCTGTCGCCTTTGCCTGCGGCATGTTCGCCTCGGGCGCCTTCTACCTGCTTTATCCGCCGGCGGTGCGCTTCTATCCCACCGACATCCGTTCGACCGGGATCGGCGCTGCGGTGGCGTTCGGCCGGATCGGCAACGTGCTGAGCCCGCTCGCAGCCAGCCTGCTGCTGGAGGCGGGGTTCAGCCCGGCGATGGTGTTCGGCGCCATGGCCCTGCCGCTGCTGCTGTCGGCCACCGGGCTCGCCATCTTCCACCTCGGGCCCGGACGAAAGGCGGGGGAATAGACGCCGCTCGCGGCCTCAGTCGTAGAGGTCCAGCGGGTTCTCGGTGAGGATGCGGTAGCGGGTGGCGTCGTCCGGCACCCATTCGGCGAGCAGGTCGAGCAGGTCGCCGTCGTTCGGCATGATTCGCCCGTTCATCTGCACATGGGGCCAGTCGGTTCCCCACAGCATCCGCTCCGGCGCATGGGCGACCAGCGCATGGGCGAAGCGCGTCATGCTCGGATAGGGGAAATCCTCCTCGCGGGCGGCGCGCATCGGCCCCGACAGCTTAATCCACACTCTGCCGCTGTCCAGCATCCGCAGGATCGCCTTGAAGCCCGGCTGGTCGAGTCCGAGCCTGGGGTCGAACATGCCGAAATGGTCGACGACGATCCGGCCGGGCAGCGTCAGCAGCAGGTCGGCGGCATGCTCGATGTCGTCGCGGGTGATACTGTGATACTGGACGTGCCAGCCGGCCTCCCGCGCCATGGCGGCGAGCCGGGCGTCGATCCGCGGCAGATGGTCCCATTCATTGCCCGGCGGCGCGCCGAACATGCGCAGGCCACGCACTCCGATGCGGTCGAGCATGGCAATTTCCTCGGGGCGCAGATCTTCGCGCGGGAGCATGATGCCGCGCAGGCGGTCGCCGAAATCTTCCAGCACCCATTGCAGGTGGCTGTAATCGGTACCGTAGCCGCCGCCGCTCACCACCACCGCCCGCGAAAGCCCGAGCACGTCCTGCATCGCCAGATAATCCTGCGGCAGCGCGTCTTCGGAAACATAGGGGCTTTCGGGCGCGAACGGGAACCGGCTCGCCGGCCCGAACAGGTGGATATGGCAGTCCCAGCTGCCCGGCGGCAACGGAAAGCGGGGTTTGCGCGGATTGGGATCGGGGGGGATGTTGGGGACGCCGCGGCGCGGGGGGTGAGTCATCGGTCGAGCGTGCGTTCCTGTTGTGATGCCCCTCCGCGCTATCAAAAGCTTAGGTGCCGGTGCACGCGCTTGTGGCCGCCAATCAACAGTTCGTACCGCCTCGATCAATCCGAGTGATCGCACCGGGCCGGTCGCGCGGTCGCCATGCGGGAAAGGGCGCCGCGACAGGGCGCCGCGAGGCCTCGACAGGGGGATCAGTCTGCCGCCTTGGGCTCCGGTCCCATCGGCGGTTCGAGATAGCCGTTGCGGTCCAGCCGCAGCTGCGGGGCGACCGTGCAGGGCGGGCAATCCGCCTGGAAATTCTCGGGAATGCGGCCGCTCACCGGATTGCGATAGGCGAACCACATCGGGAGGATGCTCGGCCATTGCAGGGTGACGCCGGTGCCGCCGCGGAAATGCTCCTGCCGCTTGCCGAGCGCCGTCACCGGTATGTCGGGCGGATAGGTGCCGATCAGCTTGCTCGGCGGGCCCTGCGGGGGCTCCTTCGGGTCCTTGACCTTGCCCCATCCCCCCTTCCAGCCGGCCATGGTCATATAGGGTTCGTCGAGCGAGAGGTTCCAGAACCGCCAGATCCCCTGCTCGAGCACGAACTGGTCGTGATAGATTCCGGTGAAGAAGCTGGCGCCGTACCAGTCGCCGGGCCCGCCGACCTCCTTGCCGGTGCGCGGCTGGAACAGCCGGAATCGCGCATTGGCGGAGCGGCCGTCCGCGGCCACCATGATCACCGGCTGCACCCGCCAGTGGAAATGGATGCCGGTGCGGGTGACCGGCGGTGTGCCCCACACCCGCACGCCCGCCTCGGTGATCCGGTCGCGGCCGACATAATAGCCGGCGAAGGCGGACATCTTGAATCCCTTCTCGGCCATCAGCGCGCTGAACAGCGGCGACTGATAGTCGTCGAGATAATAAGTGTAGGCGGCCGAGACATTCTCGACCCCGTCATAAGCGAGGGACATGGCGAGCCGGCGACGCGCCTCCGCCAGCGTCGTGATCGGCGGCCCCGCTGCGCGAATGGCGCCGGTCAGCGGCGTCGCGGCGACCTCCCGCAGCGGCGGCGGGGCCGCGACCGGCCGTCCCGTCACCGGATGGGCTTGGAGAAGGGCCGGCATGGCGAGACCCGCGGGCGCCGCATCCGCGGCGGGGACCGGTTCGTCGGGCGCATGGCGGCCGTCGGGAACCGGATCGACGATCCGGCTCCTGCCCCAGCCCTGGTAATAATCGGCCTTGAACAGGGGGAAGCGGCGCATCTCCCGGATCTTCCAGATGCCGTCCTCCTTGACGAAGCGGTTGCGGAACACCGCCACTTCCCACCAGCCCTGTTCGCTGTCGGCTTCGCCGAGCATGCCGAGCTCGATCCCGCGCGCCCAGGCTTCGTTTCCGCCCGGGGCCATCGTCACGATCGTGTCGAACTGCGGCCGGTCGTTGAGCTCGCCGTGCCGCAGCCCCGCCGGACCGATGGACTCGAGCCAGCGGCGGATCCCCGCTGGTCCGCGGTAGACCCCTGTGCCGGCGACCTCGACCAGGCCGTCCACGGCAAACAGGTCGACGACATCATCCCACATTCTGCGGTCGGCGTAATAGCCATAGGCGCTCTGCAGATTGCGGACCTGATCCTCGTCGTTGAGCGCGGCGATCCGCTGCCCGAGTTCCTGCAGCGTCGCGTCGGTCGTGGGCGACGGGCCCTCGGGCGCGGGAATGGGGACGCCGGCGCTGTCCGGCGTGAAATGGTAGGGCACCATCGGCAGGTCGCCGCCGCCCCAGTTGGTCCAGCCCACCTCATAGGGGCCTTCGAACTGCGGGAAGTAGCGCGCCGCGGCGATCTTCCAGGCGCCGCCTTCGCGCACATAATCGTTATCGAACGTGCCACCCTCGATTCCGGCCGACCCCTGTTCGCCTTTGAAGATGAGGATGTACCAGCGGCCCCTGGCGCTCCGGCCGTCGGGGGACAGGCTGATCAGCGGCGCCTCGATCATCATCGTGCGCACGTCGCCGGGCTCCAGCCCCTCGTGGCCGCCGCCGTAGCGGCCGCGCAGGAAGGCGGCGATCGCGGCCGGGCCGCGGACCGTCTGGCCCGGCATGATCTGGCCGTCGAACCCGAAGCTGCCGTCGGGCGCGAACAGGTCACCCACCTCTCGCCACAGGCCGAACTGGGCATAATGGGCATAGAGCCGCTGGAGCGTTTTGATCGCGCGCAGGCTTTCGGCCCGGTCCACGTCCCGCGCCAGGCTGGCGACCGGATCCTCGCCCCTGGGCGGTTCCTGCGGGAGCGCCGCGCCGGTGAGGACCAGCCCCGCGGCGGCGAGCGCGAGCATGGCACGGCGAGTCGTCATCGGGCATCTCCCGTCGGCTGTGTCGGTGGGTGCGGAAGGATAGGAGCCGGCGCCCGTGCGGCAACCGCCGCGCTCGCGGCGTCAATATTTCATGCCGTGAGGAGCAAGGGAGCCTGCGCCTGCCGCCGATCGTCGGCCCGCTCCGCGACAAGGCCGAATGCCGCCTGGATCAAGTAGGTTCCCGCGCGATGATGTAAGCTGCAGGGAGGAGAGGGGGGTGCCCGCTCGCACGCAGGTGACGCGGAAGGTGATCGAGAGCATCAGTACCGACGGGCTGAAGAGCGTCGGAAAGGTGGAAGCCTGGAATCAGGTCTATTCGGGCCTGCTGGCCGCCGCCGACTTCATCCCGGACGAGGATGATTTTTCCGCAGGCCTGATGCTGGGCCATGTCGGCCGGCTTGGGCTCGCGCGCCTTGCGACCGGCCGCTGCACGATCCGGCGCACCGAAAATCATATCGATGCCACGGTGCCGCAGCTCTATTCCTTCATCATCCAGGCGAACGGAAAGGGGTCCTTCGTCCATCGCGGCAATTCCGCAGTGCTCAATCCCGGCGATCTCACCTTATGCGATCACCACCTGCCCCACACGCGCAGCCTCGACCAGGGCGCGGAAATCTTGCTGATCCGGGTGCCGGCCGAGATCATGGCCGATTATCTGCCGCGGCCCGACATTCTGTGCGGCCGCCGGCTGCCGGCCGGCGCCGGTCTTGCTTCCTCGGCCCGGGCGTTGGTGCGCGGTCTGTGGCGGCGGCTCGAGGAGGGCCAGTCTCCGGACTATGAGGAGTGCATCGCCCACCATCTGCTCGAACTGATCGCCACCTCTTATGCGATGGTGTTCGGGCCGGCGGTCGGCGGCGGCGACGTCCCGGACGGGCGGGCGATGATGATCGTCCAGAATTATATCGAGGACCGACTTCACGATCCGGACTTCAAGTCATCCGCGATCGCGCGCGACCTGCGGATGATGCCGCGGGACGTCCATCATCTCTTCGCCTCGAACGGGGAAAGTGTACGCTCCTACCTGCTGCGCCGCCGGCTCGAGGAAGCCGCCCGCCGCCTGCGCGATCCGCGCTGGCGCGGCCATACGATCGCCGAGGTCGCCCATTGCTGCGGCTTCGTCAGCACGGCGGTGTTCGCCCGCACCTTCCGGGCCCGCTACGGGGTCGCGCCGACGGACTATCGCGGCGCCCATTGAGGGGGGGCGCGACAGGCGAAACACTGCCAAATCCTTGGAAATTCACTGTTGCTTCGCTGCAACAGCGCGCCGTTCAATCGGCCTTCGCCGGGCTTCGACGTGAAACCTTCGGCCTGCGCACCGGTTTGGGGGTCGCCGGGTTAAAAGGCAGAAGGAAATCAGAAAATGCGAAAATATGTTCTCGCTGCTCTCGCGGCGACCGTGCTGGCAACGCCGGCCGCAGCGCGCGACGGCGCGGGCTATATCGGCCTCGAAGGCGGCGTCGTCTTCCCCCGCGATACCGACATGGACGTCATCGTCGACGATGGCACGTCGATCATCGGCTATGACGACGGCTTCCAGGTCGAATATAAGACCGGCTGGGAGGTCGATGCCATCGCCGGCTACGACTTCGGCATGATCCGTGCCGAGGCCGAAGTCGCCTACAAGCGGGCGAAGATCGACCAAATCGGGCTCAGTCCGGCACTGGTCACCGACATCGAGGACGCCATCGGCGGCCCGCTCGGCGACGATGATTTCGATCTCGACGACAGCGGCAACGTGCTTTCGGGCATGGTCAACGTGCTCCTCGACTTCGGTGCCGACGACGGCTGGAGCGGCTATGTAGGGGGCGGCGCCGGCCGCGCCCGCGTGAAGCTGTTCGACGACAAGGACAGCGCCTGGGCCTGGCAGCTCATTGCCGGCGTCCGGACCGCCGTCAGCGAGAATGTCGATCTCGGCCTCAAGTACCGCTACTTCCAGACCGGCAATCTGCGGTTCGAGGATACGTTCGATGCCGGTCCGGCCGGCGTCTTCGACGTGGCTGCGGACGGCAAGTTCAAGTCGCACAGCCTGCTGGCGAGTGTGATCTTCAACTTCGGCGGGGCATCGGAGCCGCCTCCGCCGCCGCCGCCGCCTCCGCCGCCCCCGCCGCCGCCTCCTCCGCCTCCGCCTCCGCCGCCGGCCTATGAGCCGCCGCCGCCTCCGCCGCCGCCTCCGGCCGGCGAGCGCGGCTGATCAGGAGCGGATACTGACTGCCCGGCACCCGGGCGGGGCCTCGTGCTCCGCCCGGGGACTCCGCGCCGGGATGATGCCTGGGGGCATTGACACCATCCTTCCGCGGTGGCTTTCGCTGCCACCGGCCGGCATCGGTGCCGGGCGTGGATGGGGAAGCAGATGGCCTATTGGCTGATGAAGTCGGAACCCGGGTCCTATTCCTGGGATGAACTGGTGCGCGACGGCAGCACCGAATGGGACGGGGTCCGCAACGCGGCCGCACGCCTTCATCTGAAGGCCATGCAGCCTGGCGACGAAGCCCTCTTCTATCACAGCGGCGAAGACAAAGCGGCGGTCGGCGTGATGCGCATCACCCGCGCCTGGCGTCCGGACGGGCCGGACGGCGCCTGGGCCTCGGTTGCCGTCGAACCGGTTCGTCCGCTGGCGAAGCCGGTCACGCTGAAGGCGATGAAGGCGGAACCGCGCCTCGCCAAGCTGGAGATGATCCGCCAGTCGCGCCTGTCGGTCAGCCCGGTGCGGCCGGAGGAATGGGCCGTTCTCGCCGAACTCGGAGAGGGCTGACTTCCCGGCCTTCACATATTTTTTCACTACTTCTGCTTGACGCGGCGGCGTTCTGCGTGTCGGGGGAAGTTGACAAAGTCATCGTTGGGGTGGCGGAGCAGGGAGGATTTGGTGGACGCGTCGTCACGCCCGCCGGGTCAGGGCAGAAACCTCGATCTGATCGAAGGGCCGATCAGCCGCACCCTGCTGCTGTTCGCCCTGCCGACTCTCGGCTCGAACGTGCTGCAGTCCCTGAACAGCTCGATCAATGCCATCTGGGTCGGGCAGTTCCTCGGGGAGAGCGCGCTGGCGGCGACCGCCAATGCCCATCTCATCATGTTCCTGATGTTCTCGGCCGTGTTCGGCTTCGGCATGGCGGCGACCGTGCTGATCGGGCAGAGCGCCGGCCGCCGCGACATCGACGGCGTTCGCCGGGTGATGGGGACCGTTGGCGGCATCTTTGTCCTGTTCTCGATCGCCATCGCCAGCGCCGGCTGGTTCCTGTCGCCGGCCATCCTGCGCCTGCTCGGAACGCCCGATGACGTCTTCCAGCTCGCGCTCGACTATCTGCGGATCGTCTTCCTCGGCATGCCGCCGATCTTCCTTTTCGTCCTGCTGATGATGTCCCTGCGCGGGGTGGGCGATGCCATGACTCCCCTGTGGTTCATGGGGTTGGCGGTGATCCTGGACCTCGGGTTCAATCCGCTGCTCATCCTCGGCATCGGGCCCTTCCCGGAAATGGGCATCCGTGGCAGCGCGATGGCCGGGCTCATCGCCAATTATGTCGCGCTGGTGGCGATGGTGATCACCGTCTATGCGCGGGATCTGGTGATCCGGCTGCGCGGCTCGGAATGGCGCTATCTCCGCCCCGATCCGGTGATCCTGCGGCCGATCCTGTTCAAGGGCATACCGATGGGGCTGCAGATGTTCCTCGCCTCGATCGCCGGCCTGGCGATGATGGGGCTGGTGAACCAGCAGGGCACGTCCACCGTCGCCGCCTACGGCGCCGCCAACCAGTTGTGGACCTATATCCAGATGCCGGCGATGGCCGTCGGCGCGGCGGTCAGCGCCATGGCCGCGCAGAATATCGGTGCCGGGCGGTGGGACCGGGTCGGCGCCATCACCCGTGCCGGCATCCTCAACACGCTGGCGATCACCGGTGCGGCCGTCCTGCTGCTGATCCTCGTCGACCGTCACGCGCTCGGCCTGTTCCTTCCCGATCATCCGGAGACGCTGGAAATCGCCCGCCACATCAATCTGGTGGTCAGCTGGTCGTTCATCGTCTTCGGCGTCATGATGACCTACGGCGCGGTCGTGCGCGCCAACGGCGCCGTGTTCGTGCCCCTGATCATCCTCGTCGTCGCCCTGTTTCCGATCCGCCTGGGCTTCGCCTTGCTGATGGAACCGCGGCTCGGCGTCGACGCCATCTGGTGGAGCTTCCCGGTCGGCTTCGTCGCAGCCACCCTGCTCACCGCGGCCTATTACCGCTGGGGCGGCTGGCGGGAGCTTCGGATGATGGACCGTCCCAGCGCCGAAGAATGCGAGGAGCAGGTCTTCGCCGGCACCGAACCCGGCGGGCGCTTCCAGCCGACCGGCTGATCCGCACCGGCCCCGGCGATTTTTCGCGCTGTCCGACGCCGCGAACGTGATATTCCTGCGCCGGTTCAGTCGCGGGGGATAGATGCGAACGAAGCCGGGATGCAGGGGGCGGGGGCGTGGGCGTGGCGGGTGAACAGTCCCTGAGACGCCGGGTCTATCGCGAACTCGAGCCAGAGGCGCGCGAGGCGCCGGGCCTGTCCTGGTCCAACCGGGCGCTCACCGTCCTCATCCTGGTGGCGGTGTTCGAAGCCGTCGTCGAGACCGAGCCGCTGATCGCCGGCGGCCGCGAGCTGCTCTTCCACCTGCTCGAATTCTCGCTTGGGCTGATCTTCCTGGCCGAATATGCGGCGCGGCTGTGGATCGCCGTCGAAAATCCGGCCTACGCGAAATCCCGCTTTCCCCGGCTGCGCTACGCCGTGACCCCGATCGCGATCATCGATCTCCTCGCGGTCCTGCCTTCGTTGTTCGCCTTCGGCGGCGGCGGGACGTTGGTCCTGCGCTTCTTCCGGATCCTGCGGATGCTGCGGCTCGCCAAGCTCGGGCGCACCTCGCGCGCGTGGCAGGCGATGATCGATGCGGTCTATGACCGGCGCTACGAGCTGACGCTCACCTTCGCGATCCTGCTGGTCGCGACGATGATGGGCGGATCCCTGGTTTATTGGGCGGAAGCGGATGCGCAGCCCGAAAAGTTCGGCAGCATCCCCCGCGCGATCTGGTGGGCGATCATCACGCTGACCACCGTCGGCTATGGCGACACCTTCCCGATCACGCCGATGGGCAAGTTCTTCGGCGGCATGTTCGCGATCCTCGGCATCGCCCTCTTTGCCCTGCCGACCGGCATCTTCGCCGCCTCGTTCAGCGATGCGCTGCAGCGGCACCGTCAGTCGCGGGTGCGCGACTCCGAAGATGCTAAATGATTGCGCCGGCGCCCGGCCGGGATCATGATTGATCCCGTCTAGCTGGAGGGCCGCCGCAATGGCAGTGCAATTGGCTTTGCCGAATGCCTTGGCAGGCCGGATGAAGCTGCCGGACGCCGTGCCGCCGTTCAGCAACCGCATCTACCGGCTGTTCCTGCTCCTCTGGGTCGCGGCGCTTCTGCTTGCCATCGCCGGACCGATCGTCGGCCTCTATGACCGCTATGCCCACCGGGACAATGACGCGCTGCTGCTGCCGGGCAGCCGTGCGGGCATCGCCGTCTCGGAGCAGGATGCCACCGAAATCCGCTTCACGATCGGCCCCTATACCCGGGAGCTCGGGATAAGGCCCGGGGACGACATCATCGCCATCTTCGACCTTCCGGTCCCAGAAGAGCTGCCGCTCGCGGAGCGCGACCTCACCCGCGATGTCGAGGATCCGGCGCGCCAGATGTTCGACTATCTGCTGGCCGGAACCGATCAGGTTCCGATCCCGGTCACCCTGCGCTCGCCCGACGGCGCCGTGCGTACCGTCACCATCGAGACGGGAGACCAGCATATCGAGGCCGGCGCGCGCGAGCTGGGGGTGCCGGCGACGCTGCTGGGATTCGTCGATCTCGTCCACGTCATCACCTATCCCTTCCTCCTGTGGGCGGCCTGGATCCTCCACCGCCGCAACGCGCGGGACGTCGTAAGCTCGATCCTCTCGCTTGCGATCCTGCTCACCATGGGCACGGAAATGCCCTCCGCGGCCGCGCTGGCGCTGGCGGGCGTGCCGCGGCCCGTCCACGCCTTCCTGTACGATCTCGCCAACATCTGCCTGCTCACCGGCATTCTCCTCTTTCCCTATGGCCGGCTGTCGCTGCGGATCGTCGCGCTGATCGCCGCCCTGCCGCTGCTCTTCTTCCTGCACGGCGACTTCTATCGCATGGTGTTCATGGGCTTCATGATCTGCGCGGTGCTGATGCTGGTGCGCTGCCTCCAGCGCACGCCGCCTGGCGATCTCCGCCAGCAGATCAAATGGGCCCTCTACGGTTTCTCGACCTACGCCACCTTCCTTGCGATCTCGCTGGTCAGCGACATGCTGAAATCGGCGGTCGGCTCGTTCGCGATCCGGCTGCTCATCGAGATGCTGTCCGGCTTTGCGCTCGGCATCGCCTTCCTGTCGCTCCAGCTCGGCCTGCTGGTCGCCCTGCTGCGCTACCGCCTCTACGACGCCGAATCGGTCATCAGCCGCACGGCCAGCTTCGCCATCATCACTCTGGTGCTCGGCGCCGCTTTCGCCGGCGTGATGGAAGGGATCATCACCACCATGCAGATCCTCTATGGCGAGACCAGCGAGACCGGGGCGGCGATGGCGGGGGCGGTCGCCGCGACGGTCCTGATCAATCCGCTGCACGAACGCGTGCAGAACTGGGTGGAGGGCCGATTCCACCGCAACCTCATCGAGCTGCGCGACGGGCTTCCCGCATTGATGCGCGATCTGCGCGAGGTGGCCAGCGCGCCCGAATTCCTCCAGGAGGTCCTGTCCCGGGTCAACAACGGGGTCCATGCGGTACGTTCGGCGGTGGTGGTCGGGCGCGGGGTGGAGGAGGTGCTCGGCATCTCCCAGGCCGACGCGTTGCGCTGGCTGATCTCGTTCAAGCCGGGCGAGGGGGACGAGCCGTTCGAATGCGACCTCGACGACAAGCTCTTCCCGCTGCGGATCCGGCTCGGATCCGGGCCACTCGCGCTCGGATGGCTGCTCGTCGGGCCGCGGCCGGACGGCAGCGTCGCGGGGGGCGACGATCGCGAGGCGCTGGTCGACGTCGCCGATCAATTGACCCGTTCGCTGCGCATCGTCCTCAAGCGCGACAAGGAGAGTCGGGAGATTTCGTCGCTCCTGGATGCATTTCGGTCGCGAATCGAGCGGCTGGAAAGAGCCCTGTCGATATGAGCCGTGCGACTCGGAAGTGGAGTCGAATACCGTAGAAATACCGTACGCAAATTGACCCCCTTCCGGGCGAGGCGTAGTTCCTGTGACGGAGCGAGTCCTTGCACCCCATTCGTTCGGCCCTGCGCAGCCGGACCATTCGGACGGCGCGTGGGGCAAGGAGGTCGCGTTCATGCTGGCGTGGTACGGTTTGGTTCCCTCGGGACAGTCAAGGTTCCGGCCCGGCGCACGGCTGTTGCTCGCCGCTCTGGCCGCAGGTTCGCTCGTGGCAGCGGACACCGCTGTTGCGAGCGTGCTGATCGTGCGTTCGGCCGGCCCGTCGGCGAAGACCTATCGTCCGGGCAAGGCCCTGCCCGATGACGCCAAGGTCGCGTTGACGCCAGGCGATGTGGTGGTGGTTCTCGCCGCCGACAGCGCACGAACCCTGCGCGGCCCCGGCACCTTCTCGCTGGCGAGCCTGCAGTCGGCGGCCCGACCCGCCGTCAATGCGCTTCGCCGGGGCCGGTTCAGCGCCCTGCGCAACGCGGGCATCGTTCCGCGCAGCCCGACCCTTTGGCACGTGGACGTCTCGCAGGGCGGCAAGACCTGCCTCACCGACCCCCGGAACGTCCAGCTCTGGCGCCCGGACGCGGCGGAACCGCTGTCGGTCACGCTGAGCCAGGCCGGCGGCGCCTCCCAGACCACGCTATGGCCGGCGGGTCAGGCCACGCTCGCCTGGCCGGCGACGCTGCCGGTCGTCGCCGGCGCCGAATATCGGATCAGCTGGGACGGCAAGGCGGAGCCGACCAGCCTGACCTTCGTGCCGCTCGCGAGCGAGCCGACCGATCTAACCTCGGTGGCGCAGGCACTGATAGAACAGGACTGCAAGAACCAGCTCGACCTGCTGATCGAGACGGTTCCGGCGGAAACGGCGGCGGCGGGAGAGTGAGGGGGGTCAGTCCGGTCTGGCTGCAAGGGGCGGGCCGGGTCGGAATCTGCCGTCCGGGACGGATTTGATCGGCGGCTGGGCAGGCGGGGTGGACCGGAAACCCTGCTCGCAGCAGTCGCGGTCCTTCAGCGGGTGCAGGCGCGGCGACTTGGCCGCCCCCGCGGCAAGGATCACCAGGGCGGCAATCACCGCATATTCGGCGATCGTCGTCCCGCGATCGCAGGCCCGAATGCGCGAGAGCAATCCCGCGCGGGAGTGTGACGAAGCACGGCCCATTGCAGCGGATGGACTGTATCGGCCGCTGGTTAAGAAGGTCCTTAGACGGGAAAGGGCAAGGCATGACAGTTGTCATTTCTGGCCCGTCCCGTTTCTAAACGACGAGAATATTTGGCGGATTTACGGACAGTAAAAATTCTGAATACCTTTTTCAGGCAGGGACCCTGAGTCCCGAACAATGGGGGCAGCGCAGCCGATGCGATCAGCAGGGACCAGACCGGGGTTCGCATCATGGGCTGCATCGGCATTAGCCTGTGCCCTCGCCTGGAACGTGGGGCCCGCCTTCGCCCAGGCCGTGCCGTCCGGCCCGATCGCGCCGACGCGCGAGGAGATCGAGCGTCCCGCCCCCGAGCCGGTCGAGGCGCGGCCGCCGAGCCTACGGGTCGAAGGCGAGATCGAGCGGGCGCCCTGCGCGCTCGATCGCCCCGAATATCGGGACATACACTTCACGCCGACCGAGGTGCAGTTCGACGACCTGAAGGGCCTCGCCCCGGACGCGCTGCGCCCGGCCTGGGAACCCTATGTCGGTCGCGAACAGCCCCTGTCCATCATCTGCGAGATCCGCGACCGCGCCGCCACCATCCTGCGCGATGCCGGCTACATCGCCTCGGTCGAGGTGCCGGAACAAAGGATCGCCGAAGGCCGGATCCGCTTCCAGGTGCTGATGGCGCGGCTGGTGGCGATCCGGGTGCGCGGCGATGCCGGACGCGCCGAGCGGATGATCGCCGGCTATCTCCAGCCGCTGACTCAGGAAGAGGTGTTCAACCGCCATCGAGCGGAACGCCAGCTCCTGCTCGCCAGCGACCTTCCCGGCTATTCCGTTCGCCTCGCCTTGCGGTCGGCCGGTGCTGCGCGCGGCGAAGTGATCGGCGAAGTGACGGTGCTGCGCACCCCCTTCACGGCCGACGCCACCATCCAGAATCTCGGATCCCGCGATCTCGGCCGCTGGGGCGCCATGGTGCGCGGCCAGTTCTTCGGCCTCACCGGTCTCGGCGACCGGACGATCGTGTCGGCCTTCACCACTGCGGATTTCGAGGAGCAGCAGACGCTCCAGATCGCCCACGACTTCCGGCTGGGATCGAGCGGGCTGACCCTGGCGGGCCAGTTCACCTACGCCTGGGCCGAGCCGGACCTGGGCGATCCGACGCTTCGCATCCAATCCAAGACCAGCTTCGCGACGATCGAGGCGAGTTATCCCTTCATCCGCACCCAGGCTCACAGCCTGCGCGCGGCGATCGGCCTCGACATCGTCGGCCAGGACGTGGAGTTCAACGGGCTTGCGCTGAGCCGCGACCGGCTCCGCGTCGCCTTCCTGCGCCTCGTTGCCGAAGCGGTGGATAGCGGGCGGATGCGCGGCGGCTTCTCGCTGGCCGCGCCGCGCTGGAGGCTGGGGAGCAGCATCGAGCTGCGCCGCGGGCTCGACATCCTCGACGCCACGAACCGGTGCAGCGCCGACTTCCTCGACTGCCTTGCGCCCGGACGCGTGCCGCCGAGCCGGCTCGAGGGCGATCCGACCGCGACCGTCATCCGCGCGACCGCCCAGGGCGAGTTCCGCCCCGTCCCCCGCCTCACTTTGGCGCTCGGCGCGCGTGCCCAATATGCGGACCAGCCGCTCCTCAGCTTCGAGGAATTTTCCGCGGGCAATTACACCGTGGGGCGGGGCTACGACCCCGGCGCCCTGATCGGGGACAAGGGGGCCGGCCTGCAGGCGGAGATCCGCTTCGGAACCCTGGTTTCCCGCACCAATCGCAGCCTTGCGGCAGAACCCTACGTCTTCGTCGATCAGGCGTGGGTGAAGAATGAGGACAGGTTCATCGGCTTCGATCGTGAGCAGGAGCTGACATCCGTGGGTGGAGGCGTGCGCGCGAGTTTCGGCGGACAGGTCTTCCTTGACCTCAGCCTCGCCGTGCCGCTCGACCGCATCGAGCCGCTCGGCCGCAAGCCCGACCCGCGCCTGCTCTTCTCCCTCACCTCGCGCCTCTGGCCATGGAGCCTGTGATGGTTGCCCCTGCGACGATCGAGCCCTCACGCTTTGCCGGAATCCGCAAGGTTCACCACGCCCTGCTGCTCGGGACCGCCCTGGGCGCCGCGCTCTGCGTCGCCGGTCCGGCGCGCGCCCAGTTCCAGGGCACCGGGTCTCCCACGGTGCCTGGCGCGGTGACCATCTCGCCCGGCGGTGAAACGATCACCGTCAACAATCCATCGGCGATCGTCAACTGGACGACGAGCGGAACGGAGCAGACCCAGGATTTCCTTCCCGCCGGCGATACGGTGACCTTCACCAATGGTGCGGGTGTCAGCAATTATGCTGTCCTCAACCGCGTATTTCCCAATGTCGAAGCGCCGTCCGATCAGGTCGTGGCGTTCAACGGCACGGTCAACAGCCGGATCGACGGCAATCCCGGCGGCATCGTCGCTTTCTATTCGCCCAATGGGATAATCGCCGGACCCGAGGCGCACTTCGATGTCGGCAGCCTGATGCTGACGACCATGGATCCGACCAACTGGCTGACCGGCTTCGATCCCGCCACGGGCGCGCTCGACCTGGACTTCAATCCCGCCAACCCCACCTCCTTCATCCGGATCGAGCGGGGGGATCAGGTCCAGATCGACGCCGGCGCCGAAGGCAGTTTCGTTGCGATGGTTTCCCCCCGCATCGAGATGCTCGGCAATGTGCGGGTCAACGGCAGCGCGGCCTATGTCGCCGCCGAGCATCTGGTGGACCTCAGGATCGACCAGGGCCTGTTCGACATCGTCGTCAATCCCGAGCTTGGGGGCACCGACGATGCCCAGGGCCTTGTCCACACCGGAAGCACCGGCGGGCCCGCCAGCACCGGCGCCGATGATCATCACCGCATCTACATGGTCGCCGTGCCGAAGAACGACGCCATCACCCTCCTGCTGGCGGGGCAGGTCGGGTTCGACGAGGCCGTCAGCGCCGGGGTCGAGAACGGGCAGATCATCCTGTCCGCCGGCTACGACATCAACAGCCGCAACGCGGACGACAGTATCGCGGTCGGCGACCAGATCTTCGGCAGCGACACCAGCATCGACCCGGCCTCGCCTGCTTCCGCATCCTTCCAGATCGGTGCGGGCACCTTCACTTCCGACCTCATCGGACGTGCTTCAGACGTGGCCCGCGTCACCAATACGTCGATCAACATTCCCGGGACCGACGAATTCCTGGCCGGCGACATCGCCTTCCTGCAGGATCTGACCCTGATCGGGCGCAATCGCGCCGAAATGATCGCCACCGACGGCTACGGCATCACCGTGGGGAGCGACGGCGCGCCCGCCGACCTCATCCTCACCAACGGCTTCGGCGCCGGCTATCGCGATCGCAGCGGCAGCGGAGGCTCCGTGCTGCTCCAGGCGGATTTCGGCGCCGGCATCACCGTCCACGGCGACGCCACCGCCGACGCGAGCGTGCTTGCCCCGAACAACAGCTTCGCCTTCGGCGGCGACGTCGATCTCCTCGCTGACGGCGGCGCCCTCGATTTCAGGGGCGACCTGACCCTCGACGCCAGCGCCGAAGGCGGCGCGCTCACCGACGGAAATCTCGGTACCTCAGGACGCGGCGGCGAAATCGAACTGCTCGCGCAGAGCGGCGGCTTCATCGGCGTCGAAGGCGCGCTGGCCGGTAGGGCAGACGGCCGCGGCGGCCTGGTCGAGGTGTCCGGCGCCAATGGCGGCTTCGGGGACGGCGGATCGATCGAGGTGCATGCCTATGACGGCACCATCCGCTGGGGTTCCGCCAGCCTCACCGCCAACGGCCATGGCGCCGACGGGACGGAGGCGCCGGGTGCGGGCGACGGAAGCTGGGGCAATGGCGGCGCCGGCTATGGCGGCACCATCCTGGTCCAGAGCACCGACGGCATGATCGCGTCCGACGGCCTTACCGAGCTGCATGCGGACGGGTTCGGCGGCGACGGAATCGACGGCGGAGCGGGCGGTTACGGCGGCGATGCCGGGCCGAACGAGGATTCCACCTACGTCCGGATCATCGTCAATCAGCCGGAAAGCACCTCCTCGACCTCCTCGCCGGGCATTCGCCTGGCCGATCTCCAGATGTCGTCGACCGGCACCGGCGGGGTCGGCGGGGATGCCGACGTGGGCGGCATCGGTGGAGCGGGGGGCGCCGCCCAGGGCGGAGAGGCCTGGATCCATGCCGCGACGGAAAGCGCGACCTTGGATCTCGGCAATAGCGAGATCGACGTTCGCGCCCGGGGCGGCGCCGGCGGCAGCGGCGGCGCCGGTGCGGCGCCCGACACGCTCGCCGGCAATGGCGGCGCCGGCGGCGATGCGCTCGGCGGTCAGGTCTGGATCGCGGTCACCGGCAGCATCGACAATTTCGGCTCGGCCGTGATCGACGGCATCGCCGCCGACGCCAGCGCCTTCGGCGGCGCCGGCGGCGACGGAGGCGCTCCCGCCATGGGCGTGCCCGGCGCGGGCGGGACCGGTGGGGACGGCCAGGGCGGCGACATACGCTTCGAGGTGATCGGAACGGAGCTGTCCGTCGCTGCCGACGACGTGCCGGGGGCGGTGACGCTGGCCGCCAACGGCACCGGCGGCGCGACCGGCACGGACGGGAACGGAACCGTCCCGATCGCCAATGACGGGGTCGGCCGCGGCGGAACCGTGACCATCGACATCCTCGGCGGCTGCGACTCCTATTGCCCCGCCAGCGCGACGATGGGCGCCCTCACTGCCTCGGCCGACGGGCTCGGCCCGGGCTTCCAGTTCGAAGGGATGATCGACGTCAATGTCGCCATGGCGGATCTCACCGTCGACAGTTTCGCGCTGTCGGCGATGGGGCAGGCCGGAACCGGAATCGTCGGCATCGACCTCACCGACGGTCTCTTCACCGCCCTCGGCGACAGTTCGATCCAGTCCGCCGGCTCGGTCTATCTCAACGTCGCCGTCGATCGCGACATCGAGACCAGCCTGTCGGTCCAGGGCAATCTCAACGTGATCTCCTATTTCGGCGAGGATGGGGTCCAGTTCTCCGCCGTTGGCGACAGCGGCGATCTGGCGCCGTTCGAGATCGCCGGCCTGCTGAACGTCACCGCGCAGTCCAGCGACGTGGTCATCACCCATCAGGATCGTGGTGACACGCCCACCGTCCGGGCCGGCGCCCTGGATATCCTGGCCCGCAACGATGTGCGCACGTTCGGCTGGGACGGGGAGAGCATCCGCGACGTCGCCTGGCTGGACGTCGACTCGACCGCCTTCATCGCCGCCGGCGACGACTTCTGGCTCGGCGACATCGATGCCGGAAACCGGCTGGAGGTCGTCGCCTTCGAGAATTTCGGCACCGACGTCGAGGATCACGAAGCCTGGATCGTCGGTACCGTCAGCGCGCCGACCATGGAGCTGACCGTCGGCGATCTCACCATCGATCTCGACACCGGCCTGCTCGGTGAATGGGACGTCACCCAGGACCTTCAGATCAACGTCTTCGACACCGGTAATCAGGCGATCGTCGGCGGCGCCGACGTTCCGACGCACCAGGGCTTCCTGCTCGACGCGCTCGAGGCGGACCGGATCGAGGGCGACCGGATCGGCCTGTACGTGCCGGAGACCGGAGGCCCCGAGGCCGACCTGCTGATCCGCGACATCACCCTCAACGGAAGCCTGGCCTTCGACGGATCGTCGCGAATCGAGGTGGTCAGCGAGGGCTCGATCCGGATCGAAGGTCTCGTCGACTTCCAGAATGCGGCCGTCACCGACAGCCTGTCCATCACCGCTTTGGGCACGTCGGATGCGGGCCGGCTGGAGGTCGTCGCCGCCGATACCGCGACGCCGACCAGCGGCATCTTCATGCACGACGGCGATGGCGAGCCCGGTCAGCTGGCGGGCTCGCTCACTCTCCAGGCCAATCAGATCTGGGTGGCCAACCAGACGATCCTCGACAATCTGGCCGCGGGGATCGACCAGTCGGATGCGCTGGCCGCGGGCCTCGCGACTCCCAATCCGCTCGGCTATATCGGCGCCAACCAGGTCGGCCTCCTCGTCGGGGACAGCCTGTTCGTCCAGAACAGCGGCAGCGCCACCGATTTCGCCGGCATCACCGTCGGGACGGGCGGGCTCGACATCGGCGGCATCGACGATGGCACCGGCATCGGCCCGGCGGCGCTCAGCGTGCCGGAAGTCATCGCCTTCGGCCGCCGCATGAATGCGGACGGCAGCTTCGTCTCCGGCGAAGATTTCTTCAACGAAACCTTCTCTCCGCAAGGTGCGGGCGAAGGCGTCTATGCGGAAGGCAGCACGTTCAACCTCTGCCTGCTCGCGACCGGCTGCGGCGCTATGCCACCCCCGCCACCCCCGCCACCCCCGCCGCCTCCGCCGCCTCCGCCGCCGCCCCCACCGGATCCGCCGCCTCCTCCTCCTCCTCCGGATCCGCCGCCGCCGCCCCCTCCGGCTCCGCCGCCCAGGGGTGCGACCGACTGGCCGGAAGATGTCGCCGAAGGCCCGGTCGAACAGACCCAGGATCAGATCGGCCGGAGCTTCCTCGACGTTCCGAACGACGAGATCGTCGACGAGGATCCGCTCGACGACGACGGCCTGATAGAGGAGCCCGTCACCAGCGGCGGCGATCCCAGCCTGTGGGAGCAGGACGAGGAGGAAGAAGAGGACGAGGAGGAGACTGAGTCATGACCCGCATTCTCTCCTTCGTCCTGTCCGCCGTTGCTGTCGCAGGCCTTGCGGCGCCCGCGCTCGCGGCGCGGCCGATCAGCATCGAGGACAGCTTCCGCATCGGCACCACCGGGGTCGCCGTCTGCACCGGCCAGACGATGCCGCCCGGTCCCGCGCTCGCCGACATGTTCGACCGCGGCTATGCGATCGCCTGCCGCGACGCGGCGGTTTCGGTGGGACAGCTCTTCGCGCTGCGCACGCGCGCCGGCGATCCGGCGGCGCGGCTGGCGTCACTGCGCGCGCCGCGGGCCACCTGCACGGCGCCGCGCGAAGACCGGATCGAGGGTCTCGGCGCGGTCGAACTGTCCGAATGCCGGTTGACCGAGGCCGATGTCGCCTATCGCGTCTATATGGTGCGCAGGGGCAATGTGCTGTTCGCCGCCGAGGGCCTGGCGGGCTATGACAGCGCCCTCCGGCTGGGCCTGCGCACCCTCGTCGAGGATCGCCCGGTCCCGGGCGAGGTCACGGTGGCGACGACCGGGATCGGCGATCCCGCCGCCTTCGCCCGGGTCCAGGCGGGAAGCCTCAGCCCGGAACGGGCGCTGGCCGAAGCCTATCGCCGCAACAACAGCGGCAATTATGCCGAAGCGGCCGAATTCTTCGCCACCCTCGCGACCGGGGCGAACAGCGCCACCCGGGTCGAGGCGATGATCAACGAGGCGCTGCAGAAGTCCAACCTCGGCTATCATGTCGAGGCCAACGGCTTGTTCGCCCAGGCCGAACCGCTCGTGCGCGGCGATCCTGTGATCGCCCGCCAGTATCGCAATTTCCGGACCATGCACCTTCTCAACCAGGGCAGGGTGGATGAAGCGGAGTCGGAGCTCGCCAGGCCCCTGCCGACGGTCGATCCGGCCGCCGGCCAGGCGGTGCGGGAGCTGCGGATCGACGCGGTCACCGCCGCCCAGCTCAGTGCCGAGACTCCCGGCGCCCGCCGGCTCGGCGGATCGGAAGGGCTGACGCCGCGCGACCGGATTCAGATTCTCGATGCCCAGGCGCTTCAGCTCCGGGGATCGATCCAGCGCCTGCGCGGCCGCAACGGTGACGCCGTGGCGGCGCTACAGGATGCCGAGCGGCAATTGATGGTCGTGCGCGATGGACGCGTGGCCGCGACCCAGTTCCTGCGCGCCCAGATACTGTCCGATCTCGCCGATCTCGCCGAGGAGCGCGGCGATCTCGCCGCCGCCGAGCGCCATCAGCAGGATGCAGTGGCGCTGGTCGAGACCCATTATCCCGGTTCGGCAGCGCTGCTGGCGGCACAGGGGCGTCTCGCCGCCTTCCATGCGCGCAACGGACGGCGGGACCAGGCGCTCGGCGCCTATCGCCGCATCCTTGCTTCGAGCGAGGAGAACGGCCTGGGGACGCCGGCGCCGCGGCGGCTGCTCCAGCCCTATTTCGACCTGCTGATCGGGGACGGCAGCGCCGCCGGCCCCGATGCCGTGGCCGAGGCGTTCCGGGCCAGCCACCTGCTGGTGCGGCCGGGCGTGGCCCAGACCCAGGCGGTGCTTGCCCGCGAACTCAGCGGCGGCAGCGACGAGGCCGCACGGCTGTTCCGCCAGTCGGTGAGCCTCGCCCGCGATTCGGAGCGGCTGCGGGTCGAGATCGCCCGCCTGCGCGAACGCGACGGCGGATCGCCGCGGCTCCGGGATCTCCGGTCGGAGCTGGAACGGGTCCAGGCCCAGCAGGTCGCCACCCAGGCCGAGCTCGCCCGTTTTCCACGCTATCGTGCCGTCGCCAACGGCAGCATCGATCTGGCCGCGCTTCAGGCCCAGCTCCGGCCGGGCGAGGCCTATTATCGGATGATGGTGCTGGACGATCGCTCCTACGGCCTGTTCGTCACGACCTCGGCCGCTCGCGCCTTCCCGGTCGGTGCGACGCCGCAGGAACTGGAATGGCAGGTGGATGCGGTCCGCGCGAGCATCTCGACCGTCGAGGGCGGCGAGATCGTGACCCTGCCCTTCGACATCGAAACCGCCCATGTCCTTTACCGCGCCCTGTTCGATCCGGTCGCTTCGGAGCTTGCGGAGACCCGCCATCTCATCTTCGAGCCGGACGGGGCGATGCTCCGGCTGCCGCCCAACCTGCTGGTGATGGATCGGCGGAGCGTCGATTCCTATCGCGCCCGGGCGGCGCGTCCCGGCGACGACGGCTTCGATTTCCGCGGCACCGCCTGGCTCGGGCGCGATCGCGACGTCAGCACCTCGGTGTCGCCGCGGGCCTTTGCCGACCTGCGGCAGAGCGCGCCGTCGCGGGCGCCCGCCCATTATATCGGCTTCGGGCAGCACAAGCCGGCCGACGCCTTCTTCCTTCCCGCCACGGGGCTCACCCGCGGCTCCGGCGCCGACGGCTGTTCCTGGTCGCTCGCCGCCTGGGGACGGCCGATCTCCGCCGCGGAGCTGGTGGCGGCACGGCAGCAGCTCGGCGGTTCCGGCGCCGAGGTGGTCACCGGTAGCGCCTTCACCGACGAGGCGATCAAGGCGCGCGGCGACCTCGACCGCTACCGCATCGTCCATTTCGCCACCCACGGGCTGCTGCAGCCGGCGCGGCAGGGCTGTCCGGCCCGGCCGTCGCTGATGACCAGCTTCGGCGGCAGCGGATCGGACGGGCTGCTCAGCTTCGGCGAGATCTTCGATCTGCGGCTGGATGCCGATGTCGTCATCCTCTCGGCTTGCGACACCGCCGGCCGTTCGAGCCTCGCCGCCAATCGCGAAGCGGGCATTTCCGGCGGCGGCGACCATGCGCTCGACGGGCTGGTGCGTGCCTTCGTCGGCGCCGGCGGCCGCCTGGTGGTGGCGAGCCATTGGCCGGTCCCGGACGATTTCGACGCGACCCAGCGCCTCATCTCCGGCATGTTCCGGGCGCCGCCCGGCACCGGCACCGCCGCCGCGCTGCGCGCTGCCCAGCACGCCCTGATGGACGACGTCATGACGTCACATCCCTTCTACTGGTCGGGCTTTGCGGTGGTCGGCGACGGCAGCCTTCCGCTGCTCCATCCGGCGCCGGCGCAGACCGCGGCCGCGCAATAAGCGCGGCCGGGCGCAGGCGGACCTCAGGGCATCAGCAGGTCGAGGTCGATCGATTCCGCAAGCGCGCGATAGCCCGCGTCGCTGCCGTGGAGATGGTCGCCGCTGTGATATTCCGCGCGCATGGCCAGCGGGTCCGCAGGGTCGCGCAGCACCAAGTCGAAATCGAGCACGGCGTCGAAGGCCCCGCTGTCGCGGATGAAGGCGTTGATCTCCTGCCGCACCGCCTCGCCCGCCGGCGTCCAGTAAGCGGCGCCCTTGTAGGGGGCGATGGTGGCGCCGATCACCTTCAGGCCATGGGCGCGGGCCCGGGCGATGATCTGGCGATAACCGGCGATCATCTGCGCGGCGGTGATCGATCTGCCGGGAAGGCGCTCGCTCATCGACGCGGCCGGTCCCCGCGTCAGATCGCCGAAGCCGATGCCGAGATCGTTGACACCTTCGAAGACGATCAGCGTGCGCACTCCGGGCACCGCCAATATGTCGCGGTCGAGCCGCGCGAGCGCGCTCTCGGAAAAGCCGTCGTGGAGGATGCGATTGCCGCTGATCCCCTGGTTGGCGATGCCCCGGACGGCCCCGCCGCGCGCGACGATCCGCTCCGCCAGCAAATCGGGCCAGCGGCGATTGGCGCCCGGGGTGGATCCCACGCCGTCGGTGATCGAATCGCCGAGGATGGCGATGGTCCCGGTCCCGTCGGGCGCGTCGACCTCGACGCCGGCGATGAAGGCGCGCATGGTCATCGTCGTCTCGGGCGTGAACGGCGCCGCGGTGAAATCGCCGGGGGCGGAGATGTCGGTCGTGTCCAGCCCGGTCGTGTGACAGGTGCAGGGGCCGGTGTCGCCCGGCAAATAGAGGCTGAGCGACAGGCGGGCGAGCGGCGGCACGTCGAGCGCCACCGGATCGCTGAGCAGCGGCGCGCCCCTGGCGATCGTCGCACCCGGCGCCCCGGCGAACTGGAGCGTCCGGCTGGTGCCGGCGACTTCCCTGCCCTCCGAATCGAGCAGGGCGACGCGCGCGCCGCCCACCTCGAGCGGCGCGGTGCCGAAGGCATTGGTGAGGCGGACCCGCAGGCTCGTTCCGCCCGCCGAAAGGCGCAGCGTCTGGCGGAAGGTGCGGTTGCTGAAGCTGGGCGTGGCCGGTATCGGCCCCATCGCCGGGCCGGGCGTCACCGGCGCCGCCGACCAGCTCGTGATCCATTCCGCCTGGGCCGGCGCGGCCGCAAGGCCCAGCGCCAGACATCCGATTTTCAGCAGTCGCCGCATTGGCATCCTCCCCTGTTCGTGCGTTCGTTGCGGCGCCAGCTTGGCGCCGTGCCGGATTTCGTCAACCGCAGGATGCGTGAGCGGGCGGGTGGACGGGTAAGGTTCCGCCGCGCTAGCGCTCCAATTCGGCACAGCGCTTCGGAAGGCGCCTCACCCCTGTCATTCCGTTCATCAACCTCTGCTAATCCGGGTGCGTGACCGACTGCGCTCCTCCTTCCGGCGATTCCGGACCGGCCCCTCGCGCGGGCGCGGCGCGCCTCTATCGGAGCGCGGCGACCGCGGTGGTGCTGCAATGGACGATCCGGCTGATCGGCCTGGTGTCGGTGCTGGTGCTCGCCCGGCTGCTCACGCCGGAGGATTTCGGAATCATCGGCATTGCGATGGCGACGGTGGCGCTGATCGAGGTGCTCGGCGCGATCGGCCTGCGCCAGGCTTTGCTGCGGATCGAATCCCCCACGCGCGCCCATTACGACACGGCCTGGACCATCCAGCTCGTCGTATGCTCGGGAATCGGCATCCTGGTCCTCGCATCGGCGCCCATGGCCAGCTGGGCCTATGGCGAGCCGCGGCTGGCGCCGGTGCTGGCGGTGCTCGCGTTCCGCTTCCTCTTCTTCGGCCTCGTCAATATCGGCGTGGTCGATTTCGACCGCGAACTGCGGTTCGGGGCCGACATGCGGATGCGCGTCGCCTCGCGGCTCGGCGCCTTCGTCCTGACCCTCGGCGCCGCGCTGCTGCTGCGCAACCACTGGGCTCTGGTCGTCGGGCTGGTGTCGCAGAGCGCCCTGCTCGCCATCGGCTCCTATGTCGCCCATCCCTACCGGCCGCGCCTGTCGCTCGCGGAGCGTGCCACCCTGCTCGGCTTCTCGCTGTGGATGCTGCTGATCTATGCGGCGGAAACCGTCCAGCGCCAGGCGGAGCGGCTGGTCGCCGCCGCCCTGGGCGGGGCCCATCTCGCCGGCCTCTATTCCGTCTCCAAGGACCTGTCGGAGATCTTCACCGAGGAAATCAGCACCGCGCTCAACCGCGTCACCTTCGTTACCATCGCCGGCGGCGCGGGCCTGGATACCGATCCGGCGCGGCTGACCCGGCTGCTCGGCTGCTATGCGCTGATCTCCGCTCCGGCCGGCTTCGGGCTGGCCGCGACGGCGCCGAATGCGGTCGCGGTGCTGCTCGGGCCGCAATGGGTCGAGGCGGCGCCGCTGCTCACCATCATCGCCGTCTATTCGGCGCTCTTTGCGATCTACCGGCTGATCTCGACCAGCCTTGCCGCGGCCGGCCATGCGCGGCTCGCCGCCGGGGTGGCCGGGATCGGCGCCGGCCTGACGGTGATCGCCTGCACGCTCGTCGGCGGCCTGACCCGGGATCCGCTCGCCCTGGCGGCGTCGGCCCTCGCGGCCAACCTCCTGCTTCTCCTGCTGGCGCTGGGGATGCTGGCGCGGCGTGCCCGCACCGCCCGGCTGCCGCTGGCCGCAGCAATCGCCCGCCCGTTCCTCGCCGCCGGCCTCATGGCCCTCGCCATTCGTTTCGCGCCGATCCACGGCGGGCCGCCTGTCGTCGAGCTGGCCGTAGAGGTCGCCTTCGGCGTCCCCCTCTACGTCCTGCTCGTGCTGCTGCTCTGGTTCGCCTTCGGCCGGCCGCAGGGGGCGGAGGCCGAAGCGGTCGGGATCATTCGCCGGGCGGCTGGCGATTTGGGGCTGGCCGGGATCCTGCGCTGAGGGCGGCTCAGTCCGCTTTCGCGGTGCTCGGGGTGGCGTTGGGGGCGCCACTCTGGGCGGCGGGCTCCTGTGCCTGGGCGGCGTCGGGCGAGGGCGGCGTCTTCGTGGCTGCCGGCGTATGCGGTTCGAGCAGCGCCGCCGTCTCGATCGTGTCGAGCGCGCGGCGCGCGGCGATATAGCGCCGGGCGGAGGCGATCCAGGCCTGGGCGTTGTCGCGTCCCGGCATGCGCAGCACTTCGGCCAGCGCGACGTCGACGTCGCCCGATTCGAGCCGCCGTGTCGCGCGCATCAGCCGCTCGCGCGGCATCGGCGACGGGGTGCCGCTCTTGCGCACGATGATCAGGTCGCGCATCTCGCCGCGAAGCGCATCCCACCAGCTCTGGCTGGGGCCGCCCGCCATCAGCGTGGGGCCGACTTCCTGCAGCCCGTCCTGCAGTTCCTGCAGCGTCACCGGATCGCGCGACGCGGTAATGATCGTTCCCACCGCCTGCGGCTGGGTCCTGCCGAAGCGCTGGCGCAGCAGCCCCTCGATATAGCCGAGCCCGACTCCGCGATCGAGCGCGCGGCGGGCGGCGAAGGCGACCAGCAGCCCTTCCGCCCGGTCGGCATTGCCGACGGCGGCGCGTGCCTGATTGTCGATCTGCGAAACCCTGGTCTCGAGCTGCTGGACCCGCCGGCTCATCTCCGGGTCGATCACCAGCCGTTCGGGCTCGCTCTCCTTGGTCGACCCCACCGGCTCGGCACCTTCGGGGACCACTTCGACCGGCGCCGAGGCTGCCGGCGGCGGCGTTTCCGCCATGATCCCGAGCAGCGAGGCGGCATAATTCCAGTTGGCGACCACCCAGGCCATCGCCACCGCTCCGATCAGGAAGGCGAGCACCGGCAGGATGAGCCGCGACAGCCAGGATGGCCGGGATCGCTCCGGCGACCTTTCGGCCGCTTCGAAATAGTCAGTGCCCATTGCCGCTTCTCTCGCTGTCGGGTGCAGTCTTGCACAGCTTGGCCGCAAGCTCCAGCAGCGGCTCGTCGCGCATCGCCGGGGCCACGCTGCATTGCGCCCAGCCGGGGCCGGCCGCTGCGGCCGCCGCCTCGCTGATCGTCGCGATGCGGATTCCGCCCCGATCGCGCCCCGCCCGATCGACGAGGTCGGCGAAATGCCGGGCGGCGCGCGGCGAATGGAGCAGGACTAGCGCGCCTTCGTCGATCGCCCGCCAGCCGGCGGGGGGCATGGTATCGCGCGCTTCGGACGCATAGACCGTCCGCCGCGTGATCGACAGGCCCGGCCGTTCGATCGCAATATGGTCGCGCCCGCACAGGTGCAGCAGCCGCCTGACTCCGTCGCTGGTGATCATCGACAACAGGGCCCTGGCATCGGACGGGCCGGTCCGGACATCGGAAAATCCCGCTGCCCGCGCCGCGGCAGCCGTCGCCGGCCCGACCGCATAGCAGGGCAGGGAGGTGAAGCGAAGCATCTCCGGCCCGGCGAGGCGCGGGGCATTGGCGCTGCTCAGCATGATGGCGTCATGGTCCTTCGGGTCCGGCGCCTCCCAGGCGCGCGGCTCGATGGTGAAGATCGGCGCGATCTCCGGACGAAGGCCGATCGCGGCGGCGCGGGCGGCGCTTTCGTCCGCTCCCGGCTGGGGACGGAGGATCAGGACCATGGTCACCCGGCAAACAGCGCCCGCAGGGCCGGGGCGGCGCGCTCGAGAAGCTGCGCGCCCAGGCTTTCCGGGGCCTCCGGATCGTCGGCCGCGAAGCTGATCTCGCCTTCCTCCGCCTCGCGCCCGTCGTTGGTGAGGATCTGGGCCCGCAGCCGGATCCTGCCGCTCTCCCCTTCCTCATGGCGGGCCAGCGCCGCGATCGGCGAGCGGCAGTCGCCGCCCAGCGCCTTCAGCAGGCGCCTTTCGGCCATGACGCAATGGTGCGACGCCCGGTCGTCGATCGCTTCGACCAGGCGGCGCACCTTGGCGTCATTGCTTCGGATTTCGACGCCGATGGCGCCTTGCGACGGGGCGGGCAGCAGCTCGTCGACCGGAATCGGCGACCCGATCTCGCTTCGTCCGAGCCGTTCCAGTCCGGCCGCCGCCAGCAGCGTCGCGTCCACGTCGCCGCGATCCAGCTTGGCGAGGCGGGTGGCGACATTGCCGCGCAGCGACACGATCGAAAGGTCCGGCCGCCGCCGCAGCATTTGCGCACCGCGCCGGGGGGAGGAGGTGCCGATCCGTGCGCCCTGCGGCAGGTCGGCGATGCTGGCGGCGCCGATCAGCCGGTCGCGCACGTCGGCGCGCGGCAGGATCGCTGCGATCGTCAGCTCGGGCGTGCGGATGGTCTCCACATCCTTCATCGAATGGACCGAAATGTCGGTGCGGCCGTCGAGCAGGCTGCGGTCCAGCTCCTTGGTCCACAGGGCCTTGCCGCCGACCTCGGCGAGCGGACGGTCCTGGATGACGTCGCCGGTGGTGGTGATCGGAACGATCTCGATCCGTTCGGCGGTCCAGCCGTGGGCGACGCGCAGCGCCTCGGCTACCAGGCGGGTCTGGGCGAGCGCGAGCGGCGATCCGCGCGTTCCGATGCGAAGAGGCGTATCCATGGCGCGCTTGCCCTATCGTCTCTGTCGGTGGCAGGGAAGCCGCGCATGACCCTCCTCCTCGGCATCGAATCCAGCTGCGACGAAACGGCGGCGGCTCTGGTGACGGCGGATCGCCATATTCTGGCGCATCGTGTCGCCGGCCAGGAACGCGCGCATCAGCCCTATGGCGGCGTGGTCCCGGAGATTGCGGCGCGCGCCCATGTCGAGATCCTGCCGCGGCTGGTCGAGGAGGTGTTCGAGGAAGCCGGCCTCGAAGTCGCGGATGTCGACGCGATTGCCGCCACTGCCGGCCCGGGCCTGATCGGCGGGGTGATGGTCGGGCTGCTGATGGCCAAGGGGCTCGCCTTCGCCGCCCGCAAGCCGCTGGTCGCGCTCAACCATCTCGAGGCGCATGCGCTGTCGCCGATGCTCTCGCAGCCCGATCTCGCCTTTCCCTATCTGCTGCTGCTGGTCTCCGGCGGCCATTGTCAGCTCCTGTCGGTCGAGGGGGTGGGCCGCTATCGCCGTCTTGCCACCACCATCGACGATGCGGCGGGCGAGGCGTTCGACAAGAGCGCCAAGCTGCTCGGCCTCGGCTATCCGGGCGGGCCGGCGGTCGAGGCCTGCGCGGAGGCCGGGGACCGGCACGCGGTGCTGCTGCCGCGCCCGCTGGCCGGGTCGGGCGAACCGCACTTCTCCTTTGCCGGCCTCAAGAGCGCGGTGCTGCGCGCGCGCGACAGCGGGCTCCATCGTCCGGAGGACATCGCCGCCTCCTTCCAGCAGGCGGTGGTCGACTGCCTCGTCGACCGGACCCGGCTCGCGCTCGGCCGGGCGCCCGGCGCCACCGCGCTCGTCGCTGCCGGCGGGGTTGCCGCCAATCAGGCGATTCGCGGCGCGCTGGCGGCGCTTGCCGCCGAACATGGGCTTCCGTTCGTGGCGCCGCCGCTGTGGCTGTGCACCGACAATGCGGCAATGATCGCCTGGGCGGGCGCGCTGCGCTACGAGGCGGGGCTGGTCGACGGGCTCGACGTGCCGGCGCGGGCGCGCTGGCCGCTCGATCCGGAGGCGGAAAAGGCACGCGGAGCAGGGGTGAAGGCGTGAATCGGATCGGAATCATCGGCGCCGGCGCGTGGGGCACGGCGCTGGCCCAGGTGGCGGCGGCCGGCGGCGAGGCGATGATCTGGGCCCGCGAGGCCGAGGTCGTCGACTCGATCAACCGGCAGCATGAAAATCTCCTGTTCCTGCCCGGGGCGAGGCTCGATCCCGCGATCGTCGCCATCGGCGATCTCGAGGCGATGACCGGCTGCGATGCCTTGCTGGTGGTGACTCCGGCACAGCATATGCGCGCGGTCCTGTCGATGCTGCCGCAATCCGCCACGCCGCTCGTGCTCTGCGCCAAGGGCATCGAGGAATCCTCGGGACTGCTGATGCATGAAGTCGCGCGGGACGTGCGGCCGGCGGCGCCGCTGGCGATCCTTTCGGGGCCGAGCTTCGCGCATGAGGTGGCCGCCGGCCTGCCGACCGCGGTGACGCTGGCGGCCGAGGACCAGCAGCTCGGCGAGGCCTTGCGCCACCGGCTCGCCCGCCCCGGATTCCGCCCCTATCTGTCGGACGACGTCGCCGGCGCCGAAATCGGCGGGGCGGTGAAGAACGTCCTTGCGATCGCGTCCGGCGTCGTCGAGGGGCGTGGCCTCGGCCAGAATGCGCGCGCGGCGCTGATTTCGCGCGGATTTGCCGAAATGACCCGCTTCGGCCTTGCCCGCGGCGCGCGTGCCGAAACCCTGGCGGGCCTGTCGGGGCTGGGCGATCTCGTCCTCACCTGCTCGTCGGCGAGCTCGCGCAACTTCAGCCTCGGCAAGGGCCTGGGCGAGGGGCGCAAAGCCGCCCAGCTGCTTGCCGATCGCCGCACCGTCGCGGAGGGCGCGTTCACCGCCCCGGTGCTGCACCGGGCGGCCGCGGCGGCGGGGGTGGACATGCCGATCGTCGCCGCCGTCTGCGCCCTGCTCGCGGACGAAGCGACCGTCGACGAGGTGGTGGAAGAGCTCCTGTCGCGGCCGCTCAGGCACGAAGGCGTCTGACCGGGCCTGGCCCCCGTCAGAAATCCCAGCAGATGCCGTTGTTTTCCCAGTCGCCGTAGCGTGTGGGTTCCCGCCCCTTGGGGCCGCCATGCTCCGGCTCGGGCCGCGGCTCCTCCGGCCTCGGCACCGGCGGGCTCTTCGACAGATGGGCCGGAGGCTTCACATGGGCTGGACGGCGGCTGGTCATGACATCACCCGATTGAAGTGGAAGGCGCGATGCCCCACATTTCGGATGTGGAGGGCGAATACACAAGATGAACGGTTTCAAGACGACGATGCTCCTGGCGGCGCTCACCGCCTTGTTCATGGGGCTCGGCTACACCCTGGGCGGATCCGGCGGGGCGATCTTCGCGCTGGTGCTGGCCGCCGGCATGAACCTCTTCACCTACTGGAACGCCGACAAGATCGTGCTGCGGATGCACGGCGCGCGCGAGGTCGACGCCCGCACGTCTCCCGAATTCCACGGCATCGTGCGGCAGCTGGCCGAACAGGCCCAGCTGCCGATGCCGCGCGTCTATGTGATCGATTCGCCCCACCCCAACGCCTTTGCCACCGGCCGCAATCCGCAGAATGCGGCGGTCGCGGCGACCACGGGGCTGCTCGCGTCCCTGAACCGCGACGAGGTCGCGGGTGTGATGGCGCACGAGCTCGCCCATGTGCGCAATCGCGACACGCTGATCATGACGATGACGGCGACGATCGCCGGCGCCATCTCCTTCCTGGCCAATTTCGGCCTGTTCTTCCGTGGCGGAAGCGGCGACAATCGCGGCGGCGCGCTGGCGATGATCGCCGCGGTCATCATCGCACCCTTCGCCGCCATGCTGGTCCAGCTCGCGATCAGCCGCACCCGCGAATATGCCGCCGACCGCGCGGGCGCCGAGATCTGCCGCAATCCGCGCGCGCTTGCCTCCGCTCTCGCCAAGCTGGCCCAAGGCGCATCCCGAGTCCCCAATCCGGTCGTCGAGCGGAATCCGGCCGCGGCCTCGCTCTACATCGTTCCGGCACTGGGCGGGCGCGACAGCCTGTTCTCGACGCATCCGGATACGGCCAATCGCATCGCCGCGCTGGAAGCGATGGCGGCGGAAATGGGCCCGGGTGCCGCGTCCTTCGGCCCGGCTCCGGTCCGGGCGGCGGTGCCGTCCTCGCGCCGCGGCCGTTCGGCGCTCGATCCGCTCGGGCCGCGGCGCTGACTTCCGGCGACCCAGTCGGCACGGCCTCGCGCCGTGCGGCAATGCGTCTCCTCGATGCCGTCCTGCGCAAGGGACTGCCGCTCGAGGCTGCGCTGGATGGTGCTGCGCGCGATCTGAAGCGGCCCGACGATCGCGGCCTCGCCCATGCCATCGCCGCCGAGACGCTTCGACGCCTTGCCGATCTCGATGCGCTGATCGACGGCGCAACGGCAAAGCCGCTTCCGGCGGATGCCAGGGCGCGCATGGCGCTGCGGATCGCGCTCGTTCAGGCGCTCGCGCTCGATACGCCGCCCCATGCCGCCATCTCGACGGTACTGCCTCTGGTCGACGGAGGCCCGCGGCGGCTGGTGCATGGCGTGTTCGGCACCCTGATGCGCCGCAAGGTGTCGCTCCCCGGCGTGCCGGGTCTTCCGGCTCAGGTCGCCCAACGGTGGGCGCGGGCCTGGGGACCGGCGGTGGTGGATGCGGCCGCCGCTTCGATCGCGGCTCCGCCGCCGATCGACATCGCCTTTCCTCCCGAAACGGTCCTCGATCTCGACGGCGTCGCCCTGATGCCCGGCCATCTCCGCCTGGCGCGGGGAACCCATGTCCCGGGCATCACCGGCTACGGCGAGGGCCGCTGGTGGGTGCAGGACATCTCCGCCTCGATTCCGGCACGCCTGCTCGGCGCGGGCAAGGGACGGATCGCGCTCGACCTGTGTGCCGCCCCGGGCGGCAAGACCATGCAGCTCGCTTCGGCCGGATTCGCCGTGACGGCGGTCGATTCGTCGGAAAGTCGTCTGGCGCGACTATCGGAGAATCTGGAACGGACGCGCCTTCGGGCCCGGGTGGTGGCGGCGGACGTGATGGGCTGGTCGCCGGCCGAACCGGTCGATGCGATCCTGCTCGACGCGCCCTGCTCCGCGACCGGCATCTTCCGGCGCCATCCCGACGTGCTCCACCGCGTCCGCCCGTCGGCCATAGCCGCCCTTTCCGACGTCCAGAGCGCCATGCTGGACCGGGCCGCCTCCTGGCTGAAGCCGGGCGGGCAGCTCGTCTATTCGGTCTGCTCGCTGGAGCCGGAGGAAGGGGAGGAGGTGGCTTCGGCCTTCCTCCAGGCCCATCCGGAATGGACGGTCGACCCTGTCCGGGCGGAGGAGGCGGCCCCCGGCATGGTGCCCGGGAGCGCGGGATTTCTGCGGATCCTGCCCGGAACTCTGGCCGGGGCGGGCGGCTGCGACAGCTTCTTCATCGCCCGTTTCCGCCGCGCCTGACCCTCAGCCGGACCGGCCCCGGATCCCGCCCTGCCCCGAAATGCGCGTCCGGGCGCGGCGATCCCGCTTCGGAACGGCGGGCGGCGCGCCAGATTCCTGAGGATAAGTCCGCAGCTTTCTTGCTCCGCGACTCGCGCGCGGTTAATGCTGGCTCGTGCAGCAGTCCGTCCGCATCAGTCCGTCCATCCTGTCCGCCGATTTCGCCCGCCTGGGCGACGAGGTTCGCGCCGTCGACGAGGCGGGGGCGGACTGGATCCACGTCGACGTGATGGACGGCCATTTCGTGCCCAATATCACCATCGGGCCCCAGGTCGTGAAGGCGCTGCGGCCGCACAGCGCCAAGCCGTTCGACGTCCATCTGATGATCTCGCCGGTCGACAATTTCCTCGCCGCCTTCGCCGAGGCGGGGGCCGACATCATCACCGTCCATCCCGAGGCCGGGCCGCACCTTCACCGGACCATCCAGCACATCAAGTCGCTGGGCAGGAAGGCGGGCGTCTCGCTCAATCCCGCCACGCCCGCCAAGATGCTCGACTATGTGCTCGAGGATGTCGATCTGGTGCTGGTGATGAGCGTCAATCCCGGCTTCGGCGGCCAGAGCTTCATCGACAGCCAGCTGCGCAAGATCGAGGCGGTCCGCAAGCGGATCGACTCGCTCGGCAAGCCGATCGACCTGGAGGTGGACGGCGGCATCGATCCCGAAACGGCGCGACGGGCGGTGGATGCGGGCGCGGACGTGCTGGTGGCCGGGACGGCCACCTTCCGTGGCGGCCCCGCCGCTTATGCCGACAATATCCGCAGACTGCGCGGCTCGGGGGCGTGATGCCTTGAGCCTCCTCGAACGCGTCGAGGCCGGCGAAGGCCATCAGGAGATAGAACAGGGGAAGCGGCTTATCCGCGCCGCCGACGATCGCGGGATCCGACTGGCGCAGCGCCTCGCCTTTCGCCTGCGGCGGCTCGCCTGGCACGGACCGGGCCTTCGCCTTCGCGGCCGCCAGCCATTGAGGCTGGTGGCGGTTCCCAAGGATCCGATCGCCGGCGACAAGCTCGCGGGCGAGGCGCTGCTGCACGGGATGGTCGCTCACGGGCGCGAGAAACTGAAGATCGAGGATCTCGATTTCGGGGACACCTCCCTCTCGCCGGCGATGGTGGATTATCTCCACAGCTTCGCCTGGCTGCGCGATCTCGCCGCGGCCGCGACGCGGGAGAAGGGCGCCCGGCTGGCCGAGAAGATCACCCACCGCTGGCTCGATCTCCATGCCGGCAGGCCCGACGACCGCAGCTGGCGGCCGGACCTGTGGGGGCAGCGGATCCTGTTCTGGACCGCTTACGCCCCCTACATCCTTTCCTCCCGCGATCCCGCCTATCGCTCCGCGCTGCTGAACGCCCTTGCCCGGGGTGCCCGCTTCCTGGAAGGAAGGGCCGATCAGGCCGCGCCCGGGCTGGCGCGGGTCACGAGCTGGGCGGGCCTCGTCGCGTCCGCGCTCCTGCTCCAGGGCGGTTCGCCTCGTCTCGGCCATGCCGAAACCGGCTTTGCCCGCGCGCTTGCCGGAGCGCTTCACGACGACGGCGGGCTTGTCAGCCGCTCGCCCGCGCAGCAGCTCGCCCTCGTCGAGCTGCTTTCCCAGCTCCGGACCGTTTATTATGCCGGCGCGCGGCAGATGCCGGAGGTGGTGCAGGAAGCGCTCGCCGGATCGGTCGCGGCCTTGCTCGCGGTCGTGATGGGCGATGAGGCGCTGTCGAGCTGGCAGGGCGGCAACATGCTCTCGCGCCGGCGGGTGATCGCCGCAGTCGAAGGTTCGGCGGTCCAGGCCCGTCCCCTGCGCCAGGCGCGCGGCTGGGGCTATCAGCGCCTCGCGGCCCGGGGCAGCGTCCTGATCTTCGACGGGGCGCCGCCGCCCCCGGCGCGGGTGTTCGCCGGCGGCAGTGCGTCCACCCTCGCCTTCGAATTCAGCGACGGGCCCGACCGCCTGGTCGTCAATTGCGGCGGCGCCGGCCTCTGGGCCGGGACGCTGCCGCCGCAGCTCGTGCATGCCCTGCGCTTTACCGCCGCCCATTCCACCCTCACGCTGGGGGATCGCAATTCGACCGCGATCCTGGAGGACGGCAGCCTCGGCAGGGGTGTATCCCAGGTGCTGATCTCGCGCAGCGAAACCGGCGGCATCGCCCGGGTCGAAGGGAATCACGACGGCTATGTGAAGCGCTTCGGCCTGGTGCACGAACGGGAACTGACCCTGTCGCCCGACGGGGCGGAACTGCGCGGCGAGGACAATCTGATGCCCCATGGGCGCAAGCGGAGGCCCGGCCGGCCGGTGCCCTTCGCCGTCCGCTTCCACCTGGGGCCCGGGGTGGAGGTGACCAGCACGGCCGACGGCCAGGGCGCGCTGCTGCGCCTGCGGGACACCGGCGCGTGGCAGTTCCGCTGCCGCGGCGGCGCGCTCGCGATCGAGGACAGCCTGTGGGTGGATGGGAACGGGCGCCCGCTTTCCACCTTCCAGCTGGTCATCAGCGGCGAGGCGCCGCCCGACGGGATGAACATTTCCTGGCTGTTCCGCCGCGCGGCGTGACGTCGGGCCGCGCGCCGAGATGCCCACCGTCCCGACCATTGCGGATAGGGACGACGAGTCCTAGTGGGAGGCGCCGCCGTCCCGCAGCGTTGCGCGCGGGTTCGGGCGGACGGGACGGACCAATCAGGGATAGACCAG
>Ga0182748_1000508_pt1 | contig 42082 bp, 43 predicted proteins | sample eDN3rd37CKraftOP_FD_128877 | JGI IMG/M metagenome (GOLD analysis project Ga0182748, IMG submission 128877) | Enriched Organic Plus compost microbial communities from Emeryville, California, USA - eDNA 3rd pass 37_C Kraft OP (version 2) (version 2) ... | reverse complement strand
GGCGCGGTGACGCTAGCCCTGATCGGGTTCTTTTCTTTCCTGATGATCCAGATGACGACACCGCAAATGGTGCCGTTGTACACGGACCTGTCGATCGAGGACTCGGCCTCGATCGTGAAGGACCTCGAACGCCAGGGCATCGACTACAAGCTCAAGAACGACGGCTCCATCATCCTGGTGGCCAGGGACCGCGTGGCGCGCCTGCGCATGAAGCTCGCCGAGAGCGGCCTGCCCAAGGGCGGCGGCGTCGGCTACGAGATCTTCGACAAGTCGGACGCCCTCGGCGCCACCACATTCATCCAGAACATCAATCACTTACGCGCACTCGAAGGCGAGCTCGCGCGCACCATCCGCTCGCTCGACGGCGTCGAGGCCGCGCGCGTGCACCTGGTGCTGCCGGAACGGCCGCTGTTCTCGCGCGACAAGGTCGATGCCTCGGCCTCGATCGTGCTGAAGGTGCGCGGAACGCTCGAACCCGGCCAGGTGCGCGCCATCCGCCACCTGGTGGCCAGCGCCGTCAACGGCATGCGGCCGGAACGGGTGTCGGTGATCGACGAAACCGGCCGGCTGCTCGCCGACGGCGCCAAGTCCGACGACCAGCTTTCGGGCGCCGCGGTCGACGAGCGCAAGGCGGCTTACGAGAACCGGCTGCGCCGCGAGGTCGAGAACATCGTCTCCTCGGTGGTCGGACCCGGCCATGCGCGCGTGCAGATCACCGCCGATTTCGACCTCAACCGCATCACGCAGACCTCCGACAAATACGATCCGGAGAGCCGGGTCGTGCGTTCGAGCCAGACGCGCGAGGAACAGTCGGCCTCGGGCGACGGCAAGGAGGGCGGCCCGGTCTCGGTCAGCAACGAACTGCCCGGCGCCAACAACAATAACGGCGGCAACGCGCGCGATCAGAGCCGCAAGACCGAGGAAATCGTCAATTACGAGATCTCGCGCACCACCAAAACCGAGGTGATCGAGGCCGGCCGCGTCAACCGCATCTCGGCGGCGGTGCTGGTGGACGGTATCTATACGAAGAACGACAAGGGCGAGACCGTCTATCAGCCGCGCTCGAAGGAAGAAATCGACCGTATCGCGGCGCTGGTGCGCTCGGCCATCGGCTTCGACGCCAAGCGCGGCGACCAGCTCGAAGTGGTCAATCTGCGCTTCGCCGAGACCACGCCGGTGCCGATCGCCGAGCCGACCGGCTGGGCGAGCTATCTGCAGTTCACCAAGGACGACATCATGCGCGGCGCCGAGATGGGCGTGATGACGCTGCTCGGCCTGATCGTGCTGCTGATGGTGGTGCGGCCGCTGGTGCGCCGCATCGTGACGCCGGAGGGCATGGAATCGGCGCGCGCGGCCGGCATGGCCGGCGTGGCCGGCGCCATCGGCGTCCCCGGCGTGAACGTCAGCAACGCCGGCAGCGTCGCCGGCAACGGCGGCACCAACATCACCATCACCGGCGCCGACGAGGCCGTCGCCATCTCCAACCGTACCTCGGCGATGATCGACATCGCGCAAGTGCAGGGTCAGGTTCACGCCCAGTCGGTGCAAAAAGTCGGCGAGATCGCCGAAAAGAATCCGCAAGAGGCCGTCTCGATCATCCGCAGCTGGCTCCATGAGGACGCAGCCTAAGCCATGCCGTCGACCAATCTGCAGCAAACCCCCGACAACAAAGCGGCGATCCGCGAGGACATCGGCGCCCTGATTGCCGAACTCGGCAAGCATTCACAGGTCAAGGAAGGCCGCCGCAAGCTCACCGGGCCGGAACGGGCCGCCGTGCTCATGCTGGCGCTCGGCGACAGATACGGCGGCAAGATCTTCACCCTGCTCGACGACGACGAATTGCGCGAAATCTCCGTGGCGATGTCGTCGCTCGGCACCATCGACTCCGAACAGGTCGAAAATCTGCTGCTCGAATTCATTTCGCGCATGTCCGCGTCCGGCTCCCTGCTCGGCAACTACGACGCCGCCGAACGCCTGCTGTTCCAGTTCCTCCCGCCGGAACGCGTTCACGGCATCATGGACGAGATCCGCGGGCCCGCCGGCCGCAACATGTGGGAAAAGCTCGCCAACGTCCCGGAAGAGGTGCTGGCGAATTATCTCAAGAACGAATATCCGCAGACCGTGGCCGTCGTGCTGTCCAAGCTCAGGCCGGAACATGCCGCGCGCGTGCTCGCGATCCTGCCGGAAGACCTGTCGCTCGACGTGGTCAACCGCATGCTGAAGATGGAGGCGGTTCAGAAGGAAGTGATCGAGCGCGTCGAGCAGACGCTGCGCACGGAATTCATGTCCAATCTGTCGCAGACCCGCCGCCGCGACGCCCATGAGGTGATGGCCGAGATCTTCAACAATTTCGACCGGCAGACGGAAACGCGCTTCCTCACCGCGCTGGAGGAGGAGAACCGCGACTCGGCCGAGCGAATCAAGGCGCTGATGTTCACCTTCGACGACCTGATCAAGCTCGACTCCGGATCGGCGCAAACGCTCATGCGCAACATCGACAAGGACAAGCTGGCGGTCGCGCTCAAGGGCGCCTCCGAGACGGTGCGCCAGTTCTTCTTCACGAACATGTCGACGCGCGCCGCCAAGATGCTGGTCGACGACATGCAGGCGCTCGGGCCCGTCCGTCTGCGCGACGTCGACGAGGCACAGAGCCTGCTGGTCAATATCGCCAAGGATCTCGCCGCCAAGGGCGAGATCCTGATTTCGAAGAGCCGCGGCGAGGACGAACTGATCTATTGAGCGCACGATTCCGGCACGCGGATCATGCGCGAAGGGAAATGAATGAAGGCGACGGCAAAATTTCTGTTCGACGAGGATTTCGCCACCGGCGAAAAGCCGACCATCACCGTGGTGGAAGCGGAACGCCGCCGCGCCGATGCCGAATCGGTCGCCTACCGCAACGGCTTCGCCGCCGGCCAAGCGCAGGCGCAAAGCGAGGCCAACGAGCGCATCGCCAGGGCGCTGTCCACGATCGCGGACGGGCTGTCGCGCGTCCACCAGGCGCTCGCCGGCATCGAGACGCGGCTCGAGACCGAAGCGGTGGAGGTGGCGGTCGCCGTCGCCGCCAAGCTCGCTCCCGAGCTGATCGCGTGCGAGCCGCTTGCCGAGATATCCGCGCTCGCCACCGAATGTTTCCGCCATCTGGTGAAGACGCCGCACGTCACGGTGCACATCAGCGCCGACATCTACGATGCCGCCAAGGCCAAGCTCGAGGAGATCGCGCGCGCGCGCGGATTCGAGGGCCGGATGATGGTCGTCTGCGACGAGGCGCTGCGGCCCGGCGATTGCCGGATCGAATGGGCCGAGGGCGGCGTCGTCCGCGACGAGGCCGCGACGCTCGCGACGATCAATGAAACGGTGGCCCGCTATATCGCGGCGCGCACCGCCGCGCAGGAATGACTCTGGAGACACATGCGATGAGTGACAACGACAAGATGCCCCTGCCCGATCTGGAGAACGGCAACGGCATGCCCGCGGTCGACGACGCCGGCACGCTCGCGCCGTCCGAATCGGATTCGATCACACGCGGCGCCGCCGACCTCGAGGCGGTATTCGACGTGCCGGTGCAGGTGTCGGCCGTGCTCGGCCGCGCCCGCATGGAGGTCGGCGACCTCTTGCGCCTCGGCCCGGGCGCCGTGCTCGAGCTCGACCGCAAGGTCGGCGAGGCGATCGACATCTACGTCAACAACCGCCTGGTGGCGCGCGGCGAGGTGGTGCTGGTCGAAGAAAAGCTCGGGGTGACCATGACGGAAATCATCAAGTCCGAACGGAATTGATGGCAACCTTCACCCGTCGTTCCGGCCCGGCGCCTGCGCCGGTCCGGTCTGACGAAAATATGCGGAGTTTTTTGCTATGCGCCTCTTAATTGTCGGCACACTCGGAGGCCAGCTCACCGCGGCAAGCAAGATCGCGATGGAGAAGGGTGCCAGCGTCACCCATGCGGACAGCAACGAGCAGGCGCTCGCCGTGCTGCGCTCCGGGCGCGGCGCCGATCTGCTGATGGTGGACGTCGCGCTCGACATCCGCGACCTCAACCAGCGTCTCGATGCCGAGCGCATCCATGTGCCGATCGTCGCCTGCGGCGTCACCAATGACGCGCGCGCCGCCGTCCGCGCGATCCATGCCGGCGCCAAAGAGTATATCCCGCTGCCGCCCGATCCCGACCTGATCGCGGCGGTTCTCACCGCCGTGGCCGACGATGCGCGCGATATGATCTATCGCGACGACGCCATGGCCAAAGTGGTCAAGCTCGCGCAGCAGATCGCCGCGTCCGACGCCTCGGTGCTGATCACCGGCGAAAGCGGCACCGGCAAGGAAGTGCTGGCGCGCTTCGTGCACAGCCGCTCGAACCGCGCCAAGAAGCCGTTCATCAGCGTGAACTGCGCGGCGATCCCGGAGAACCTGCTCGAATCCGAATTGTTCGGGCACGAGAAGGGCGCCTTCACCGGCGCGCTGGGACGCCGCATCGGAAAATTCGAGGAGGCCAATGGCGGCACCCTGCTGCTCGACGAGATTTCCGAGATGGACGTGCGGCTGCAGGCGAAACTCCTGCGCGCGATCCAGGAGCGGGTGATCGACCGCGTCGGCGGATCGCGGCCGGTGCCGGTCGACATCCGCATCATCGCCACCTCGAACCGCAACCTCGCCGATGCCGTGCGCGAGGGAAAATTCCGCGAGGACCTTCTGTTCCGCCTCAACGTGGTGAACCTGAAGATCCCGGCCCTGCGCGAACGGCCGAGCGACATCGGAGAGCTGGCGCAGTATTTCATCAAGAAATATTCCGCAGCCAACGGCCTGCCGGTGCGCCCGCTCTCGCCCGAAGCGAGCCGCGCGCTCCACACGCATCGCTGGCCGGGCAATGTGCGCGAACTGGAGAACACGCTGCATCGCGCCGTGCTGCTCTCGACCGGCGCCGAGATCGGCATCGACGGCATCCTCTCGCCCGACGGCTTGCGCCTCGACCAGGCGCGCGGCAACGACGTCGCCGCGCACGCGGCCATGGCGGCCGAGCAGGTGACGCGCAATCTGGTCGGCCGCACGGTGGCCGAAGTCGAGCGCGACCTGATCCTGGAAACGCTCAAGCACTGCCTCGGCAACCGCACGCATGCCGCCAACATCCTCGGCATCTCGATCCGCACGCTGCGCAACAAGCTCAATGAATATGCGCATGACGGCGTGCCGGTCCCGCCGCCCCACGGCGGCGGCGAGATGCGCGGCGCGGCGTAGCGCGAACGCCCAAGCAAGGCCGAAGCAAAACCAAAAAACGCTCAAGCCAAGAACAAGAAAGCCCGGCGAACCGCCGGGCTCGCCGAGCTTTTTCATTCGAATCCGACAATATCGATCAGGATGCGGATGTCTTGCCGGTCGTCCTGGCGGCCTGCAGCATCCTGTCCCGCTCGGTATCAATTTCGACCGCCTTCGCCATCAGCTCGTGGCTGATCGCTTCCAGCCGCTCGATCAAACTGCGGCCTTCGCGCGCCAGCCGCGAGCAGCGGTCGGCGGTTTCGATCAAATATTCTTCAGTCGTCGCCATGATCTCTCCGTGAGCATTTGGCGGCCATATGCATATTAATTACGGAATATCAATGTCGATTCGCGCGTGGTGTTATTCATAAAAGTGATGTGTGTGATAAAAAGTGATGTGTGTGATAATTGCCATAGTCTCAACGACATAACCGAAGCCTATTCATGCCCATCCTGTACAAGATCTGTCCCGCGCCGCTTTGGCGCGCTGCCGAAAGCACCGGCCTATTCCGTGGCTCGGCCGTCGATCTGAACGACGGCTTCATCCATTTCTCCAGCGCCGATCAGGTCCGGGAAACTGCCGCCAAGCATTTCGCCGGTCAGGACGATCTCTTGCTGATCTCGGTGGATTCCGCCCGCCTGGGCGCCGCCTTGAAATGGGAGCCCTCGCGCGGCGGGGCGCTGTTTCCCCATCTCTATGCCGACCTCGACCTCGCCGCCGTGACCAAGACCGAGCCGTTGCCGCTCGGGCCGGACGGCCGCCACCGCTTTCCACCGCTCGATCCGTGATCCTTCGCGATCGTTGCGCCGGCGTCATTGTCGGGCTGTCCGCGCGGCCCTAATCTGTCGCCGCTCCGGTGCGATGGTCGCGCCGGCTTGGGGGAGACCGTCCATGCGCCATCTGCTCGCCGCCACGACTGCTGCTGCCTTCTTGTGGAGCGCCGCCGCGTTCGCGGCCGACCCGGCCGGAAACTACAAGGTCGAGGGTACCAATCCAGGCGGCGGCAGCACCTATCACGGGACGGTTTCGGTCACCAAGACCGGCGAGACCTATCGCGTGATCTGGGTCGTTGCCGGCACGCGCTATGTCGGCACCGGCATCGGCGACAAGGACTTCCTGGCCGTATCCTACAAGTCGGGCAACGATACCGGCCTCGCTCTCTATGGCGCCGACGGCGGCAATTGGGCCGGCGTGTGGACCTATGCCGGCGGCCACCAGGTTGGCGCCGAGATCTGGAAGCGCGAATAGACCCGCGCGCCGGCTCGCTCGCACCGGGAAACGCCGCCGATGACCGCTCATGCCGCGGCGGCGTTAACCTCCTGCTAACCATGAACTGGGCAAATATTGCCGGGGGGTAATTTCCCACCGCGAACCGTCTTTGCGGCCAACATTCCTGCGCCAGCGAGTTGATGCATGAGCGACACCACTGCCGCGCCGGCAAACCCCGCTGCGAGCGCCTTCAGGCTGCCCGCCTTCGGCAGCATCCGCGACTTCATGAAGCGCGGCGACATCGCGCTCGCGATCGGCGTTCTGACCATCCTGGTGGTGCTGATCCTGCCGCTGCCGCCGGTACTGCTCGACCTCGCGCTCGCCATCTCGATCATCTTCTCGGTGCTGATCCTGATGACGTCGTTGTTCATCCACTCGCCGCTCGAATTCTCCGCCTTCCCGACCGTGCTCCTGATCGCGACCATGCTCCGGCTCGCGCTCAACCTGGCCTCCACGCGCCTGATCCTGGCGCACGGCCATGAGGGCACCTCCGCCGCCGGCCACGTCATCGAGGCCTTCGGCAATTTCGTGATGAGCGGCAATTTCGTGATCGGCATCATCGTATTCACGATCCTGGTGATCGTGAATTTCGTGGTCATCACCAAGGGCTCCGGGCGCATCGCCGAGGTCGCCGCCCGCTTCCACCTCGACTCGATGCCGGGCAAGCAGATGGCGATCGACGCGGAGCTGTCGACCGGCGCCATCGACGAAAAGGAAGCGCGCCGCCGCCGCAAGCAACTCGAGGAGGAAGGCGGCTTCTTCGGCGCCATGGACGGCGCCTCCAAATTCGTGCGCGGGGACGCCATTGCCGGCTTGTTGGTCACCTTCATCAACGTGATCGGCGGCATGATCATCGGCATCGCGCAACAGGGCCTCTCCTTCGCCGATGCCGCGCATTCCTACACCATCCTCACGGTCGGCGACGGCCTGGTGACCCAGGTCCCGGCCCTGATCGTGTCGACCGCCGCCGGCCTGCTGGTGTCGAAGGCGGGCATCACGGGATCCGCCGACAAGGCGCTGATCAAGCAGCTGTCCGGCTATCCGCAGGCGATCGGCATGGCCGGCGCGGTGATGATCGTGATGTCGCTGTTGCCGGGCATCCCGATGCTGCCGTTCATGGCGCTCGGCGGCGGCGCCGCCGCGCTCGCCTTCGTCTTCGACAAGCGCAGCAAGCTCGCGGCCGCCGCCGAGGCCAAGCAGGCCGATGCCGAAACCAAGAGCGCGGAAGCGGCCGAAGAGCCGATTTCCTCGGCGCTCAAGATCGACGACCTCAAGGTCGAGCTCGGCTATGCGCTGCTGCCGCTGGTGAATTCGCCCGACGGCACCGACCGGCTGACCGAGCAGATCAAGGCGCTGCGCCGCTCGCTCGCGACCGAAATGGGCTTCGTGATGCCGGCCGTGCGCATCCTCGACAATGTGCAGCTCGACGCCAATTCCTATGTCATCAAGATCAAGGACGTCGAGGCCGGCAGCGGCAAGGTCTGGGCCGGCCAGTACATGGTCATGGATCCCTCCGGCGGCCAGGTGAAGATGCCCGGCACGCACACCACCGAACCGACCTTCGGCCTGCCCGCGACCTGGGTCGACGCCGGGCTCAAGGAAGAGGCGTCGATGAAGGGCTATACGGTGGTGGATGCCGCCACCGTGCTGTCGACGCATCTCACCGAACTGCTCAAGACCAACATGTCGGAGCTGCTGTCCTACGGCGAGGTGCAGAAGCTCATGAAGGAGCTGCCGAAGGAGCAAGGCGATCTGGTCAAGGACCTGGTGCCGTCCTTGATCACCGTTTCCGGCATCCAGCGCGTGCTGCAGATCCTGCTCAGCGAACGCGTCTCGATCCGCGATCTCTCCACCATTCTGGAAGGCATCGCCGAGGGCATCGGCTCCACGCGCAATCCGGCGGTACTGGCCGAGCATGTGCGCACGCGCCTCGCGCGCCAGCTCTGTGCGCAGCACACCAGCCCCGGCGGTTACCTGCCGCTGATCGCGCTGTCGGCCAAATGGGAGCAGGCCTTCGCCGAGTCGATCGTGGGCCAGGGCGAGGATCGCCAGCTCGCCATGCAGCCCTCCAAGCTCACCGAATTCATCACGCTGGTGCGCGACCGGTTCGAGGCGGCCGCACGCGAAGGCGAGGCGCCGGTGCTGGTCACTTCGGCCGGCATCAGGCCCTTCGTGCGCGGCATCGTCGAGCGCTTCCGCTCGCAGACCCCGGTGATGTCGCAGGCCGAGATTCACCCGCGCGTGCGATTGAAGACGGTGGGGAGCATCTGAGGCTGCTCGCCCCGGGAGCGGCGCCGCGCCCGGGACAAGAAGGCGCTACTCGGCCGCGGCCACCGGCGCCACCTCATGCGCCTGCGTCTTCGCCCGGATCGCCTCGTCGCGCTTCTTGCGCGCCAGCGCTTCCTCGCCGCCGGTCGTGGCATGGTAGAGGTCGAGCGCGTCGAACTCGTCCGCCTTCGGCGGCGCAATGGCGAGGTCGGAATAGGTCCAGCGATCGGGCGCCTTCAGCGCGCGGTCGAGCATGGCCTTGCAGCGCAAATAGACGCGCGCGTATTTGAATATTTTCAGCGCGATGCCGCCCCAATACTTGGCATAGAACACGAACGGATTTTCCAGCGGCATGCCGCTGCGCCGGTCGCGGCGGAATTTCAGCCGCATCGCCCCGCCCTCGAGCGGATGCACGCCCTCGAACAGGATCATCAGGTAGAACCACAGAATGGTCGACAGCGTCGTGCTGGGCCGGCCGAGCTTGTTGGCGCAGGTCCGGCGCAGGATCGTCGCGATGTGCTCCGGCGTATAGAAGGTCAGCCAGGCGGCGCGATAAGCCTCCTCCCATTCCGCGTCCGACATGCCGCCGCCGTGGTGCGAGACCCGGTGGTTGAGGTCATACTTGTTCATGTCGGGATCCATCCAGACGCCCTTGGCGGAAAGCGTCTTGTGGTCCTCGGAGCCCGGCAGCGGCGTGAGGAAGAAGAATTCGAGAATGTCGATCGGCAGCTCGCGCTTGATGATCTCGACGTCGCGTAGGATCGTCTCCTTGCGGTCGGCCGGGAAGCCGAGAATGTAGCCGGCATAGGTGATGGCGCCGTGGTTGCGCCACATCTGCAGCATCTCGCGATATTCGGTGATCTTGTTCTGCCGCTTCTTGGCGGCGATCAGGTTGTCGGGATTGATGTTCTCCAGCCCGATGAAGACCCGGCGCACGCCGGCGCGCGTCGCCTTCTCGATGAAGTGCGGGATCTTGTGGCAGAGCGTGTCGACCTGGATGGTGAAGCCGATGTTCATCCCCTCGCCTTCCCGCATCGCGATCATGCGGTCGAACAGCGGCTCCCAGTCCTTGTTGCGGGCGAAATTGTCGTCGGTGATGAAGAAGCGCTTGATGCCCTCGGCATAGTTCTCGCGCACGATTTTTTCGAGATCGTCGGCCGAGCGGATGCGGCTCTTGCGGCCCTGCACATTGATGATGGTGCAGAACGAGCACTGATAGGGGCAGCCGCGGCCGAGATCGATCGACGACAGCGAGCCCGAGGTGCGGCTGACATGCTTCCTCGGCAGGAACGGCGGCGGCTCGCCGGCCAGCCGCGGCAGGTCGTCCATGTGATTGTAAAGCGGCTTGAGCGCGCCGTTCCACGCATCGCGCAGGACCTCGTCGAGACGATGCTCTTCGGCCTCGCCGGCGAACAGGGAGATGCCCATCGCCTGCGCGGCTTCGATGTCGGCGGGAAGCTCGGGCAGCATGGCGATGCAGCCGGAAACATGGAAGCCGCCGATGCAAACCGGCAGGCCGGCCGCGAGGAACGGCCGCGCCAGATCGACCGCGCGCGGAAACTGGTTCGACTGCACGCCGACGAGCCCGATCAGCGCGCGCCCGCCTTCGCGCGCGATCATGCGGATGATCTTGTCGGGCCGCACCCGCCGGTTCGTTTCATCATATGTGTGCAGGCGCATCTCGACGTCCGCGCCCAGCACCTGCCGCCTGCGCACGTCTTCGGCCAGCGCATTGAGGCAGGCGAGCGTGTTGGACGGGATCGCGGAGCGGAACCATTGGATCGGATAGCCATCGTCGTCGTAATGCGATGGCTTGATCATCACGAAGTGGAACAGCCGGGCCGCCTGATCTTCGCTTCGACGAGTCATGGTCGTACTCCGGGCCCCAAATTTCGAAACTTCACGTATTTTGCGGCTAATTTGGCCGATCGGGCGGTTTCATCTTACCTTTGCAGCGCGCGACGGTCTTTCGAAAACGCTTCGGCATACCCATATATCTGAAGTTCACTGAAACTGTTGACTGAAACGCGTTCGGCGCTGCCCGATCGTATGGGAGAAAATCATGGACAAGTTCGATTACGGCGCGCCGGCCGAACTGTTTCCCGCGCGCAATCGCAAGGTCGCAAGCAAAGTCAAATATCGCCGCTTCGATAATGCGGCCGAGGCCGTTCGCTTCGCCGTCGAGGAACTGCCGGAAGCGCTGCTGCTCGGTGCCTATATCGAGGTCAACGAGCGTCGCTTCGGTCACCGGGAAATCCGCGCGCTCTATGCCAATGCGGGCAATGCGCTGAAGAAACGCGCGCGCGCCGCCTGAGGCGCCCGAACTCCGGCACGGGCGGTCGTGAGCCGCCCGGCCGGCGCCCATTTGGGGCCATGAGGGCGCCCGGTCGAGGCCAAAAAGCCTTCATATTTCAAAGACTTCAACGATCCGTGATGGGCGCTTGGGAACTCTCGAGCGCGCCCTACGTTCTATCTAGGTCCACAACGGCCGTTCGCGGGCGGAATGTGCGGAATGTTTTGAACCTTTTTCGAGGCCCGCGCGACCAACGGAGGCCAAGCCGGAGGCTGCCATGAACTGGGAGGCTGCCATGAACTGGTCGATGTACACCGCAGATCGCACCACCCACCTCAAGATCGTGGTGGTCGGGCTTGCCGCGGCCGTGCTGATCTCCGCGATCGGTATTGCCGCGCGCGAACTCAATCTCGGCGCCGATATCCTGACCGCCCAGAACCCCACCGTCATCAAGGCCGGAGGGCCGGTCAACTTCGTCGACCGCGAGGGGCCGACCATCCGCTGAAGAATTTCGTCACGGCCCGGCGGGCCGTGACCCACCCACCGTCTTGAACTAACCTCCTCCCTCGGCGCGCCCGTTCGGCGCGCCATTTTTGTGCCCGTTTGTCGCGCCGTCATGCATGGCCGAATCGACCGAAAGGCCGCTAGAATCCGGGCATGCTGTTTTCTCCTCTGCGTAGCTACACGCTCGCTTCGATCGCCGCCGGCCTGCTCCTGGCCACATTGCCCGCCTGTGCGCAAAACCCGGTCACTCCGGCCGCCGTTGCGCAGTACCGGGCCAAGCTCGCGCAATACGAACAGGCTCGTGCGGCCTATGAGCGGGTCGCGTCCGCCTATTGGGACCAGATCAGCGACAAGCGCCGGCTCCGTAACGCCAAGCGGCGCGAGCGCGTCGCCATCGGCATCGACGATTATGTGCTCACGCAGCCGCCGGTCTATACCGGGCCGCCGCGCCCGGTCGATCCGGAGCGGCCGACCGCACCGCCGCCCGAGCAGCCGCCGCCGATTCCGGTGGTCGGCGATTTCCTCAAGGCGGCAGCCTCCGAATTCGGCTTTATTCCCGACCGGCCGCAGCGCGACGCCGACTTCAAGCGCGCCTATGCGCGTGCGGCCTTGAACGCGGGGCTCACGCGCGAGCAGGTGATCGGGGTTTACGCATTCGAGACCGGCGGCAACGGCACCTACGACATGCAGGCGGGCGTGACGCCGACGCGCACGCGCGCGATCTCGCCCGCGCTCGGCTACAATCAATTGCTCTCGACCAATACGGTCTCGCTGCTAGCCGAATACGGCAACCGCTATCTCGCCGCGCTGCGCATGAAGGCGGTGACCTTGCGCGGCGAGGCGCGCCGCCTGATGGAACGCAAGATCGAGGCGCTCAAGCGCATGATCGCCTATAGCCACTCGGTACCGAACCGCTGGAGCGAGCACGACCGGCTGGCGAAGACCACACTCGGCGGCTGGGGCGTGCATGCCGCCGTGCTCGATATCGATATCGGCCCGCTGCTGCAGGTGCAGAAGCTCGTCGACTCCGTGCGTTTCGCGCGCATCAAAGGCTATGCCGCCCCGCTCACGGCCGCCGAACTGGAACTGATGAACCTGACGGGCGACGGCAACGGCTTCGACATGGTGACTATGCCGGCCGCATTGCGCGAGCGCGTGCCGACCGCGAATTTCTTCCAGCGTCAGGGCTATGAGCGCAATCCGGTGGCGCGTCGCACCGGCGTGGTGGCGAACCTCGTGGCCGACATCGAAGCCAAGATGGCGCGTGGGGCACGCTCGGCCGGCGCCAAGGAAATGGCGGCGGCGTTTTGATCGGGCTCAGGCGTGAGCGCCGCGCTGGTTGAAGCGCAGGGCGGCGATGCGGTCGAGTTCCGCCTGCTCGCGCGCGTTCGCTTCCGCCTTCTCGCGCTGCTGGTCGCGCTCGTCCAGCATTTCGACCTTCTTCAACTCCTCGAAGGCCTCGCCCAGCGCGGCCTTGGCCTCGTCGAGCTGGGTGCGAAGCTCGCCGGTCGAGCGCTTGAGGTTCTCGCGCCGGGTCATCGCCGCCTTGGCATAGGTCGGATAGGCAAAATGGCCCGGGTCGTGAATCCCGGCGCGGTCCTGTTCGACCTTGATCTCGCGATCGAGGTCGCCGGCAATGCGCTCGAACTCGGCGATCATGGCCTCGATCTGCGCGACCTTGCGGCGCTTTTCGTCAACCTGGAATTTCTTCAGGCGAATAAGGGTTTCGCGTGACTTCATCGACTTGATACTCCCCCGAAGCCCCGTACTCCCGCCTGCTCAAGACCATAAGCGGCCCGGCGCGGACGGCCCGGACGTTCCGGGGGCGACTGTGGGCCAATAACGTTAGTTTTCGGTTTCCGTGCTTGTCAGGATTTTTTCTAACCGCCGATATCCCTCGGCCAGGGTCGAGGCCTCGTCCTTGCCCTGGCCCAGGAACTCCTCCAGCGGCTTGTGCAGGGCGATCGCCTCGTCCACGTCCGGGCTGGATCCCGGCCGGTAGGCGCCGAGCCGAATGAGTTCCTCCATGTCCGAATAGGTTGCCATGACCTGGCGCGCGCGCGTGATGACCGGCAGGAAGGCGGGGTCCGCCGCCCGCGGCATGGTGCGCGAGATCGATTTCAATATATTGATGGCCGGATAGCGGCCGCGCTCGGCGATCGCCCGTTCCATCACGATATGGCCGTCCAGAATGCCGCGCACGGCGTCGGCCACTGGCTCATTGTGGTCGTCGCCGTCGACCAGCACGGTGAAGATGCCGGTGATGGTGCCCGGGTCCGCCCCCGGTCCCGCCCGCTCGAGCAGGCGCGGCAGTTCGGTGAACACGGTCGGCGTATAGCCCTTGGCGGTCGGCGGCTCGCCGGCGGAAAGCCCGATCTCGCGCTGCGCCATGGCAAAGCGCGTAACCGAGTCCATCAGGACCAGCACGTCCTTGTGCAGGTCGCGGAAGAATTCGGCGATAGTCAGCGTCAGATAGGCCGCTTGACGCCGCAACAGCGCCGGCTCGTCGGAGGTCGACACCACCACCACCGAGCGGGCAAGGCCTTCCGGCCCCAGATCGTCCTGCAGGAACTCCTGCACTTCGCGGCCGCGTTCGCCGATCAGGCCAATGACCGACACGTTCGCCGCCACATTGCGCGCCAGCATCGACAGCAGCACCGACTTGCCGACGCCGGAACCGGCGAAGATGCCCATGCGCTGGCCGCGGCAGCAGGTAATGAAGGTATTGAGCGCGCGCACGCCCAGATCGAGCGGTTCGCCGACCCGGCGTCGGGCATGCGCGGGCGGCGGGGCATTGCGGAACGGATAAGGCGCCGGTCCCGGCGGCAACGGTCCCAGCCCATCGATCGGTTCGCCCATGCCGTTGATCACGCGCCCGAGCCACTGCTCGGACGGCCGGACGAAACCGGCGGCGCTTGCCACCACCGCGCGGCAGCCGCGCCGGACACCTTCCAGCGCCGCGAAAGGCATGGCCAGCGCATGTTCGCCGGAAAAGCCGACGACCTCGCAGGGGATCAACCGTCCGAACCCGGTTTCGATATTGAGTCGTGCTCCGACCGACATGGCGTAAGTGGGCCCCGCCACCTCCACCATCAGCCCGCGCACGCCGACGACGCGTCCATAAATCTCGATGCCGTCGATATCGCCGATCTGCTCGGCCAGGGCTTTCATCGGGAACCTGCCTTGGAGCGCCTTCGAATCAAATTCGAATCATAACCGGCAATGCGCCATAAACCCGCCCTTAGGCTTACCGCCCCAACTACCTTCTTAACCTGTTGTTTACCCGGGTCGTTAATCATTGCGTCATCGTCCGTGGGACAAACGGCCGCCTCGATTCGCCCGGCCGGGACGTCAAGGGCTTGCAACTTATCCGAGTCGGTTAGACCCGACTCTCAAACGGGAGCATGAACCGGGCTCGTGGGAAAAAGACCGTTCTCTGGCGGACTTAAGCCGATTCGCGAGGTCCTGCCTACGGCGCGCTTGCCAGTGAGAATCAGGTTTTGTTAACCATGCACGGATAGTGTCGAATCAGTTTGTCCCACAGCGTGTTTCGAGACTCGCCGCCTTTGCGGCGCAGACCTACGGCCCGGTTGCGGCGAGAAGGGGACCTAGATGCGCGTTCTACTCATTGAAGATGACAGCGCGACAGCCCAATCCATCGAGTTGATGCTCAAGTCCGAGAGCTTCAACGTCTACACGACGGATCTCGGCGAAGAAGGCGTCGATCTGGGCAAGCTCTACGACTACGACATCATCCTGTTGGACCTGAACCTCCCCGACATGTCGGGTTTCGAGGTTCTCCGCTCTTTGCGCGTGTCCAAGGTGAAGACCCCGATCCTGATCCTGTCGGGCCTCGCCGGCATCGAAGACAAGGTCAAGGGCCTGGGCTTCGGCGCCGACGACTACATGACCAAGCCGTTCCACAAGGACGAGCTGATCGCCCGCATCCATGCCATCGTCCGCCGTTCCAAGGGCCATGCCCAGTCGGTCATCAACACCGGCGACCTGATCGTCAATCTCGACACCAAGACGGTCGAGGTCGGCGGCCAGCGCGTGCACCTGACCGGCAAGGAATACCAGATGCTCGAGCTGCTCTCCCTGCGCAAAGGGACGACGCTCACCAAGGAGATGTTCCTCAATCATCTCTACGGCGGCATGGACGAGCCGGAACTCAAGATCATCGACGTGTTCATCTGCAAGCTGCGCAAGAAGCTCGCCAACGCTTCTTCCGGCAAGAACTACATCGAGACGGTGTGGGGCCGCGGCTATGTGCTGCGCAAGCCGAGCGACACCGACGAGCGCATCCCAGCGTAACGGCGCGCTTCACGTGCGGCGGAATTGACGGGGCGCGATCTGCGCCCCGTTTCATTTCCGGGGCCTGAAGGCCCGTACCTCACCCCTTCGCGACGGCGAACCGGATCACGTTGCCCGGCGCGCCGACGAGCGCGGCCGTGCGCGCCCGCGCATTCGGCGCGTAAAGCCCGCGCCGGTCGGAAACGGGCTTGAACGCATCGGTCAGGCCGACCACCGTCTCGGCCGCTCCCAGGACCAGATAGCCGTCGTCGGGCATCTGCCGGGCCACCCGATTGAGAACCTGCGTCTTGGTCTCCTGGTCGAAATAGATCAGCACGTTACGGCAGAACACCAGATCGAAGCTGCCGAGCGCCGAGAAATCGTTGAGCAGATTGAGCGTGCGGAACTGCACCATGCCGCGGATCTCGGGCGCGATCTGCCAGGCGTCGCCGACCTTGCTGAAATACTTCACGAGCTGCTGGATCGGCAGGCCGCGCTGCACTTCGAACTGGCTGTAGATGCCGGCCTTCGCCCGCTCGATCACCTCGCCCGACAAATCCGTCGCGGTGATCTCGACCCGGAAGCCGGCAAGCGCGGCGCCCAGCCCTTTCAGCACCATCGCGATCGAGTAAGGTTCCTGGCCGGTCGAAGCGGCCGTACACCAGATGCGGATGCGGCGTTCTTTCGCACGCGCGGCGAGGAGCGCCGGCATCACGGTGTCGGTGAGATGCTCGAATGGAACCTTGTCGCGGTAGAAAAACGTCTCGTTGGTGGTCATGGCCTCGACCACCTCGCTGGCGAGCGCGCCGGCGCCGGGCAGTTTGAGCTTTTCCACCAATTCGGCGAGCGTCGTCATGCCGTGACGGCGGGCGACCGGCAGCAGGCGGCTTTCCGCCAGATACTGCTTCTCGGCCGAGAGCACGAGGCCGGACCGTTCCCGCAGCAGCTTGCGCAGATAGTCGAAGTCCTGCGGGGTCATGGTCGTTCCCCCGGACGTTCCCCCGCGAACAGGCGGACTAGCTTCGGGCCGATTTCGGGAAGCGGCAGCACGGCCGAACACAAGCCGGCCAGCGCGACCTGGCCGGGCATGCCCCACACCACGCTGGTGGCTTCGTCCTGCGCCAGCACGTGCCCACCGGCGGCCACGATCTCGCGCGCACCCGCCAGCCCGTCGGCGCCCATGCCGGTGAGCACCAAGGCGAGCACCTTCGAGCCCCAGACCGCCGCCCCCGAGGCAAACAGCGGATCGACCGCCGGCTTGCAGAAATTGACGAGCGGGCCGTCATTGATCGCGATCACGGCAACGCCGTCGCGCCGCGCCACGGTCATATGCTTGCCGCCGGGCGCAAAATAGATGGTGCCGGCATTGATCTCCTCGCCGTCTTTCGCCTCACGCACCGGGCATTTGGCGATGCGTGCGATGTGCTCGGCGAGAATGGCCGTGAAGGTCGCCGGCATGTGCTGGGTGATCAATACCGGCGCGCGCTCGATCACGCCGCCGATTTGTCCGGCCAGAACGTCCAGCGCCTGCGGGCCGCCGGTCGAGGAGCCGATCAGCAGCACGCGCGGCGGCGTGCCCGGCATCGGCCTGAGCGAGAGCGGCGTCTGAGCGCCATCGTGATGGTGGGCGGCCGCGCGGCCGGCCGGCACGAGCACGGGCTTGGGCGCCGCAGGCGCGCTGCTGCGGGCCTGCGGCAGCTGGTGCAAGCGCTTCGCGCGCAGGCCGAGCTGGCGGATCTTTTCGATCAGATCGCGGCGGAAGGAGACCGAGGCGGTCACGTCGCGGCTGCTGGCGGGCTTGGCGATGTAGTCGGCCGCGCCCAGCGACAGCGCCTTGAGGCTGATCTCGGCGTTGCGGCGCGTGACGGTGGAGGCCATGATCACGACGAGATCGCGCCGCTTCTGCAGCAGGAGCGGCAGCGCGGCGATGCCGTCTAGCTCGGGCATCTCCACGTCGAGCACCACCACGTCGGGATTGCAGCGGTCGAGCTGGTTGACCGCCTCGCGGCCGGTGCGCAGCGACGCCACCAGTTCGAGATCGCTTTCCGCCTCCACCCAGCGCGCGAAAAGCCCGCGCACCACGATGGCGTCGTCGACCAGCATGACCCGGATGCGCCGGCCGGTCGTCGGGGCGGCGGGTGTGGCAGAAGTGACAGCGAGGGTCATCGGGCCGCTTTCTGTCGCGGGTTTCGTTGTGCCGGATGCTACGATCAGAGCAGCCCGACTTCCTGCAGCTTGGCTTCGACGATTTCCTTGTCGAACGGCTTCATGATGTATTCGTTGGCGCCCGCATGCAGCGCGCGCGCGATATGCGCCACGTCGTTCTCGGTCGTGCAGAACACCACCTTGGGCGCGTCGCCGCCGGGCAGCCGGCGCAGCGCGCGCAGGAACTCGTAGCCGTCCATCTTCGGCATGTTCCAGTCGAGCAGTATCGCATCCGGCAGGTTTTGCCGGCAGGACTCGAGGGCCTGTTCGCCGTCCTCCGCTTCCACCACCTGGAAATCCAGCCCTTCGAGGATGCGCCGCGCGACCTTGCGGATGACGCTTGAATCGTCGACGATCAAGCAGGTTTTCATGGCACGTTCCTTTCCACTCTCGTTCGCGGCGCTTTTCGCCAGCCGCAATGTCCGAATTTCACGTCAGGCCGCACTCGCCATCACGGCGATGTCGAGCACCCGCTCGACCTCGGCCACGATCATCAACTGTCCCTCGAGCCGATGGATCCCCGCCGACACGCGGGCGAGCCGGGCATCGAGATTGATCGGGTTGGGCTCGCGCGTCGCATCCGCAAGCTTGAGCACCTCGCCGATGCTGTCGATCAGAAGGCCGTAGAACTCCCCGCGCAGTTCGACGCCGAGCGCCATCGACGGCGCGTCATCCGCGCGCGGCGGCATCCCGAGGCGCCGGCGCATGTCGACGAGCGTGACGATGCGGCCGCGCAAATTCAGCACGCCGGCGATCTCGGGCGGAGCCAGCGGCACCCGCGTCACGCGTTCGGGCAGGAAAACGTCCTGCACCTGCCGGATCGGCAGGCCGAACAATTGGCCGCCGATCATGGCGGTCACGTATTCGTTCAAGCCGTCGTCGCCGCCTGTGCTCATGGGTGCCTCGTCATGCGGCGCAGCCGATGTCGGTTTGTTCCTTCAGCGCGGCGATCAGGCCCTGCCGGTCGAACTTGGCGACATAGTCGCGCAGGCCGACGCGGCGGCCGCGCTCGAGCGCTTCGGCCGACACCACGGAGGACAGCGCGATCACCGGCAGATCGGCGGTGCGCGGGTCGTTGCGCAGGCTTTGCGCCAGTTCCAGCCCGTCCATTTCCGGCATTTCGATATCGGTGACGACGATGTCGAAACGGCCGCCTTCCGCGATCATGGCGAGCGCCTCCTTCGCCGAGCCCGCGCTGGTGACCTCGTAACCCGCGGCCTGCAGCACCGGGCTCAACATGTTGCGGAAGAACGGGCTGTCGTCGACCAGCAGCAGCGAATTGCGGCGCGCGCGCGCCGGCTGTTCCTTGCGCCGGAACCAGTCCTCGAAGGCGAGCGGCAGGAAATGGCCGACATCGACGATCTCGGTGGCCTGCCCCTTCACGATGGCCGAGCCGAGCACGCCGGCATTGTCGCCGGCGACCTGGATGTCGAGGCGGTCCTCGACGATGTCGACGATCTCGTCCACCACCAGCGCCATCGAGCGGGCGCCGTCGGAGAACACCAGCAGCGGCTGGGCACCCTCGGCCCTGACCCGGACGTTGTCGCCCATGCTGATGAGCGGCATCAGATGGCCGCGGTATTGCACCATGTGCCGGCCGTTCGACAGCTCGATCTTGCGCGCGTCGATCTCCTCGAGCCGGGTGACCAGCGACAACGGCACCGCCTTGAGCTGCGAGGAACCGGCGCGAAACAGCAGCAGCGAGGTCATCTGCTCCCTGTTCCCGGCCGGCCTGTCTTCGGCGCCCGCGGCCCCGGCCAATTGCGAGCTCGTCGCGCTGCCGAGCGCCTGCGCCACGCCGTTGGGATCGATGATCATGATCACCGAGCCGTCGCCGAGGATGGTGTTGCCCGAGAACAGGGTGATATGGCGAAGCCGGCTCGACATCGGCTTCACCACGATTTCCTCGGTGTGAAACACGGCATCCACCACGATGCCGAAGGTCTGGCTGCCGACCTGGGTGACGACGATGAAGCCGTTGTCGACCTCGTCGGCGGTGTCGTCCCCGATGCCGAGCAGCCGGCTCAGCCGCACCAGCGGCAACAGCTTGTTGCGCAGGCGCAGCACCTTCGTGTCCTTGATGCGCTCGATGCGGTGCTCGCCGCCCGCCCGCGCGCGCACCAGCTCGACCACCGACAATTGCGGTATCGCGAACCGGTCGCCGCCCGCCTCGACGATCAGCGCCGCGACGATCGCGAGCGTGAGCGGGATCTTGATGGTGAAGCTCAGTCCCACGCCGGCGACCGACTTGACGTCGATGGTGCCGCCGATCTGATCGATATTGTTGCGCACCACGTCCATGCCGACGCCGCGGCCGGACACGCTGGTTATCCTGGCGGCGGTGGAGAAGCCGGGCGTGAAAATGAACTTGTGGATCTGCGCTTCGGTGAGCTTCTCGATGTCCGCCTCGGAGGCGAGCCCGTGCGCGATCGCCTTGGCCTTGATGCGCTCGGTATCGAGGCCGCGCCCGTCGTCGGCCACCTGGATGATAATGAAACCGCCTTCGTGATAGGCCGACAAGCGGATGCGCCCGCATTCCGGCTTGCCGGCGGCGCGCCGCTCCTGCGGCAATTCGAGCCCGTGGTCGGCCGAATTGCGCACCATGTGGGTGAGCGGATCCTTGATGAGATCGAGCACCTGGCGATCGAGCTCGGTTTCCGCGCCCTGCATTTCCAGTTCGATCTGCTTGCCGAGCTCGGTGGAAAGGTCGCGCACGATGCGCGGCAGCTTCTGCCAGGCATTGCCGATCGGCTGCATGCGCGTCTTCATCACGCCTTCCTGCAGCTCGGCGGTGACGTTGGACAGGCGCTGCAGCGGCGTCTTGAATTCGGAATCCTCGTGCCGCCGCACGATTTCGAGGAGCTGGTTGCGGGTCAGCACCAGCTCGGACACCATCGTCATCAGGTGCTCGAGCGTATCGACCGCGACGCGGATCGACTGGTTGCCGGCCTTTCCGGCTTCCTCGTCCTTCAACGGCGCCTCGTCCGGCGCCGGCCGCGCAGGCTTGACCGGCGGCTCGACCGGCGTTTCGCGGAACACGCGCTCGAGTTCGTCGAGCGTGTCCTCGCCCGGACGCAACGGCCGCTCCAGCACCTGCGGCGTCAGCGTGCCGACCGTGTGCTGTTGAACGGCCGGCGGCGGCGTATCCGAGAGCCGCTCGACCATGCGGTCGAGATCGCCGATCAGATCGTCGTCGGTCCCGTCGGGCTCGCGCTGCTCGCGTTCGAGCGAGTCGAGAATGTGCTTGATGCGGTCGATGGTGGCGAGGATGAGCGTGACGGCGTCGGCGGTGGCCGGCACGCCGTCGCGGAATTTGCCCATCAGGGTTTCGGCGGCATGCGCGAGCGCTTCCAGCCGCGGCAGGCCGAGAAAACCGCAGGTCCCCTTGATGGTGTGGACGAGGCGAAAGACGTTATCGAGGATCTTCGCGTTGGTTGGATCCTGCTCGAAACGCACGAGTTCGACGTCGACCACGTCGAGACTCTCGTTCGTCTCGATGACGAATTCACGCAGCAAATCGTCCATAAAAACGCCTTTACCGACAGGCCAAAAGCCTGCCCCACACACCGGTCCGGACTCCGCGCCAGTGTGTCGGTGAAGGGTTTAATTTTAGTTGCGGATGACCGTGAAATTGCGCGCACTTAACCCGGCGTTAACCGCCGGGGCCCGCACTCGGCGTTGCGCGCCGGCCGCTACTGCGCGCTCACCACCACCGTGTCGCCCTCCATGGCGATGGCGGCCGTCAGGCCGCAAGCCTTGGCGAGCAGCCCGGCATAGAATGGCTGGATGCGATGAGCGTCGAGCCCCTCTTCGCCGGCCTCGGCCGAGAGCAGCGAAGCGGTCGGCGGAATCTTGGCGTTGGTGCCGGCAGCGGTCACCTTGAAGCCCATGCTCTCGCCCTCGCCGAGCGCATCGATCGTCAGCGCGCCGCCGCGCGGGATCGATTGCGCCGCGATCAGCAGCATGTTCAGCAGGAGCTTGACGCGGTTCTTGGGCAAAAAGGCGCGCGCCAGGTTCCAGGTCAGCTTGGTCTTTTCGTCCTCCAGGAACCCGCGCGAAATCTTCTCGGCATCGCCGGTGTCGATCTGGGCGCCGGCCGAGCCGGCGGCGCCGAATGCGATACGGCAGAATTGCAGCTTGGCGGACGCGGTCCCGGCGCTTTTCTTGATCAGATCGAGGGCGAAGGCCTTGGTCTCTTCGTCCTTTTCCTCGGCCAGCACTTCGAGGCCGTTGACGATGGCCCCCACCGGGCTGATCAGGTCGTGACACACGCGCGAGCACAAAAGAGCGGCAAGATCGAGCGCATCAATGGACGAACCGGACATGGACGGGTCTCCGCTTTCGCGTACAAGGTGCCACACGACCCGCGAATCGCTTGTCATGCCGGCTTTTTGGCCTGATACACCGCACCTGCGCAACCGCCAAGGACCGCGGCACTTTGAAAGGACGAACAAATTGAGCTCCACTTCGGAAATTTCGCCCGCCCAAGCCGCCGCCCTGCTGGACGCGCTGACCTCGATCGTCGCACGCGCCTCCGCGGTCATTCTCGACATCGCGGCCGGCGGGGTCGCTCATCGCCTCAAAGGCGATCAGTCGCCGGTTACCGCTGCCGATGAGGCATCGGAGGCCGCGATCCTGGAAGGGCTGGCGCAAATTCTGCCTGGCGTCCCGGTGGTTGCCGAGGAAATGACCGCCAAGGGCGAAGTGCCGGCGCTCGACGGCAGCTTCATCCTGGTGGACCCGCTCGACGGCACCAAGGAATTCATCGCCGGACGCGACGAATATACCGTCAATATCGCCATCGTCAGCGGCGGGACGCCGATTGCCGGCGTGATCTCGGCGCCCAAGCGCGGCGATCTCTGGCGCGGGGTCGTCGGGATCGGGGCCGAATATCTGCGTCTCAAGCCGGACGGCGCCGACCAGGCGCGCCCCATCCACGCCCGCCGCTGGCCGGCGCAAGGCCCGGTCGCGGTGGTCAGCCGCTCGCATTACGACCCCGCCACCGACACTTTCCTGGCCCGCCTGCCGCCGGTGGCGCACGATTCCAGCGGTTCCTCCATCAAGTTCTGCCGCATCGCCGAGGGCGTCGCCGATGTCTATCCGCGCCTGGGCACCACCTGCGAATGGGATATCGCGGCCGGGCACGCGATCGTGGTGGCCGCCGGCGGCATTGTGACGACGCCGCAAGGGACGCCCCTGCCCTATGGCCGCGTTCGGGAAAACTTCCGCGTGCCGGCCTTCATCGCGTGGGGCGATCCGGCGATGGCGGCCTCGCTCAAGCTCTGACGTCAGCCGCCGGAGGCGGTACGCGCGACCGCCGGCCATTTGCGGACCGCGCGCGCGAGGATGGAGTCGTGATCCGCCAGGAACTCGCCGCGCGTCTCGTCGCTATAGAAGAGGTATAGCCGCTCACCGACGACCGCCCAGACCAGCGGATTGCCGGCGACCGAGCGGTCACGGGCGATTGCCACCGGATCGTATCCGCCGAAGCGCGGGCGATACACTTCCGGGTGATCGGCGAAGGCGGCCCGGTTGCCCTCGTTGCTGAAACGCCAGACCGCGCCGCCGCTGTTCAGTTCGATCTCCGGGCGTCCGAAAACCGGCTTCTTGTCCGTGAAGTAGGCCACCGGATCGATGCCGCTGATGGCGAGCCCGGTATTCCGGTCGGTCACGACCGGCTCGCGCTCCGCCGCCGTCACGATTGGCGGAGCCACGGCGGCCGCGAGCACCAGGCCGATGAGGAGGCCGAGCAGTCTGCGCGGCTTCCCTGGCTGCCGTGCTCTAGTCATAGTTCCGGGTGACATTTTCTCGATTCGGGGACCACGAACGGCGCCACCCTATGGCCGCCGGCGTGAGCATCCGGTTAAACGGGATTGGGACCTCTCAATTCAATGGAGCATCCGATGCGCAACTTCCTGCGCCTGGCCGTTCTCACGCTTTGCCTTGTCGCCGCCGGGGCCGACATCGCCGCCGCGCAGAATCCGCCGCCCCCGCAGCGGCGCGATACCTTCTCGCCCGACGAAATTTTGCAGGAAGGCCATCGCTTCTTCGGTACCGTCTCGCGCGGGCTGGCCGAGGTGGTCGAGAAGGCGGTCAGCCGCTGGGGCCAGCCGAACGGCTATATTCTCGGCCAGGAAGGCAGCGGCGCCTTCGTGATCGGCCTGCGTTACGGCGACGGCAAGCTCTACACCAAGAATGCCGGCGACCGCCGCGTGTTCTGGGAAGGCCCCTCGGTCGGCTTCGACACCGGCGGCGAAGGCGCGCGCACGATGATGCTCGTCTACAACCTGCCGGCGACCGACGCGATCTATCAGCGTTTCGCCGGCATCGACGGCTCGGCCTATTTCATCGGCGGCTTCGGCATGACCGCGCTCGCCGCCAACAATATCGTGGTGGTACCGATCCGTTCCGGCGTCGGCTTGAGGCTCGGCGCCAATATCGGCTACCTCAAGTTCACGCCGCAGGCGACATGGAATCCGTTCTGATCGCCGCGCCTGCACGCTAATTTAAGCACCTCACGCTATACAACCAAGCCTGCCCGGCACGCGTAACGCGCGAGCCGGGTTTAGGTTAATCTTGGCTCGCGCTGGCGAGGCCGGAGCCTGCATGCAATGGTTACCTCCGGAAGCGTCAGGGGTGCGGGCTGGGTTGGAGGCGTGGTTCCATGATTGAACCGATCATGTATTTCGGGATCGGATTCTTCGTCGCGGCCCTGTTCGGGCTTGTGCTGGTGCCCCTCGTGCACGGCCGCGCGGTACGCCTCACCATGAAGCGGCTCGAGGCCGCCACGCCGCTGTCGATGGCCGAAATCCAGGCCGACAAGGATCAGTTGCGCGCCGAATTCGCGATGTCGACGCGGCGCCTGGAAATGAACGTCGAGCAGCTCAAGGCCAAGAGCACCAGCCAGCTCGCCGAGCTCGGCAAAAAGAGCGACGCCATCAACCGGCTCAAGATCGAGCTGGGGGAGAAGACCGCGACGATTTTCGCGCTCGAAGCGCGCGACAAGGCGCTGCGCGACCAGTTGCGCGCGACCGAGGAAGAATACGCGATCAAGACCAGCGCCATGATCGAGGCCCAGCGCGCGCTCGCGGCCAAGGAGGCCGAGCTCGCCAAGATGACGAACGAACTGGACGAGCGTTCGATCGAGGCCGAGGCGCACAAGGTCGAGCTCGCGGCGCTCCGCGCGCAGGTCGAGGCGCTCAAGGACCGCCTCGCGGCCGCCGGCAACGAACTCAAGGCGGTGGAAGATCGCCGCGACGCCGAACGCGTCGAACTGCAGGCCGCGACGCAGAAACTCGCCGAGGAGCGCGGCAAGGTTGAAAATCTCGGCCACCGCGTCGGCGAACTCGAACAGGCCTTGGTCGGGCAGACCAAGGAGGCCGAGATCCTCGGGCGCCGGGCGCAAGATCTGGAAAACCGGCTTGCCGAGCAAGCGCGCGCGCTCGCCGAGAGCGAATTCGAGCTCAGGCATCTGCGGGTCGAATTGGAGGCGGCGCGCAAGAGCGAGAGCGATCTGCGCACCGCCATCGCCGAACTCGAAAGCCAATCCTCCTCCGCGAACAAGCGGCTGAAGACGGAAAACGCCCAGCTCTTGGCCGAGCTCGAGCGCACCCGGGAAGAGCGTGACCGGCACGCCCTCGATCTCGGCAATCTGAAACGGGAGGCCGAGGAGGCCTGGGCCGCCGAGCGGGTCGAAAGCGCGCTTTTGCGAGAGCGCATCAACGACGTTGCCGCGGAAGTGGCGCGCCTCGCCTCGACGCTGGAAGGTCCGGATTCCACGATCAATGCCATCCTCGCCGCCGAGAGCGCGCGCGACCGCGCCGGAACAGCCGGTCCGGGCGAGGCCGAGATGGCCTCCGAGGCGCCGTCGAACGGCAATCTCGCCGACCGCATTCGCGCCCTGCAGACGCAGGCCTCGCGCGTCGCGCACGAGGACGATCCGAAGACCCGCAATTGAGGCGGACGCGGCGCGGCCGCCGCGCGCCACCCGCGCGCGCAGGCCTCGCTTGACACCTCTTCGGGCCACCCCCTATATCCCGGGGACCTTATGGCCGGGCGGTTAGCTCAGCGGGAGAGCACACCCTTCACACGGGTGGGGTCGCAGGTTCAATCCCTGCACCGCCCACCATTCCGAACCCGGTTGCGTATTGCAGCGGAATGCCCCGGGGGAGTTTCGGCCATGATCGCCGTCATTTTCGAGGTCTGGCCGGCGGCCGGCCGCAAGGACGATTACCTCGCCATCGCAGCCGCGCTGCGCGACGATCTCATGCAGATCGACGGCTTCATCTCGGTCGAGCGCTTCCAGAGCCTCACCGACCCCGGCAAATTGCTGTCGCTGTCGTTCTGGCGCGACGAGGACGCGGTCAAGGCCTGGCGCAATCAGCCCCGCCACCGCGCAGGCCAGGAACAGGGCCGCGCCGGCGTCTTCGCCGATTACCGGCTGCGCATCGCCGCGACCCTGCGCGACTACGGCATGAACGATCGCGCGCAGGCGCCGGACGATTCGCGCGCCGCGCATGATGCGACGCGCGCGCTCTGAGCGGCGTCAGACCGCGAACCAGCCGAGCCGGTCGAGCACGAAGACCAACCAGATCGCGGGCGCCAGAAATGCGCCGAACGGCAATTCACGGCTGCGCTCGATCGGCTCCCCGCGCAGCAGCGCGCGCCCGCTCAAGGCCAGCGCGCAGGCGATCGCGGCCAGCGCGAGCGTGAGCGGCAACGTATTCCACATGAGATAGGGCGCGCCCGCCGCCGCGAGCTTCACGTCGCCGAGGCCCAGGCCCTCGATACCGGTCGCCCGCGCATAGGCGAAGCGCAGCGTCCACATGAATCCGAAGGCCACCAGCACGCGCAGCAGCGCATCGGCGAGACCGCCGAGCGGGCCCGCGCGCCAGCCTTCGGCGAGGACCAGCAAGATGCCGGTCGCGAGGATCGCGACATTGGCGGCATCGGGGATGATGAAGCGATCGAGATCGACCGCCGCCACATAGACCGCGAGCGCGGCGAGCATGGCGGCGAAACCGGCCGCCGGCCACGGCAACAGCGCGAACGAGACGACGGCGCCGGCGAGCGCGGCGGCGAAAGCCCAGCGATGCTGCATGCGGCTAGGCTCCGATCCAGATGAATCGAAGTATGGACGTTCCACGAATGCAGAGGGCTCCCCTCCCCCTTGTGGGGAGGGGTTGAGGGTGGGGGGCGTTTTGAATCGAGTCAGCCACTCCGACCCCCCTCCCTAACCCTCCCCGACAAGGGGGGAGGGAATATGCCGAGATTGTGGCTCGCACAATTTCCATTATGACGATCGGAGGCTAATGCCGGTTGAGCGGATTGCGCCCGCGCGCCGCCGTCGGAATCGCCGCCTCGCGGCCCACCACCGAGAGCTTCGAGCGCAGTTCCTCGGCCACGAGCTGGGCATCGAGACCGTTGCGGATGATCTGCGGACGGATGAACACGATCAGCTCGGTGCGGTTGACCTGCTTGTCGTTGGTCGAGAACAGATCGCCGATGGTCTTGAGATCGCTCAAGATGGGAAGCCCGTTGCGCGTCTTCTGCTCGGTGCTCGAGATCATGCCGGCGAGCATCACGGTCTGCCCGCTCGCCACCGCGATCGAGCTTTGCACCTTGCGCTCGGAAATGGTCGGCGTCAGCGTCGCATTCGCCGTCGGCTGCACGGCGGAAACCTCCTGGCTGACGTCGAGGCTGACCACGCCATTGGCATTGACGCGCGGTGTCACTTTCAGGATCACGCCGGTGTCGCGCATTTCCACGCTGCTCACGAGCGGCGCGTCGGGTGTCGTGACGCCGGTGGCCTGCTGCGTCGTGATCGGCACCTGATCGCCGACCTGCAGCACGGCCTGCTGGTTGTCGAGCACGACCAGCGCGGGCGAGGAAATCACGTGTACGTCGGTGACCGCCTTGAGCGCGTTGAGCACGACATGCGGATCGGCGTTCTTGCCGAGAACGATATTCCCGCCGGGAAGCGTGCGCGCGAGCACGCTGGACAGCCCGAAGCCGACCGAGCCGTCGTGCCGGTTGCCGAGAAAATACTGCACCCCGTATTGCAACTGGTTCTTCAGCGTGATCTCGGCGACGGTCACGTCGATGGCGACCTGCAACGGCGCGCGGTCGAGCTCGAAGATCGCGCGCTCGACGATCTTGTACTGGTCGCGGCTCGCATAGATCAGCAGCGAGTTGTTGGCGGTGTCGGCGGTGATGCGCACATTCGGCAGGAGCGCCGGGCCGCTCGAGCCGGTCGACAGCGAGGAAATGTCGACGCCCTGCGACGCCGTCCGCCCGGCCTGCTGCGACGCGTTGCCCGCTTGATCGGCACCGGGGGACGGGCTGCCGAAGCCCGGATTGGTGCCCGGCGGCACCGCGCCGGGCGGCTGGCCGCTCGTGCTCGCGCCCGTGCTCGTCGCCCGCCGCATGGTGGAGCCGGGCGTGAGCTGCGACAGGTCGTTGGTTCCGCTCGTGTTGGCCTGGCCGGTGAACACTTCTCTGAGGATGCCGGCGAGAACCTTGGCATTGCCGTAGCGCAGCCGGTAGACGCGGACCGTGGTGTTCTCGTAGTCGGCGCGGTCGAGCCGGACGATCCAGGTCTTGACCTTGTCGATCATGGCATTGGTCTGCGCGATCGCCAGCACCGCGTTGAGCCGGTTGATCGGCTGGAAGCGCACGAGATTGCCGGCATTGCCTTCGCGGCCGGCGTCGAACACGTTGCGCAATTCGTTGATGATCGTGTCGGGACTGGCGTTGCGCACCGGGAAGATGCCGACCGACTGGTTTTTCATCCAGTCGACATCGAGCGCGAGCGCGGCATCGATCGCGCTCTGGCGTTCGGTGCTGGAGCCCTGGATCATCAGCAGGTTGCGGCCCGGATCGACGCGCGCGGCGCCCGGCTTGACCGCGAAACTGTCGAGCGCGCGCAGCACGGTCGCGGCCGAAACGTAACGCAGCGGCATGACCGAGATGCCGTAGCCGTCGCTGACCCGGCCGCTGGCATCGGTGTCGGTCGGCCCGGCGCCCAAGGCCTCGCCGGCCGGGACGATCTTGTAGACACCGCCCTCCTTGACGACCTGCGCATTGACGAGCTTGAGCGTGCTTTCGAACAAGGGCAGGAGATCGGCTTTCGCGACCGGCCGGCCCGAGGCCAGATTGATCGTGCCCTGCACGCGCGGATCGAGGCTGTAATTGGTCTTGAGCAGATCGCCCATCACCACTTTGGTGACGGCGCCGACATCGGCATTCTGGAAATTCAGATCAAACTGATCGCTGCCGCGGACGACGGCCCCGGTATTCGCGGGCCCTTGCGACGCGGACGGAGAAGCGGCGGCCTCGCTGCTCGCGCCCTGGCCCGGGAAGATTTCCGCCCCCGGCAACGCATGTTCGGGCGCGGCGGGGCCGGCGGGCGCCGGATATCGCGCGGTCAGGTCGCGCGACATGATCGCGTCGGATACGCTCTCGCCGGGGATGTCGCTGGTTTCTTTTTTCTCGAGCGCGGAGCAGGAGATCAGGGTGAGGGTGAGCAATCCCGAGATTGCGCAGCCGCTTGCGATTCGCCAGATACGCCGTCGTACTTGGTACATTACTACTCACCCCGTATGGAGACACCTTAACATATTTTTACCGGCGCGGGCGAGGCCGTAAGGCCACACCGAGCGGGGAAAAATTAATCGGTGAATCAGTTAATTGCGGTGCTGTAACGGCTTGAACGGCGGCCGCATGTTCTGGCCGGGAAGCGGCGGCCGCGGTGGCCGCGGCGGCGGCCGGCGCGTCATCGGAGGCGGCACCGGCGGCGGGGCGTGCGCGGCCGACGAGGGGCTCGGCATGACCTCCTGATCGACACCGGCGGGCGGCAGCGCGACCGCGGTATCTGCCTTGCCGCCCTCCTGGACGCCATCGACCTGCCGCACATTGACCCCCGGCGGCTGGGCGTTGCTCACCAGCCAGACCCGCACGCGCCGTCTGCCGCCGCGTAACAGGATGTAGCGATCGGCCACCTCTTCGAGCATCCATTGGTCGACCTTGTCGCCCTGGCGCAGCCGCAGTTCTTCATTGGTCGTCTTGTTGTGCAGAATGGCGATGCGGACATCGTCGCCGAGCGCGATCCCCGTGAGTTCGAACGGTAGCGCGACCGACTCGACGATCGGCGGCGGCGCTTCCGGCTCGGCGGCCGCCTGCGGCGGCTTGCGGCTCGGGTTGAACAGCGGGCGCTCGCGCGTCGCCTCCAGGCTCTCGAGCGGCGGCACTTCGAATTCGCGGGCCTGCCGCTCCGGCGCGTTCTGCGCGGCGCCGGCGCCGGCGAGACAACCGAACGCGGCCGCCACGCACCCCGCCATCAGCCACAATGCGCGCGCGTTCATGGGCCGCTCCCGCGGAAATAGCCGTAGGCCCTGAGGTCGACGGCGAGACGGATGGTGTGATCGTGGGCGCCCGCCTCGTCGTCTTTCTTCGGCGCGTTCCGCACATTCAGCGACTCGACCAGGATGAAGGGGTGCTCCGACTCCAGCCGGTACAGGACCTGCTGCAAGCCGTCATTGGTCAGTTCGGCATTGGCCTGCACGACCACGCGCCGCATCGTGGCGTTGCGCGTGTCGTCGGGCGGATCGACGCCGACCGATACCAGCTTTCCGCCGCTCGACTCGATCAGCTCGACGATGCGCCGCTGCATGCCGTTGGCGGCGAGCGCGTAATTGGCGCCCTCGAGGAATTCGCCCGCCTCCCCGACCTTGTCGCTGTCCTTGCGCGGCGGGATCGCCATGCGCTTCTTCAGCGCCTCGAGCGACGTACTCTTGGCTTCCAGCTCGAGACGCGCGGCGTCGACCGACTCCTTGCTGAACCAGAGCGCGCTCGCGAGCGCCGCCACGATCACGAGCAGGACGCCCACGGCGCCGCCGGCCCGGCCAAGGGTCCCGATCTGTTTCATCGGCCCGCCTCCGGCACGACACGGGCGTCGAGATAGAAGCGGTCGCCCTGATTGTCCGGCAAGCGCGTGGTCGGCGCAAAAAACGTCGCCTCGGCGAAGGCCGGATTGCCTTCGATCAAGGGGACGAGGCCGGCCACGTTGCGCGAGACGCCGGTGATGCGCACATGGCCGTCGGCGATGCGTAATTCGGTGAGATAGGTGTCGTCGGGCAGCACGGTGGCGAGCGCGTCGATCGTCGTCACGGCGACCGGCGTCTCCAGCTTGCGCGCGAGGATGGCGGCATGGTCGCGCACGGCGGCCGGCTCCTGCGAGCCGCGCGCGGCGAGTTTCTTGCGCAGATCGAAGATCGCATCGTCGGCGCTTTCGATCGCCGCCGTCGTCTGCTGCCAGCTATAGGCCAGATAGCCCAGGGCCACGCCGCTCGACAGCAGGAGCACGGCGAGCGCCGCGATCACGCCTTTGCGCATGCGGCCGAGGCGAACCGCCTCCGCGCTGGTGTCGTCGATGCGAATGGCGACGTCGCCGCCGGCCGCCGGCACGTCGCGGTACAAGAGCTGCAGCTTGCGCGGCGTCAGCGCAGTCAGCGCGGCGATGAGCCCGGCATGCAGCGAGCGCGCGGTGGCGGAAATGGTCACCACCAGGCGGTCGTCGCGCGGGCCCGCGGGCGCGACCTGGTAGTTGTAGATCACGTCGTCGGGCCGCCACGGCACCAATCGCTCCAGCTGGTGCCGAATGATGCCGTCGAGATACGAACGGCTTTCGGCGGGCAGCGGATCGAGCGTGCGCACCAGGAGTTCGTCCGCCGGCAGCACCAGATCGATTTCGCGATCCTTCAACGCCGCGGCCGCATCCGCCGGCACGAGGCGCGCGCCGCCATCGGCTTCCTCGAGCGCGAGCTTCGCGGCGGGGCTGCTGCCGTCGGCCGGCTCGACCGCGAAGCCGTCATCGGCCGCGACGACACGCAACGGCGCGTGCCGGCGCGAACGCTCGCCGAATGCCGACAAGGCCTCGACCAGGCCGTCGACGAACCACACGATCGGTTGTTTTACGCTGTCGAACAAAGTCCACCTATCAAACCGGGCTCAAGGCAGCGCCCGAATCCGCTCCGGCGGATTTGCGTCCCAAACGAGGATCCGATACGGCCTGTTGTCGCCGTTGCCGACGCTCGCCACGACTTCGTAATGGCGCAGGTCGCCGCCGTCCATGAGCACGCTCCCTTCGAAGCGCACCGCCGCGCCGTTCTCGGCCGTCACAAAACTCTGCACTGGTCCCAACCGCGAAATCAAGGACTTGAGGTCCGCGCCCGGTTGTTTACGCTCTTCCAGAAAATCGCGCACGCGATTTTCATCGATGCCCGGAATGGCCATCAGCACCGGCGGATCGGCGAACATCGGGTTGATCTTATCGCGTCCGCTGGCCACCGTGACATAAGGCGCGACCGCCGCCGCCGTTCGCATCGGAATGCCGAGCACGAGCGCGAGTTCCGCCACGTGCAGGAACGGGCCGTTGCGCGGTCCGTCGGTGCGGCCGGCGGCGCGATAGGCGCCGAGCTCGGCGCCGCCGTTCGGACTGATGTCGTCGTCTTCGTCGCGCCAGTCGACGATGCGCGCGGCGTAGCTCGCCGCCACGTCCGCCGGAACGCCCACCTGGCGAAAAATTCCGGCGATCAATTGTGGCGGCGCGCGGTTGATGTCGATGCGCGCGGCCTCGTCGCGCACGGTCAACTGGACCTTGGTGCGCCCCATCTCGATCGTGGCGGTGCCGCGCGACTGCAGGATCGCGCTTCCGGTGTGCCCGATGATATAATCCATGGCGCCGCGCATGGCTTCGTCGGCGCGCAGGCCGTTGGCGAATGTGCGGCTCGACTCGGCCGCCGCATGCATCACCGCCGCCGCCACCGCCGCGAACACGCCGAGCAGGCCGGCCAGAAACAGCACCACGAGCAGCATCGAGCCGCGCTGTGCGGAACGCGGCCTCATTGCGCGTCCTCCGGCTTCTGCTGCGGCGGCTGCTGCGCGCCGCTCTGTCCCTGCGGATTGCTCGGCATCGACGCGCAATGCGGCGGCGACACGTCGCCCGCATCGACCAGACAATCCGCGCCCAGGCTCACCGGAACCGGCAACACAAAGGCGGTCGGAAACACCGGCGCGCCGTCCTGCCCGAGCACCTGCACCAGCACGGCCGACGGCAGATCGGACCGATTGCCCCAGCTGTCGTGAACTTGCCCGCCGGCATCGCGATAGGCGAAGCGGATCTGGATGCGGCCGCGCATCAAGACCACCGGATCGCTCAACTGCGCCGCCGGATTGAGAATGGGGCCGCGCTCGCGCACCAGCAGCAGGTCGTCATGGTCCGTTTTGGCGGAAATGTTCAACAGCTCGACCCCGCGATTGCCGACGCCGAAACCGGTCGCCGCCACGAAGCGCATGGCGGAGGCATTGCCGGCGAAATAGACCGTCGAGCCGTCGGTCCCGGGCGGGCTCATCGGCACCACCGAGTCGAGATCGAGTTGCAGCCGTCCGAGCCCGCGCGTGAGCATCTCCATGACCGCGATGGTGGCCTCGCCGTGATGCCAGTTGCGCAAGGTGCGACCGGCGAATTCCGCGATCACGGCGAAGATGGCGCCGGCGATGGCCAGCGCCGCCAGCGTCTCGATCAGCGTGAAGCCGGCGCTACGGCTGCGCCGCCGGACCGATCCGGTATGTCTCAAGGCTCTTGCTCCGCCCGCTCGGGGTCGTGATGACGAGGTCGATGCGATACAATGCAAACGGATTGGGCTGCGGCTGCTGGTCGGCGCCGCCGGCCTGCTGTTGCGCCTGTTGCGGGTCCTGCGCCGGTTGCGCCGGTTGCGCCGGTTGCGGCGGCGGAGCGACCGGCAGGGCGACCGCGGTCAGGCTCCAGGCGTAGCGGCCGATGGTGCCGCTTTGCGTGCCCGGCACGATCCGGGCGGTCGCCGCGCCGTCGGAGAGCAAAGCGCGCGCGACCAGCATCGATTCCGCCTCCTCGCGCACGGCATGAATGCCGGCCCAGGTCGTCGAGAACGAGCGCAACAGCGCCGCCATGATGATGGCGGCGACGCCGACCGCGACCAGGACTTCGAGCAGGACGAAGCCGCGCGTCGCGCGCGGACGCGGATCAGCCGCGATTTGGCGCAACGACATCGATGAACCCGGTGAGCCAGTTGACGCGGATGCGCCAGTCGAGCCCGCCTTTGGCGAGCCGGATGACGGCACCGCAGGAGCGCCCGTCGGCGGCGAAGACGATGGCGTATTCGCCGCGCGCGTTGCGGCAGGTGTCGCTCGCGATCAGGTCGAGGGTGACGTCGCGCGGCAGGTTGACCGCCTGTTCCGTGGCGCCGCTGGCGACGCGCTTGCCGGCGACGTCGATGCGGGTGCCGACCTCGCGGCCGGAACGCGCCGCGCTGCTGCGGTCGTTCTTGAGGACGGCAGCGACCTCGGCCGCATAGGCGCCGAGGCGCGAGGGCGTGGTCTCGTGCGGCAGCGACGGCAACACCAGCAACAACAACAGCGCGATGACCGCCATCGCGATCACCACGTCGAGCAGCACCACGCCCGCTTGGCGCGCGCGCGCGCGCGCGTCAGTGCACCGTGCTCTTGATGTCAGCGGCATTGCCGGTCCCGCCCTCGCGGCCGTCGGAGCCGAGCGAAATGATTTCGTACGGCGCGCGATCCGCCGGCGAACGATAGACGTAATCGTGCGACCACGGATCCTGCGGAACGACACCGGTCTTCAGATAGGGACCGTTCCAGCCTTGCATATTGCCCGGGCGTTTCGCCAGCGCCGCCAAGCCTTCCGACGTCGTCGGGTAGCGCCCGGTATCGAGATAGAACAGGTCGAGCGAACTGGAGAAGGCTTCGATCTGCAGCTTGGCCGCCTTGACGCGCGCTTCGCTCAGATAGTTGAGGACGCGCGGGCCGACCAGGCCCATGATCAATCCGATGATCACCAGCACGACCAGCATTTCGATGAGCGTGAATCCCGGCGAACCGGACAGCATCACACGACGATAGGACGAGGCTTCACGCGTGTCTGAATTCGACGGAACTGTAATCATGTGCGCCGTTAACCGATGAGTTGATTGATGCTGAGCAGTGCCGACAGGATGGAAACGATGAGCGTTCCCACGATGCTGGCGATGACGATGATGGCGGCCGGCCCCACGATGCCGGACAGCCGGTCGAGACGGTCGGACAGTTTGGACTGGTAGAATTCGGCGGTGCGCCGCGCGACGACGGCAAGTTCGCCGGATTCCTCGCCCACACGTAGCATCTTCAGCGCGAGCGGCGGAATATAATTGATGGCGCCGAGCGCATCGACCAGCCGGCGGCCGCGCCGCACGCCTTCGACCACGCGATCGAGCCCGGTCGCGGAACCGCCCGGCAGATCGACCAGCACGCGCAGCGCCGCCGTCAGCGTGACGCCGTTGGCGAGCAGGATGCTCAGGCTGGAGCAGAACAGCACGGTGCGCCGCAATTCGATGATGCTGCGCAGGCCCGGCATGCGGGCGACATAACTGCCGATGAGCGCGCGCGGCTTCGGCCGCACCATGAGCGCGACGATGAGCGCGGCGAACACGGCGAGCCCGACCGCGAGCCAGACCCCGTCTTGCACGAGAAAGTCGGACAGGCCGAGCACGAAGCCGACCAGCCCGTCGGGCGGCGGGCCGAAGTCGCGCAGCGTGGCGCCGAACTGCGGCACCACCACGATCAGAAAGAACGTCAGCACCGAGAGCGCGACCACCAGCAGGAAGGCCGGATAGCGCAGGGACGAGGTGATCTTGTCGAGCAGCTGCTCGGTGCGGGCGCGCTCCTCGCCGACCGACTCCAGCACGCCGTCCAGATTGCCGGAGGCTTCCGCGACGCGCACCATGGCCACCAGATCGGGACCGAACAGGCGCGGATAGCGCTCGAGCGCCTCGCCGAAACTGGCGCCTTGGCCGATGGTCACGCGCAGATCGCGCACGATCGCGGCAAGACCGGCCTTTTCCTCGCCCGCGAGCAGCAAGAGCGCATCGTCCAATTGCAGGCCGGCGCGCAGGACCAGCGACAATTCGCGCAGGAACACCGTGATCTCGCGCCGTCCGACCGGCGGGCGAAACAGCGACAACAGGCTCGACTTGCCGCTTCCGCCGCGCGAGGTGGCGGCGGCGTCGAGCATGTTGTAGCCGAGCTTCTTGAGTTCGCGCGCGACCTCGGCGGCGCTGGCGGCTTCGATCTCGCCGCTGACGAAGCGGTCGTGCGCATCCATCGCCTTGTAGCTGAAGGTCGGCATGGGCTAGCGGCTCGCCGTCACACGCAGGATTTCATCCATCGAGGTCAAACCGGCGCGGCACTTGGCGACGCCGTCCTCGATCATCGTCGTCATGCCGTCCGCACGCGCCTCGCGCTCGATGGTCGCATCGTCGGTGCCGGTGCCGATCAGCCGGCTGATGCGGTCGTTGACTTCCAGGACCTCGAACACGCCGAGCCGGCCGCGGTATCCGGTCTGCCCGCAGCGGTCGCAACCGACCGCCTCGCCGACGAGATCGCCGGCCTTCAGGCCGATCGCGACATAGCGCGGATCGCGTTCGATCGTGGCGGCGGTGATCGGCGCCATGCGCCGGCAGTCCGGGCACAGCACGCGCACCAGGCGCTGGCCGACGATGCAGCGCAGCGTCGAGGCGATCAGGAAGGGCTCCACGCCCATGTCGATGAGACGGGTGATCGAGGCGGCGGCGGTGTTGGTGTGCAGCGTGGTCAAGACCAAGTGGCCGGTGAGCGAGGCCTGGATGCCGATCTTGGCCGTCTCGCCGTCGCGCATTTCGCCGACCATGATGACGTCGGGATCCTGGCGCAGGAACGAGCGCAGCGCCGACGCGAAATTGAGACCGATGGCCGGCTTCGCCTGGGTCTGATTGACGCCCTGGATTTCGTATTCGATCGGGTCCTCGATGGTGAGGATCTTGCGCGTCGGCATATTGAGGCGGGCGAGCGCGGAGGCGAGCGTCGTGGTCTTGCCGCTGCCGGTCGGCCCGGTGACGACGATCAGCCCGTGCGGCGCCTCGAGATGACGTTCGAGGATCGAGCGTTCGCGCGCGCCGAGGCCCAGGCGCGGGAAATCGAGCAGGCGCTGATTGCGCTCGAGCACGCGCAGGATCGCCGCCTCGCCGTGCGCCGTCGGCATGGTGGCGACGCGCAGATCGATTTCGAGGCTGCCGACGCGCACGCGCGCGCGGCCGTCCTGCGGCAGGCGGCGTTCGGCGATGTTCAGCCCAGCGAGGATCTTCACGCGCGAGACGATGGCGCGCGCCATGTCGGGCGGCGGCGCCGGCACCGTGCGCAGGAGCCCGTCGACGCGCAGCCGCACCTGCAAGGCGCGCCGGAACGGCTCGATGTGAATATCGGTGGCGCGCAGTTCGACCGCGCGCTCGAACAATTCGTTGAGCGTGCGCACCACCGGCGCGCCGCTCGCGATGTCGCGCAGGCTGTCGGGATCGTCGTCGTCGCCGATGCCGGCGAGATCGGCCGTGCCGTTGTCTGCCTCCGGCGCCGCGACGGTCTCGATGCTGCCGACGACGTCGCGCAGCAGCAGTTCGACCTCGTCGAAGGCGGCGACTTCGCGCACGCATTTGCAGCCGAGCGTCAGGTCGATGGTTTGCAGGATGGCCGGATCGGAAGGATCGGCGACGGCCAGGCGGACCGCGCCGTCGGGAGCGCGGTAGGGAAACAGGGCGAATTCGCGCAGGAAGCGCGGCGAGAAGCGATCGAGCAGCGGCTCGCCGGCGCGCATGGCCGCGAGCGCGACGCGCGGCAGGCCGTGATGAGCGGCGACGGCATCGGCGAAAGCCGCGGGCTCGAGCCCGGTCTGCTCGAGCAGCACCCGGTAGGGCGCGGTGCTGCGGCCTGCTTGCGCGGCCTTGAAGCCGGGCGTCAGCGCGCCCATGGCGACGAGATAGTCTTCGAAACTCGATACAGTCGCGACCGACATAAGCCTTTGCAGCCCGTGCTCAACTCGGATTGAGGCCGCGCATGAAATCCCCGGTCGGCCCGTCCCCGGACGCTTACAACATTATTATAACAAGAATAATCGCCATTGCGGCGTTTCGAGGGTGGTGGGCCGGCCGGCCCCTCGCGGGCTGGTTAAGAGCGCCCGCCCCGGCCGGCGACATTGCCTATCGTCACGGCCTGGCTCATTCTGGACGGGTCGAATCCCGGCAGGAGGTTCCGATGCCCCGCATTTGGCGTGGACTATTGCCTTTTCTCGCCCTGTTCGCGGCCGCCGTGAGCGGCCCGGCGCAAGCGGCCGATGTCGCGGTCAAGCCCGGGATGGCGGCGCCCGGCGCCGGACATGGCCGGCTCGCCACCGTCGTGCCGCCGACAACCGCCTATGGCTGCAAGCGCATCTGGCGCTGCGACAAGCAGGTCTGCGAATGGCGGCGCGGCTGCTGGGGCGTCTATGGCTATATCGAGGGGCCCTATTATTCGGTGGCGCTGGCGCAGCGGCAATGGGAGCGCGACGGCCTGCCCGGGCCGGCGCACGGGCGCTGACTTTCGTCGCAACGCGCCGGCCGATTATTTCTTCACCAGCGTGAAGTGGTGAAACATCGTGCCTTGCGTCGCGATCCCGGCGCCGACATTGCCGTTGACATGGCCGCCCTGGATCGTGACCGGCGTGGGATCGCCTTGCACATTGATCGTGCCGCCGAAGTCGCAAGCCGACAGCGTGAGCTTGCCTGAAATATTCACGTTTTGGGTTTTTCCGGGCATGTAGGCGGTGCAGGGCGCGGTGAAGCTGCCCGTCGCCTTGACCGTCATCAGGCACTTGATGACGGTCGTCGTCATATTGTCGTAACCGTTGTTGGTGTTCGTGAAGCTGAAGGTTTCCAGGGTCTGCTTGTTGTTGAGGTTGGGCCCCACCACCACGCTCGTGAACTTGCTCTGAATGCCCGGCGACTGCCCCTGCATGTCATAAAAGTACCAGGAGCCCGCGAGCGCGGCGCAAGCGGCATTGGCGCTCGTGGCCGACGCGGCCAGCACCGCAAGGCCGGCCGCGACGACGGACATGAGAAATTTTCGATTGCCCTGCATGACGTGCACCTTCCCCCCGGAGGCCGCGGCCATGATGATGGAACCGGCATGGGAATACCGCCCCGGCCCGGACAATGCAAGATTGCAGGGGCGGGCGCGCGCACGCGCCCCGGCGGCAGAGTTAATGCCGCGCCGGCGGGTCGCGCGTCAGGTTCTTGGCGGCGAGTTCGTCGAGATAATCCTGCCAATAGCGCGCGTGGTTGCGGCCGAGATCGCGCAGATATTCCCAGCCGTAGATCCCGGTATCGTGCATGTCGTCGAAGACGAGCCGCACCGCGTAATTGCCGATCGGCAGCACGTCGATGATTTCGACGTTGCGCTTGCCGGGAACGGTCTTGCGCTCCTCCGCCGAATGGCCCTGCACTTCCGCGCTCGGGCTTTTCACGCGCAGATATTCGGCCGCAAGCTCGAAACGCTCGCCATTGTCGAAGCTGACGACCAAGATCCTGCGGTCCTTGGTCAGGCGGAGTTCGGTGGGCCAGGCTTCTTTTTCGGTCATGACGCTGTCTTGTTCCCGCTAGTGTCCCGATTCCGAAGTTCGCGTTCCTTTGCGGCTCGCCCGGACACGAGCTTCGGAATCGAAGGACACTAGCAAATTTGACGTTCCGGTGCGGTTTGGTTCGGAAATTCGCCTGAATGACCCACTGCAAGATTCAAGCGAATTTCCGAACCACGACACCGGCTCAATTCACAAATCTGACGCTGCCGGTATCGGCGAGATCGTAACCGTCCATTTCGCGGGCGCGCGCGACGAATTCCTCGGTGCGCAGGAACTTGAGCAAGGCCTGCAGCGGCGGATGGAAATAATCGCGCTGGCGCACCACGAGATCGAACGGCTCCCAGGCAACCGAAACGAAATCGAGCCCGGCGGACTGGGCGACCGCGCGGGTGGCGATGCCGGTATCGGCGCGCCCGGCGCGGATCGCCTGCGCGATGTCGGGCCCGGTCGGACAAGTGGGGCTGACGGTGACGAGCTGATTGAGCGAGGCATTGGCCCTGTGCAGGAGCGCGAGCAGCAAAAGCTGCGCGCCGGCGCCCTTCGGCCGCAGCGCCATGCGCGCGCGCTTGGCGAGCACGTCCTCGATCGAGCCGAGCGCGAGCGGATTGCCGGGCGCCAGCAGCAGGCCCTGTTCGCGGCGGCAGAAGCCGATCATCACCGCGTCCTGCAGGTCGCCGCGGGCCTTCATGGCGGCGACATTGGCGTCCGCCGCCGGGTCCTCGAGCGCGTGAAGATGGATGGCGGCGGCGAGCGTTTCGCCCGCGAGGAAGCGCTCCAAGCCGGCTTCGCTGCCGACCGCGAGCGTGGCGAGCCCCGACCCGCTTTCGCGCAGGGCCCATTCCAGGAGCGGATCGTGGCTGCCCCCGACGATGGGGGCGGCATCCCGCGGCGCCATGCCGGCGGGCCGGGTCACGCTGGCGGAAAGCCAGTGGTCGAGCTCGGCCTTGGGAAACAGCCAGCGGCCGGTGACCTTGGTGCAGGGGACGGTGCCCTCCGCCACCATCTCATAGATCTTGCGCTCCTTGAGCCGGAGGTAGGCCGCGGCCTCGGCGGTCGTGAAGAGCTCCATGACGAAGACCTGCACTCGTATGCATCAATTCTGAGAATGACGGAAAGTACGGGACAACGCACCGCTTAGCAATCGCCGGATCAGCGCGGCGCCCGTTCCCGCGCCGGCATCAGGCGGGCGAGCCGCGCCTTCAGGTCGAAGCTCAAATCGCCGGCCTCGGCGGGCGTCACCGACTCGCCGGCGGCGAGCAGGCGGCGACCGAACATGTGCTCGCCGGCGTGATTGATCGACTCGATGCCCACGAGCTTGTCGCCGCGGAAGCAGAACACCGAAAAGGCGCGCTGCTCGGGGTTTCCCCGCAGCACGGTGCGGTCGCAGCCGGCGGTGAGGCCGACCATCTGCAACTTGAGGTCGCGCTGGTCGCTCCAGAACCACGGCACGGCCGCGTAGTCGGCCGGCTCGCCCGCGATGCGCCTGGCGACGCAGCGGCCTTGATCGACTGCGTTCTGCACCGACTCGAGCCGCATCATGCGGCCGCTGCCGGCTTCGGGGAACGAGGCGCAATCGCCGATCGCGGAGATCTTCTCGTCCGCCGTCTTGAGCTTCCCATCGACCACGATGCCGTTGGCGACGTTAAGCCCGGCGCCTTGCGCGAGATCGGTTTCCGGCTCGATGCCGATCCCGACCAGCACGAGATCGGCGGGCAGTTCGCGGCCGTCGCTCAAGGCGACGCCCACGACCCGGCCGCCCTCGCCGCGGATGCGCTCGAGCCGCGTATTGAGCAGAAGGTTCACGCCCCATTGCGCATGCGCTTGCGCATAGAATTCGGAGACGATCGGCGACACCGCGCGGCTCATGACGCGGGCGAGCGGCTCGATCACGGAGACGCGCTTGCCGCGCTTGCTGGCGACCGCCGCCAGCTCCAGGCCGATGAAGCCGGCGCCGGCCACCACGATCTCTTGCGCCGCGGCGAAGCGATGCTGGATCGCGTCGGCCTCGGCGAGCGTCCGCAGATAGAGCACGCCGGTCAGATCGGCGCCCTCGACCGGCAGCTTGCGATTGCGCGCGCCGGTCGCGAGCACGAGATGATCGTAGGAAAGCCGCGCGCCCGAGGCCAGTTCGACGCGGGCGGCGGCGCGGTCGATCGCGACCGCGCGGTCGCCGGTGACGAGGTCGATCTGATGTTTTTCGTAATAGCTCTGCGGGCGGAGCCACAGGCGTTCCGCCGTCATCTCGCCGAGCAGATAGGCCTTGGACAAAGGCGGCCGCTGGTAGGGCAGGACCGGCTCGTCGCCGACGATGACGATGCGTTCGGCATAGCCGTGTTCACGCAAGGAGGCGGCGACCTGATAACCGCCCTGCCCCGCGCCGATGATGACGGTGCCTGATGACGGCATAGGGTCGCCCCGGTCGGTTGAATGGACGGCCGGTCTTAGTCACTTCGCCGCGCCTTGTCACGCGATCCGGGCCGTCGTCCCAAGCGAG
>Ga0182748_1000506_pt1 | contig 42168 bp, 49 predicted proteins | sample eDN3rd37CKraftOP_FD_128877 | JGI IMG/M metagenome (GOLD analysis project Ga0182748, IMG submission 128877) | Enriched Organic Plus compost microbial communities from Emeryville, California, USA - eDNA 3rd pass 37_C Kraft OP (version 2) (version 2) ... | reverse complement strand
TTTCGACGGAGTGATCATTTTCGACGAGAGCCACGCGATGCAGAACGCCGGCGGCGGCAAGGGAGAACGGGGCGATGTCGCGCCCTCGCAGCAGGGGCGTGCGGGCCTTCGGCTCCAGCACGCCCTGCCGAACGCCCGCGTCGTCTACGTCTCCGCAACCGGAGCGACCACCGTCCATAACCTCGCCTATGCCCAGCGGCTCGGCCTTTGGGGCGGCGAGGATTTTCCCTTCGCCAACCGGGCCGAATTCGTCGAGGCGGTCGAAAATGGCGGCGTCGCGGCCATGGAGGTGCTCGCCCGCGACCTACGCGCGCTCGGCCTCTACACCGCTCGGTCGCTCTCCTATGACGGCGTCGAATATGAACTGGTCGAGCACGCACTCACGCCCGAGCAGACCCGCATCTACGACGTCTATGCCGGCGCCTTCACCATCATCCACAATCATCTCGACGCGGCGATGCAGGCCGCCAACATCACCGGCAGCGACGGAACGCTGAACCGGCAGGCGAAATCCGCCGCACGCTCGGCCTTCGAGAGCGCCAAGCAGCGCTTCTTCGGCCATCTGCTGACCAGCATGAAGACGCCGACGCTCATCCGCTCGATCGAGCAAGACCTGGCCGATGGCCACGCCGCCGTCATCCAGATCGTCTCGACCGGCGAAGCGCTGATGGAACGCCGCCTGGCCGAGATCCCGACCGATGAATGGAACGACGTCCGCGTCGACATCACGCCACGCGAATATGTCCTCGATTATCTCGCCCATTCCTTCCCGGTGCAGCTCTACGAGCCGTTTTCGGACAGCGAGGGCAATCTGTCGTCGCGCCCGGTCTATCGGGACGGCCAACCGGTCGAAAGCCGCGAGGCCATCGCCCGCCGCGACGAGCTGATCGAGCATCTCGCCTCGCTGCCGCCGGTCCCCGGTGCGCTCGACCAGATCGTCCAGCGCTTCGGCACGGATATGGTCGCCGAGGTCACGGGCCGCTCCCGCCGCATCGTGCGCAGGGGCGAGCGTTTCGCCGTCGAGACGCGCGCCGGCGCGGCCAATCTCGCCGAAACCGCCGCCTTCATGGACGACAACAAGCGCATCCTCGTCTTCTCCGATGCCGGCGGCACCGGCCGCAGCTACCACGCCGATCTCGCGGCGAGGAACCAGCGGCTGCGCGTCCACTATTTGCTGGAACCGGGCTGGAAGGCCGACGCCGCCATCCAGGGGCTCGGCCGCACCAACCGCACTAATCAGGCGCAACCGCCGCTGTTCCGGCCGATCGCCACCGATGTGAAGGCCGAGAAGCGCTTCCTTTCGACCATCGCGCGGCGGCTCGACACGCTTGGCGCAATCACGCGCGGCCAGCGCCAGACCGGTGGTCAGGGCCTGTTCCGGCCCGAGGATAACCTCGAAAGCCCATACGCCCGCGACGCGCTGCGCCAGCTCTACCTGCTGCTCGTGCGCGGCAAGGTCGAAGGCTGTTCGCTCGACCGCTTCGAAACCGCCACCGGCCTCAAGCTGATGGACGACAATGGCATCAAGGATGAGTTGCCGCCGATCACCACCTTCCTCAACCGGTTACTGGCGCTGACCATCGAGCTTCAGGGCATCCTGTTCACCGCCTTCGAGCAGCTCCTCGCCGCCAAAGTCGACGGCGCCATCCGTGCCGGCGTCTATGATGTCGGGCTGGAGACGCTCCATGCCGAGAGCTTCGTCGTCACTGACAGCCAGGTCATCCACACCCATCCGGGCACAGGCGCGGAAACCCGGCTGTTGACCATCACCCGGTGCGAACGGAATCGACCGCTTGGGCTTGCCGCCGCGCTCGACCAGCTTTCCGATCCGCGTGCTCGTCTGCTGGTCAATGCCCGTTCGCATCGGGCTGCGGTGCAGGTACCGGCGCCGTCGATGATGCTCGACGACGGCGAGATCGAACGCCGCGTCTGCCTGATCCGGCCGATGGAGCAGCACTATTCTCCGCTGCGCATGATGGAGGAAAGCCATTGGGAGGACGCCGACCGCGATGCGTTTGCGGCAGCGTGGAATGCTGAACTGGCCGAGGTGCCGGAGTTCGCCGAAAGCACCATCCATATCGTCGCCGGTCTGCTGCTGCCGATCTGGAAGCGCCTGCCGGACGAATCCACGCGGGTCTATCGGCTCCAGACCGACGAAGGCGAACGGATCATCGGCCGCCGCGTTTCGCCCGCCTGGGTAGCGAACGCCACCACGACCGGAACGGCCAGCCTGTCGGCCGAGGATGCCCATGCGGTGCTGATCGACGGCAAGACCATCCTCGACCTTGCCGACGGCCTCCAGCTTCGCCGCGTGCGCGTCATGGGTGCCAACCGGATCGAGCTTTCCGGCTTCACCGACGCCATGCGCGAGCGGCTGCGGGCCTATGGCCTGTTCAGCGAGATAATCTCCTGGAAGCTGCGCTTCTTCGTGCCGGTCGACGCCTCCGGGCCGGCGGTGCTCGCTCGTGTTCTCGACACCTATCCCGTCGCGCGCATCGCAGAACGGGAGGCAGCATAATGGCCCGTCAGGACGCATCCGATCTGGCACACCGTCTCGGCCGACAGGCCGAGGCGGTGTGCCGGCACTATCTCTCCAGCGGACGCCGCGAGGGTCGCTACTGGATGGTGGGCGACGCACGCAATACGCCGGGCCGCTCCCTGTATGTCCGGCTCAAGGATTCGCCCAAGGGGCCGGCGGGCAAATGGACCGATGCCGCGACCGGTGAGCATGGTGATCTCCTCGACATCATCCGCGAAAGCTGCGGCCTGGTCGACTTCAAGGACGTCGCCGAGGAGGCCCGGACCTTCCTCAGCATGCCGCCGCCGGAACCGAAACCGCGCGCACCCCATCGTCAGAGTCCGGCGCCGCATGGCTCTCCCGAAGCGGCGCGCCGGCTGGTTCGCATGTCGCAGCCGATCTACGGCACGCTCGTACAGGCGTATCTACGGGAACGCGGCATTACGGATTTACGCGGAACCGGAAGCCTGCACTTCCACCCGCGCTGCTACTATCGTCCCGACGAGCATTCGCCCACCGAGACATGGCCGGCTATGATCGCGACCGTCACCGACCTTGCCGGCCACATCACTGGAGCGCATCGCACCTGGCTTGACCCGCGCCGCCGCGACAAGGCGCCGATCGACACCCCGCGCCGGGCGATGGGCGATCTTCTTGGGCATGCGGTCCGCTTTGGCATTGGCGGCGAAGTCATGGCGGCGGGCGAAGGCATCGAGACTGTTCTGTCGATCCGGCAGGTGCTTCCCGACATGCCGATGCTGGCGGCGCTCTCCGCGGCCCATCTCGCCGCCATCCTGTTCCCCGACACGCTGCGGCGGCTCTACATCGTCCGCGACAACGATCCGGCCGGCGACGGCGCGCGCGACAGCTTGATCGAGCGGGCGAGCGCGGCCGGGATCGAGGCGATCGTCATCTCGCCGGAACTGGGCGATTTCAACGAGGATCTCCGCACGCTCGGCATCGACCACCTTCGCAGCCTGACCCGGATGCAGATCGGACCGCAGGATGTGGCGCGCTACATGGCGCTGGCGGCATAGCCGGGAAGGAAACGGCGCGGCGGTGGATCGCCGCCGTGCCCGTTCGGAGGCCCCGTTCCATCGCGGAGGACCGCGCCTCGGCCTTCCAGAGGGCGATCGGCCCACAAGCCGGCCAGCCCGGCAACGGCGGCGGCCGACTATTTTCCGGCGGCCCTGCGGGCCTTTCCATCGCGAGACAAAATAGCCGGCCTTAGCCGTCGAGCCCTGCGCTGCGCTCCGGGTGCCCGGCCGTCCGGCCCGTGGGCTTCGTCGCCATGAAGGCCGCGACGGTCGCGGTCCACCGACGGAGCATCCCATGGACGCGCACGACGACTTCGAACCGCACCACGAGTCCTCACCTACCGACCATGTCCTCAACGAATTGCAGCTTCACGGCTACCGGCCCTTTGCCGACGAGCCCGACCAGCGTCTTCTGCCCGACGGCAATGCAGTCGCGGGCGCTGTCACCGACATCTTCGACGCCCTGGTCGGAGCGTTGGAGGACACGCGCCTCGAACCCGACCTCGACGACCTCCTCTGGTCGACCGTCAACCTCTTCCACCGGGCTGCCGAACGGATCGCCTGCGAACTGGACGACAATGAGCAGGCGCAGAAGCGAGCGCAGCGGGAACAGGATGGCAGCGAGGTGAAATCGGTCGAACTCGAGCGCCTGATCGCCGAGGGCATGACGCTGATCGAGCGCCAGAACGCCTTCGAGTTGATGCGCGATCAGGCCGCCGAACATTACGAACGCCAGATCGGCAAGCCCTGGCTCCCGCGCAGCGGATCGAAAGTCAATCATCGCAACCTGACCTCGGCGATGATCGACAGCCGCGACTTCCTGATGTCGAGGAAGCGCGCCGAACAGGAAATCCTGTTGCCGCCCGGCCCGAAGATCGTCGTCACCGGCGGGCTCGACTTCGACGATCACCGGCTGATCTGGAACAAGCTCGACCAGGTGCACGAGAAGCACCCGGACATGGTGCTGGTCCACGGCAAGTCGCCGAAGGGCGCCGAGAAGATCGCGTCGCTCTGGGCGACGAACCGGAACGTGCCGCAAATCGGCTTTGCGCCCGACTGGACGAAGCACGGCCGGGCCGCACCGTTCAAGCGCAACGACGACATACTGCAGATTGTGCCCAAGGGCGTGATGCACTTCCCTGGCACCGGCATCAACGACAACCTCGCCGACAAGGCCCGGAAGCTCGGCATCCCCGTCTGGAAATTCGGCGGCGCGTGAGCGCCGCCTTCCCATCTTCACACAGCCGCCATCCCGCAAAAGCGCATCGGCGTTTTTCCGTAAAGCCGCCTTTTTCAGTCCGGTTCGCCTGTCACGGCGATCCGGGCGGATCGCGCATAGTGGGCAAGCTCGGTATCGTTCTCGATCAGCGCATCGAGCAGCGCCTTCATATCCGCCTGATCGGAGGACGACTGGAACGGCCCAGGCTGACGTTCGATGGCCAGCACGGCGATCGCGAGAGCCTTCTTCACGAGATGCAGGTCTCTGCCTGTGAACTCAGCCATCGTCAGACCTTCCCGACTCCCCAAAGGCGTTTCGGGAACCATAGCCGAAATCAGCTACAAGCTGCACGGGGCGATTGCCGAAGAGAGCAAGCATCGAGGCCGATGAGTGGGTCTCCTGACGCGAGAACCACCTCCGCCTTCTTGCGCTGATCCTTGGTCCAGCCGCGGGCTTGTCGCCATCAACCCATGAAGGGTCGGCTATGCGAGCATGCCGCCGCTGCGGCTGCGCCTTCGCGGTGATTGCAGTCCACGGCCGAACACATCGGGCGCCTGTCGGCGGGGGATGGTCCCCCGCTCCAGCAGGAGCCCAGCAATGTCCCTCAACGATGCTCACGCCTTCGCCTTCAGCCTCGCAACCACGCTGATGGCCGCCATCGTCATCTTCCGGGCCGGTGACGGCACCCTCTCGGTGACGCCCGCCAGCGAGTACGATGGCGATGCCTCGGAGATCGTCCACGAAATCGACCCCTTCGCCCCCTGACCGGGCGATCCGGTCGGCCCGGGCGGAAACAGACGATTTCCGCTCCCGGCCAGGCCGAATTTCAGCTATAGATGCGGATGCGCCATGGTGGTGGTGGAGGCGCGACCGTCAGACATCGTCTTCACGGAGCCACCACCATGATCATTCTCGCTATATTTGCATCTCTCGCCGCGATCGGCCTGCTTTGCTGGCTGTTGTTCACGCTGGCCGTCTTCGCGCTGCCGGCCTTCGTCGGCGTGACCGCGGGCGCCTGGGCGCACGGCACAGGCGCCGGCATCCCCGGCGCTGTCCTCGTCGGTGCCGCCGCGGCCGTCATGACGCTCGCCGCCGGTCATCTGATCCTCGCCTTCGTCCGACCGGTCTGGCTGAAGCTGATCGTAGCGGCCGCCTTCGTCGCCCCGGCAGCGATTGCGGGCTTCCATGCGACCCATGGCATCGTGAAACATCTCATGCCGTCCGACGCATGGCAGATGGTGTTCTCGGTCATTGGCGCAGTCGCGGTCGGCATCACAGCCTTCGTACGTGTCGCAGGCATGGCGGCGGCACCCGGTCCATCCGGACGGGATCTCGCACGGGCCTGATTGTCCTCATCGCCGTCAGGCAGGACCAGAACAGCAATGGGAGCGGTCGCCCCGTCGCCTCATGTCGCGACGATGGCCGTGTGCGGCGCGGATCGACGCTGGGCTCGCGGAAGCGTTCCATGCTGAAGCGCTGCAAAGAAATGGTGGAGCCATATCTCGGCGGCGCACACGACATGCTGTTTGGCGATCTCCCTGAGGGCGGAGAAAGGGACGGATGGGGCAAATTTTGGCCGGCCGAGAGAGGAAACGCCGGTGAGCATCATCGCAAATCCGGCTTGTCGCTGCGGGACGGCCGCCATCCGCTCCGTTTCCTGACCGTAGCTCGACCGCTCCAAACGGCCTCTTCAATGGCCTGATCTGGCCGAAGGCCGGCTTCGCCTCGAGCGCCTGAGCCACAACGGCTGGTCTCGACTTTCTTCCCCTGCCGGCTACGCCGTCATTCCTCGCGAAACAACAAAGTCGCGCCTGCGCCATCCTCCGCTGCGCTACGGTCGCAAGCGATGTGTCGTCGCTCGCCTCCGGCCCGCCGATCGCCATCGAGGCCGCATGGTGCGGGCTCGAATACGAAAAAACGGAGACTTACAATGGCGACTATCGGCACTTTCAAGAAGACCGGCTCGAACGAGTTCACCGGCGAAATCGTCACCCTCAGCGTCCAGGCCAAGGGTGTGCGCATCGTCCCTGACACCCGCGCCAACGGCGAGAACGCTCCCAGCCACCGGGTCCTGGTCGGCCGCGCCGAAATCGGCGCCGCCTGGTCCAAGCGCTCCAACGAGGGCCGCGACTATCTGGGCCTCAAGCTCGACGACCCGAGCTTCAACGCCCCGATCTACGCCAACCTCTTCGACGACGAGGACGGCGAAGGCTTCTCGCTGATCTGGTCCCGCCCCAACGGGCGGCGCGGCGACTGAAGCCCCAGCGCAAGGCCCCCGGCCCAGACGGACCGGGGGCCTTTGCCATGCCGGCAACCGAATCAGTCGGCGCGGTTTCGGCCGCAAGCGCTCGACCAGAGGCGCAAATCGCTGGAACTAGCGGTCAAGAACGACTATTATAGTCGTAGTTTTGGCGTGCGCGTAGGTCCGTGTGGGAGGTGGTCATGCATGATCACCGCCCGACAATCTCGGGCCGCACGCGCGTTGCTGGGTTGGACACAGGAGACGCTCGCTGACAAGGCCCGGGTCTCATTGACCGCTCTCAAGCGCCTCGAATCCCTTAGCGGTCTCGAGGTCTACGAGAGTACGCGCGATGAGGTGAGACGGGCTTTCGAGCGCGCTGGCATTGTCTTCCTGAACTCCGACCAAGGCAAGGGAGTGCTGTTGGTCGATGCCAAGAAGGAAGTCTGAGTTTCAGCGTATCGCGGCATTGGCACGACTTCGCGCTTCCGCCTCTTGCGTCATGATTACGATCAAATCAGCGTTAACAATGACCTCCAGAATGGATACACCTCAATTCCGGGGGATGTTGTGACAAGAACCGGATTTCTCGACCAGCCACCGGGCGGCGCTGCGCTGACCGCCTACGATCAGGCGCATCTGAAACTCTACGCGCGTCTGCTCGATGCCGAGGCTCAAGGCGCCGACTGGCGGGAGGTGGCGAAGATCCTGTTCGATCTCGATGCCGCTCATGATGAAGCCCGCGCCCGGCAGGTCTACAGCGCCCATCTCGACCGGGCCAAATGGATGACGCGCAGCGGCTTCTGCGAACTGCTCCAGGGGCGCCTTCATTGAGGTGATGCACAAACCGCATCACGTTGAGGCCACTTCGTTCTTCCCGCCAGCCATTCAACCGGGAATCGTATCCGCTGCATAACTCGCGTTGCAAAATATTGCGGGAGGCAGTGGAGGATGTCGCAAGACGAAAACTGGCGGTCAGAAGCCGCATACGACTATATCGACACTTTGTCGCCGGGCGATCTGGCGTGGGAATTTTTGCGCCGCAACCCCGACTACCGAAAAGCCTATCAGGACCTCGTCGCCAGCGGACGTTTGACGGAAGAAGTAGCGCAGGACTTCGCCCATCAATGGGGGTTGCGATTTCGCGATCGATCCCGACTGCTCCGGTCTCGCCCAGCCGATCTTCTGGACCCCGCAAAGCGACCCCGCCACCTTAGTGCTGACAGAGAGTCCAGCACCGATTGAGGGGATCGGTGTTCGCGCTGACGATCTGACGGCTGATGCCCTTGTCGCGCACGACCCGACGCTGATCCGAATTGCCGTTCAGGGCGAGCCCTTCGATGTCACATTCGAGAAAGTCGACCGGTCTCCCGCTCTGGCCGCCGTCGTGATGCTGGACGATCTGACGCCGGATCGCCTCGCGGCTCTGGTGCGCTTCTGGAACGCAATCGCCGGCAAGCGCATTCCGCCCGATCCGCGCATGACCGATCAGCGCCGCAACCGCGCCCGCCAGATGCTTCGCGCGGTCGATGCCCGCGCCGCCGGCGCGACATACCGGCTCATCGCCGAAAGCCTCTTTCCTCGCCACGACATCGAGCCCGCCGCATGGGTCGGCACCGCGATCCGCGAAACAACCATCCGCCTCGTGCGCGACGGGCTGAAGCTCGTGCGCGGTGGCTATCGTAGCCTGCTGCGCCGACCGCGACGGGATCGCTGACGCCCGAGAGGGTGTCGATCTTAGTTCCCTTACTTCGACATCGTGGAAGGCGCCGTCTCCGCGCCACCGTGCTCGCAACCCGCCGCTCATTCCCAGCGGCATTCCGCGAGACCACGGAGGCTCGATCATGGCCGAACACACCGCCAATCTACCGCCACGCTATCTGAGGACGCAGGAGGCAGCGCGCTTTCTCGGCCTCTCCGAGCGCACCCTCGAGAAGCACCGCACCTACGGCACCGGCCCGACCTATCGCAAACTCGGCGGTCGCGTCGTCTACTCCGTTGACGATCTCCAGACCTGGGCGGATCGCGGTCTCGTCACCTCGACGTCCGATCCGCGCAGCGGCACCGTGCTGCCCGCCAAACCCCAGCCGAGAACCGCCGCCAGCGCCGGCGGCCGCTTCCCGCGCTGAGGCGACCTGCCCATGTCGTCCCGTCGCCAACACGATGAGCGCGCGCAGCTCGATCTGTTCCGGGCGCTGCCCGGCGATCTCGCGCCGCGCGATGCGCAGGACCTCATGGCCTATCCGTTCTTCTCGCTCGCCAAGTCGAAGCGCCTGGCGCCGATCGACTTCAAGGCGGGCTCGGTGAAGATTCGCGTCGAGGCCGTCGCCGATCACGGCATGGCGACCATCTGGGATGCCGACATCCTGATCTGGGCTGCCTCGCAGATCGTCGAGGCCCGCGACCTCGGCTTGCGCCCGTCGCGCCTGATGGCGACCACCCCCTATGAAATCCTGAACTTCATCGGCCGCGGCGTTTCCCTGCGCGATTACGACCGCCTGAAGGCCGCGCTCGACCGGCTCCAGTCGACGACGGTGGCGACCTCCATCCGCCAGCCCACCGAGCGGCGCATGCACCGCTTCTCCTGGATCAACGAGTGGAAGGAGCGCGCCGACCATCGCGGCCGGCCGCTCGGCCTCGAACTGATCGTGCCCGACTGGTTCTACGGCGCAGTGCTCGATGACGCGCTCGTCCTCACCATCGACCGGGATTATTTCGGGCTGACCGGCGGACTGGAGCGCTGGCTTTACCGCCTGGTGCGCAAGCATGGCGGCAAGCAGGAATTCGGCTGGAGCTTCGACTTCGCTCACCTCCACGCCAAGTCGGGCAGCCTCTCGCCGCTCAAGCATTTCGCCTACGACCTGCGCGAGATCGTTCGCCGCCAGCCTTTGCCGGGCTACCGGCTGACCATCGAACCCTGCGCCAGCGGTCCTGACATTCTCACCTTCGCGCCGACCGATCCGATCCCCTTCGGGACACCGCGCCGCCGTCGCCGCGCCAACCGCCAGCCTGGGGATAAGCTGTGAATCGTCTCGTGCTATCAGGGACCGGCACTATCGTGCCATCGGGGACCGGAGTCTCGTGCTATCGGGGACCAAAATCGCCGATTCAGCTTTCTGAATCAGCGCCTTGCGCGCCCGGTAACTTCTCTAACCTAGATTCCTACGGAATCTTTCTAACGCAGACCGCTTTTTCGCGCTCTGTGGACTGGTCCCCGATCGTCGGGAGACCGTCATGATCGTTGCGTTGCTCAACCAGAAGGGCGGGGTCGGCAATACGACGCTCGCGCTGCACCTGGCCGGCGAATGGGCTCGGCGTGGACAGCGCGTCACGCTCATCGACGCCGACCCGCAGGGCTCCGCCCTCGACTGGTCGCAGCAACGCAGCCGTGAGGGACTGGAGCGGCTGTTCGGTGTCGTCGGCCTGGCGCGTGACACGCTCCACCGCGAAGCGCCGGAGCTGGCCCGCGACGTCGACCATGTCGTCATCGACGGTCTGCCGCGTGTCGCCAGCCTGATACGCTCGGCGCTGCTCGCGGCCGACCTCGTGTTGATCCCCGTGCAGCCTTCGCCGCTCGATGGCTGGGCCTCGGCCGAAATGCTTTCCCTGCTCAGCGAGGCGCGTATCTATCGCCCCGACCTTGCGGCGCGCTTCGTGCTGAATCGCTGCGCGGCCCGCACCGTGATCGCACGCGAGACCGCCGAAGCGCTCGTCGATCACGATCCGCCCGTGCTCGCCGCCACGATCGGCCAGCGTGTCGCCTTCGCCGAAGCCGCACAGGGCGGCCGGCTTGTCAGCGAACTCGATCATGCGAAGCTCGCTGTCGCCGAGATCGTCGCGCTGACCGCCGCTGTCGAAGGGATCGCGTCATGAACGCGCGGTCCCCGAAACGCGGCTTTGCCGCGCGTCCCGGTGATGCCGAGAGCTGGATCAAGGCGCCGGAGCGGCCGACCGACCGATCCTCGCAGTTCGAGAACTTCTCCGCCCGACTGACCATCGATGTCACCCCTGACATGCGCGGCCGCATCAAGATCGCCGCTTTCCAGCGCGGTCAGACCGTCGCCGAGATGCTGCGTGCGCTGTTCGAGCGCGAATTCCCATCCGCGCCGGGAGACGGACAATGAGCGGCCCTGTCGCTCCATCGCCATCGGCCGTGGCTGCGCCGCCGACCGGTCTCACTGCCGTCGAACTCGTCTGGATCGAGAAGCAGACCGAGCACTGGGTGCGCTTCGGACGCGAAGTCCGTGAACAGATCCTCGATCGCCGCCGCCGTATCCTGTTCTTCGCGCCTGATACGATCTTCGCGCTGGTGCGCTGGGCCGCGAACGAGCACGGCACCGTGCTGTCGCGGCTCGACATCCTGCGCGCCGTGTGGCGCGGCGAGCCCTGCCAGAGCGTCCCCACCGTGACGCCGGGTGGCGACATTCTGCTGCGCGTCGATGGCTGGCCGAAGGTCGAGCGGGTGCTCCAACACATCGACGGTATAGAGACCAGCGGCATCGATCCGGCCGAGGTCTCGCCCGATCATTGGCGCCATGTTCACAACCGCCTCGCCGCAGGCGAGACGCCGTGCCGCTATTCGCCTGCGCGCCATCGCGCCTTCATCCTCGCGCGGAGGATCGGCGCATGATCCGGCTCGGCTACGCCATCACCACGACCGCCGCCGTCTCGCTGTTCGGCGTCATGTCAGCGGTCTCCTTCGCGCCCAGGCTCATCTGGAATGCGTCGGCCAGCGCACCGATCGGCCTCTATGCCATTGAGCCGGAACAGCCTCCGGGGATCACCGACCTCGTCGCGGTTCGCGCGCCCGAGCCGCTCGACGGCTTCCTGGTCGAGCGCGGCTATATCGGACGCGGCGTGCCGCTGATGAAGCGCGTTGCCGCGCTGCCGGGACAGCGGGTCTGCCGGCATGGGGTCGCCATCACGGTCGATGCCGTGCCGATGGGCGACGCGCTGGCGCGCGACCGCCTCGGCCGCCCGCTGCCCATCTGGCAGGGCTGCCGCACCATCGCCGACGACGAACTGTTCCTGATGAACTGGCAGGTCCGCGACAGCCTGGACGGCCGCTATTTCGGTCCGCTTCCGGCCTCCGCCGTCATTGGCCGGGCGACCCCTCTCTACACCGACGAGGACGGCGACGGCCGCTTCGTCTGGCGCGCGCCGACGCGGTGACGGCGCGCCCATGTCCATCCTCACCGCAATCCCATGGAGGCAATCATGTCCCTGATCGGTCAATTCACGCGCGACGAGTCCGGCTTCATCGGCAACTTCCAGACACTCGCCCTGCAACAGGACATCATCATCGTTGCTGCCGAACCCTCGGACGCCGAAAACGCACCGGACTACCGCGTCCACGTCTTCGATGGCATGAACAACGAGACCGGCGCGGAGATCGGCGCGGGCTGGAAGCGCACCGGCGAGAAGGCCGGCGATTACGTCTCGTTGCAGTTCGACGATCCGACCTTCCTTCAGCCGATCCGCGCCAATCTCTTCCAGTCGGCTGACGACAAATCGTCCTGGGGGCTGCATTGGAACCGCCCACCCAGGCGTGGCGAGCGGGACTGAACGATGCCGTCCCGCTACCTTTGTGCTGTCACCGGGCGGTTTCCCGCCGCCCGGCTGACGGTCCTCCTTCTCCTTACCGGCCTGCTTGCCACAGCACTCCCGGCGTCGCCCGCCGGTGCGCAGACCGCGCCGCCGCCGCGCAGCGAGCCGGCCGATCCCTATGCCGGTTTCGTCACCGAAGCGGCGCGGCGGTTCGCCATTCCCGAACTGTGGATTCGCGCCGTCATGCGCGTCGAAAGCCGCGGCGATGTACGCGCGATTTCGCCCAAGGGCGCGATGGGCCTGATGCAGCTCATGCCCGCCACCTGGGCCGAAATGCGCGCCCGATATGCGCTCGGCGCCGATCCTTACGACCCGCGCGATAACATCATGGCCGGCGCGGCCTATCTGCGCGAGATGCACGATCGCTACGGATCGCCCGGCTTCCTGGCGGCCTACAATGCCGGTCCCGGCCGCTACGAGGATTATCGCGATCGCGGCCGCCTCCTTCCGGCCGAAACGCGCGCCTATGTCGCCATGCTCGTGCCGGTCATCGGCGGAAGCGGTCTGCAATCCCCCGTCACAGTCGCCGCCGCCGATCCACTTGCCTGGACGCGCGCACCGCTCTTCATCGTGCAGGCCGATGGAGGGTCGGCTGCGGATAGGTTGCAGCATGACGGCGCGCCGACTGCGTCATCAGCGCCGCCGACAGAACGCGCGTCCGAGACGGCCGACCCGCAAACCGGCGGCCTCTTTGTCGGCCGATCCTCGGCTGCGGTGCCGCGATGACCGTGTTCGCACAGGATCGCATCATGGCGGGCTCCAGCGCAGGAAAGGCGGGAGAGCGGGCAGGCACGGGAAACACAACCGCACGATGGCAGGATAAAGGGCCGCGATGTGCGGCCTTGAGCGGTTGTGGTTTTTCAAGGGGTTATCGAGCATCCGCGCGATGTGCGCCGGATCGGCGCGATGTGCGCGCACCGCGCTTTCCTAATGACTTCCGAGCCTTCGCGCGATGTGCGGGATTCCCGTCATGAGCGGCGAGGACGATTTCCGCATCCGGCCAGGGCGCATCCGCTCCACCCGCGCGCAGTCCGCGAAGCCCTTCATCGCGCAGGCGCTGGCCGCCGCGCAGAAGGCCGGTGGCTCCGTCTCTCACAGGGGGAAGATCGGTCCCGGCAACCGCTCGCGTTTCGGCCGGGGACAGCGCGCCGCCGTGCAGGCCAACCGGCTGCTCACCGCCCGATCGCGCGGCGCCGTCATCAAGGCGCGTGTGGTCCGCCACGGCGGACGCAATGCGCCACTTGGTACTCATCTCAATTATCTGCGCCGCGAGGGCGTCACCCGTGATGGGGAAAAGGCCCATCTGTTCGGTCCGGGCGGCGACGAGGTCGACGCGATGGATTTCGTCGGCCGCTGCGAGGATGATCGCCATCATTTCCGCTTCATCGTTTCGCCGGACGACGCGCTGGAGATGTCGGACCTGCGCGGCTTCACCCGCGATCTGGTCGGCCAGATGGAGAAGGATCTCGACACCCGGCTCGACTGGGCGGCCGTCGATCACTGGAACACCGAGCATCCCCATATCCACCTGATCGTGCGCGGCGTGCGTGATGACGGCGAGAACCTCGTCATCTCGCGCGACTATATCAAGGAAGGCATGCGCGACCGGGCGCGCGATCTCATCACCCAGGAACTGGGGCCGCGCACCGATCACGACATCCGCCGCGGTCTCGAGCGCCAGATCGAGACCGAGCGCTGGACCGATCTCGACCGCCAGCTTGCCCGCGACGGCTATCGCACCGGCATCGTCGATCTCGCACCGCATCCCGACCGCCAGTCCGACGAGTTTCATGCCTTCAAGGTCGGGCGGCTGCGCAAGCTGGAACGGCTCGGTCTCGCCGAAGAAATCGGCCCCGGCCAGTGGACGATGTCCGAGACGGCCGAGACGACGCTGCGCGAGCTGGGCGAGCGCGGTGACATCATCAAGCGCATCCATCGCGGCCTGACCGAGCGCGGGATCGGGCGGGGTGCGGCAAGCTATGTGCTCGCCGCCGAGAGCATCGACGATCCGATCGTCGGCCGCCTGGTCGACCGCGGTCTCGATGACGAGTTGAAGGGTACGGCCTATGCCGTGGTCGACGGCGTCGACGGACGCACCCACCACATCAAGCTGCCCGACCTCGATGCAGCCGGCGACAGCGCGCCCGGTTCGATCGTCGAACTGCGCCGCTTCGACGATGCCCGCGGCCAGCGCCGCGTCGCGCTCGCCGTCCGTTCCGACCTCGACATCGAGCGGCAGGTGCATGCCACCGGCGCCACCTGGCTCGACCGGCAGGCGATCGCTCGCGAACCGGCGGCGCTTGGCGGGGGCGGGTTCGGTGCTGAAGTCCGCGACGCCATGGACCGGCGCGCCGAGCATCTGATCGAGCAACGCCTCGCCGAACGTCACGGCCAAAGCGTCATCTTCTCGCGCAACCTGATCGACACGCTGCGCCAGCGCGAGCTGGACGGGCTCGCCGACAGGGTCTCGGCCGAGACCGGGCGACCGTTCAGCAAGGCCGGAACGGGCGACTATGTCGCCGGGACCTATCGCCAGCGCTTCGCGCTCGCCTCCGGTCGCTTCGCCATGATCGACGACGGTCTCGGTTTCCAGCTCGTGCCCTGGACGCCCTCGCTCGAACGCCAGTTCGGCCAGCATGTCTCCGGCGTCGCCCACGGTGACGGTGGGGTCGACTGGAGCTTCGGCCGCCAGCGCGGCCTCGGCCTTTAGCGCCCAACAGACAAGGAGCCATGCAATGTCCGCGACGAAAATCCTCTGGGGGCAGATCCTCACCGTCTTCGTGATCGTGCTGCTGACGACCTGGGCCGCGACGCAATGGACGGCATGGCGGTTGGGTTTCCAGCCGCAGCTCGGCCCGCCCTGGTTCGAACTCGCCGGCTGGCCGGTCTATTATCCGCCGGCCTTCTTCTGGTGGTGGTATTTCTACGACGCCTATGCGTCGCCGATCTTCGTCGAGGGCGCCTATATCGCCGCGTCCGGCGGCTTCATCTCGATCGCGGTGGCGATCGGCATGTCGGTCTGGCGGGCGCGCGAAGCGAAGAATGTCGAGACCTATGGCTCGGCGCGATGGGCGCGGCCCGAAGAGGTGAAGGCGGCCGGGCTCCTCGGCGCCGACGGCGTCGTCCTCGGAAAGCTCGATCACAACTATCTGCGCCATGACGGTCCCGAGCATGTGCTGTGCTTCGCACCGACCCGATCCGGCAAAGGCGTCGGCCTGGTCGTGCCCTCACTGCTGACCTGGCCCGGCTCGGCCATCGTCCACGACATTAAGGGCGAGAACTGGCAGCTCACCGCCGGCTTCCGTGCCCACCATGGCCGCGTACTGCTGTTCGATCCAACCAATCCGAAGTCGGCCGCCTACAATCCGCTACTGGAGGTCCGCCGCGGCGAATGGGAGGTCCGGGACGTCCAAAACATCGCCGATATCCTGGTCGACCCGGAGGGTTCGCTCGAGAAGCGGAACCACTGGGAGAAGACGAGCCACGCATTGCTTGTCGGTGCGATCCTGCATGTCCTCTATGCCGAGGCCGACAAGACGCTGGCCGGCGTCGCCGCCTTCCTCTCCGATCCGAAACGCCCGATCGAGTCGACGCTCGCCGCCATGATGAAGACCGCGCACCTCGGCGAGGCCGGGCCGCATCCAGTCATCGCCAGCGCGGCACGCGAGCTGCTGAACAAGTCGGACAACGAACGCAGCGGCGTGCTCAGCACCGCCATGTCGTTCCTGGGCCTCTATCGCGATCCCGTCGTCGCCGAGGTCACGCGGCGCTGTGACTGGCGCATCACCGACATCGTGGGCGGCAAGCACCCGACCACGCTGTACCTCGTGGTGCCGCCTTCCGACATCAACCGCACCAAGCCACTGATCCGCCTGATCCTCAACCAGATCGGTCGGCGCCTCACAGAGGACCTGCAGGCCAAGGGCGGACGCCATCGACTGCTGCTGATGCTCGACGAGTTCCCGGCGCTCGGCCGGCTCGACTTCTTCGAGTCCGCCTTGGCGTTTATGGCGGGGTACGGGCTCAAGAGCTTCCTGATCGCCCAGTCGCTCAACCAGATCGAGAAGGCTTACGGGCCGAACAATTCGATCCTCGACAATTGCCATGTGAGGGTCAGCTTCGCGACCAATGACGAGCGGACAGCCAAGCGCGTGTCCGACGCGCTCGGCACCGCGACCGAGATGCGGGCGATGAAAAACTATGCGGGGCACCGGCTCTCTCCCTGGCTGGGCCATATGATGGTGTCTCGCTCCGAAACGGGCCGGCAGTTGCTCACCCCCGGCGAGATCATGCAGCTCCCTCAGTCCGACGAGATCGTCATGGTCGCCGGTACGCCGCCAATCCGGGCGAAGAAGGCCCGATACTATGAGGATCGGCGGTTCCAAGAGCGGATATTGCCGCCGCCGGCACACGCCAAACCGAAACGGGCCTCGACCGATGACTGGAGCAATCTGGCCGTACTGCCCACGCCCGAGATCCTGACCGCCGCGCTGGCAGCCAGTCCCGATGACGACGACACAACCGAATCCGAGCGCCGCCGCCAGCCCGAGTTGAACCGCGTTCAACCGGTCGAGAAGAGGGCGCCGATCGAGAACGAGTTCGAGATCGATCCAGTCGATGAGCCGGAAGAGGACGCCGTTCGCAACAGCCGTCTGAAGGACGCGATGCGCCAGGTCGCGCGTCAGGCCTCGTTCGACCCCGGCGACGGGATTGAGCTGTAGGAGGCGCGGATGGCGAAACACTCGAAGAAGCAGCGCCTCTCGGTCTATCTCGACCCCGAGGTTATGAAGGCGCTCGCGGCCCATGCTGCGCGCCGCGGTCACTCGCTCTCACTGGTTGCGGAAGCCGGCATCGCGTCGTTCCTCTCGCCCGATGCTGCCGAGCGCCAAGAGGCGGCGATAGCCAAGCGGCTCGACCAGCTCGACCGGCGGATGACACGCATGGAGCGTGATCTTGGCATCGCCGTCGAGACACTGGCAATCTTTGTCCGCTTCTGGCTGACAACAACGCCGGCATTGCCCGAGCCCGCTGCCCAGGCCGCCCGTGCCAAGGCGGGCGAGCGCTATGAGGCCTTCATCGCCGCTCTCGGCCGTCGACTCGCAAACGGGCCGAAGCTGCGACAGGAGATTTCGGAGGACATCGTCGCTCAATCTGACCAAAATTGACCTGGCGATAGTTTGGAAGCAGTTCTTCGAGACCATGTGCTCCGCCAGCCCTGTCGATTTGGTCTCGGCTACGCTTCGAGCGCCATCAATGTTTCCGCCCACCCTTGCGAAACCGTGCTGCGACGCCCGCCACCACGTCTTCAACGATCTCCTGCAGCTCCGTCGGCTCGCGACCGTCCCGCGCCTGGATCGAAATCCCCTGCATGACCGCAGTCAGCTGGCGCGCCAAACGCCGGACCTCGTCTGCCCCGGCAAAGGACTGGAGCGCTTCCGCGATCCGCTCGCGCATCGCATCACGCCGCGCGGCCGCGTCGCGGGCGAGCGACGTATGCTCCGGGTGACATACAACCATGCCGCTTGAGATCATACAGCCACGCTCAAGGTCAGGATCTGTGACCGCCCTCACGGCCCCCTCGAGCAATACTCGCACCGCCTCCGCCAGCGACTCTGCTGATTTGACAGACGCTATGTCGAGGCATCCGAGCGTCTCTTCATAGCGGGAAACGGCTTCCCGATAGAGCTCCGCCTTGCTGCCAAATGCAGCATAGAGGCTTGGGGGCGCTATCCCGATCTCCCTCGTGAGATCGCCGATCGACACTCCCTCATAGCCGTGCCGCCAGAACAGCCTCATCGCGGTCTCGACCGCCTTTTCGCGGTCAAAGCTCCAGGGACGCCCGCCGCGCGATTTTGTGCCTCGTTCCATAGTGAACACTAAACAAGCCTTGACAGGCGAAGTCAAGTAGGTTGAATAGCGATCGCTAAACAAAATGGAGCAATAGGCATGAACCACTCAAGACGCACCTTCCTCGCCGGCGCAGCCGGCATTGCCACCCTAGCCATCGAGGCCGCCTATGCGGCGCCTCAAGCTCATGCGGCATCCACGCGCGACGCTGCCCCCGGCTCATCCATGGACGGAGTGCCTGCGGCTAAGCATGAGCCATTTGTCGTCCGCTCGGCGGATGGCGTGACACTGACAGGTGAGGCGCATGGAGACAGCCAAGCGCCCGAGATCCTATTCATCCATGGCCTGCGTCAGAGCCGTTTGAGTTGGCAGAAGCAGTTCGCCGATCCTGCTCTGGCGGGATTTCGCATGGTCGGCTTCGATCTGCGTGGCCATGGCGATTCCGACAAGCCGACCTCGTTCGATGCCTATTCCGATGCAGATCGATGGGCAGACGACGTTGCCGCCGTGATCGCCGGCGCGAGGCTTCGCCGGCCGGTGCTGGTCGGGTGGTCGCTCGGCGGTTTCGTGGTCGGCGCCTATCTGCGCAAATACGGAGGCTCGAAAGTTGCCGGGGTCAATCTGGTCGACGCCGTCACCAAGCTGTCGCAGGATCTTCTCACCGACGAGGCGGCGACCTTCACGCGCACGTGCACCTCGCACGATCTGGCAGAACGTTCCGCAGCCACGGCCGACTTCCTCGCCGCCTGCTTCCACCAGCCGCCGACCGCGGTGGAGATGCAACGCATGCTGGTCATCAACGGCATGACGGCGCGCGCTGTGAACGAAGGTTTCATCAAAACGCAGACATCCGACCTTGAGCCCGTCTTCAAAGCCTATGCCGGGCCGATCCTGCTCACGCATGGCATCCACGACCGGCTGGTTCGGGTCGCGATGTCGGAACGGATCAAGTCCATTCACGCGAACAGCCAGCTGTCACTCTTCTCCGAGAGCGGACACAGCCCCTTTTACGAGGAGCCAGTGCGCTACGGACAAGAACTTGCGGCATTCGTGACAGCAGCAAACAATGGCTGAGAAATTGATCGTGAGCCTGGATCGGCAACACAGTCCTGCAAATCTTTCAGCCGTTGATAGTACCGGCATCGACGCGGCAGCGTCGTTCTTTCCGGGCTTCAGCCCTCTGAATATCGACGCTGGCGGCGTGCGCTTCGCCGGCGTTATCGGCGGTGCCGGGCCAGCGCTCTTGCTGCTTCACGGCTTTCCTGAGACGCACATTGCCTGGCGCAAGGTCGCTCCGACGCTGGCGTCTCACTACACTCTGATCATCCCCGACCTGCCAGGCTATGGCGCCAGCCGGCCGCACGCAATGGTTCCGCGCTGGACCAAGCGGCGCGTCGGCAAAGCATTGGTCGCGCTTATGAGCCAACTCGGTCATGAACGCTTCGCGGTGGCAGGACATGACCGCGGCGCGCGCGCCGGATACAGGTTGGTTCTCGATCATCCGCGCGTGGTGACCCGGTTTGCATCACTAACAGTAGTTCCGACGCTCGATGCTATGCTGGCGGCTGATTTCCGCTATGCGCAGAAAAGCTATCATTGGTTTTTCCTCGGCCAGGAAGGAGATTTGCCCGAGCGGCTCCTCGCAGCTGCACCGGATGAGTTCATCGACCAGGTCTTCGCGTCCATGAACGCGGACGGTGAAAATGTGATCGAGGCGCCTGCGAGGGAAGCTTACCGCGCCGCGTTCCGCAATGCGGCCGTGAGGCACGCGGTGTGTGAAGATTATCGGGCTGCGCTGGCCGAGGATCTGACCCATGACGAGGCAGACCGCCGGGCCGGCCGTAAACTTGAATGCCCCATTCTCGTCCTCTGGCCGCGCTCGCAAGAGAAACCCGGCAAATCCAACCCCGCCGAGATCTGGCGGCTCTGGGCCAACGATGTTACGGGTGTGGTGACGAGCGGCGGTCATCTTCAGCCCGAAGACTGCCCGGATGAACTCACAGCAGCGCTGGTTCCGTTCTTCGCGGCGAGCCTTGGACAAGTATAGCGCAATATGCTTCTCGTTTAGGTCTGTCGCGGCACTCTGCGGAAATAGTCCAATCCGCCGTTTCCCTGTCTTTGTACGCCAGAGCACTACGACCCCATTCGGTTGTTGCCACGCCCTAATTTCTGCCTCTTCTAATCATCCCCGATCCAGGGCCGCGCGTCTGCGGTTCAGCGCAGGACGGGGACGACATGGCGGTTTCTCACGAGCAATCCGAAGCGGTACTTCGAGGGGCGCGCATGCTGCGCACCGCCCTCGGCTCCGCCATCGCCGGATTCTTGGAAGACCCGTCGATCGTCGAGGTGATGCTCAATCCCGACGGGCGGCTCTGGATCGACCGACTTTCCAACGGACTCACGGAAACCGATCAGCGGCTCTCCCCCGCCGATGGCGAGCGAATCATCCGCCTGGTCGCCCATCATGTCGGCGCCGAGGTTCATCCCGGCGCGCCGCGCGTCTCGGCGGAACTCCCGGAGACGGGAGAGCGCTTCGAGGGCCTTTTGCCGCCTGTCGTGGCCGCGCCGGCGTTTGCCATTCGCAAGCCCGCCGTCGCCGTGTTCACCCTGCAGGACTATGTCGCTGCGGGGATCATGTCGGCTCGGCAAGCCGAGATCCTGCGCCAGGCCGTTGGCGAGCGCCGCAACATCCTGGTCGCCGGAGGCACCTCGACCGGCAAGACCACGCTCACCAACGCGCTGCTCGCCGAGATTTCCAAGACATCGGACCGCGTGGTGCTGATCGAGGATACGCGCGAGCTGCAATGCGCCGCGCCGAACCTTGTGGCGATGCGCACCAAGGACGGCGTCGTCTCGCTCTCCGATCTCGTACGCTCGTCGCTCCGCCTGCGCCCTGATCGCATCCCGATAGGCGAGGTGCGCGGCGCCGAAGCGCTCGACCTCTTGAAGGCTTGGGGCACCGGACACCCGGGCGGCATTGGTACTATCCATGCCGGCACGGCGATCGGCGCGTTGCGCCGCCTCGAGCAGCTCATCCAGGAAGCCGTTGTCACCGTCCCGCGTGCGCTGATCGCCGAGACCATTGATCTCGTCGCCGTCCTCTCCGGCCGCGGCGCTTCCCGTCGACTGGCCGAACTCGCCCGCGTCGAGGGCCTCGGCCCCGACGGCGACTACCGCGTCACCCCCGCTCGTCCGCCCCTCACAGGAGATCTGTAATGATCCGCAAAGCCCTGCGCATTTGCCGTCATATCGCGACGGCGGCCTCTGTCACCTTTCTCTCGCTCATGCTCGCGCCGGCCGCTCATGCCTCGGGCTCGTCCATGCCGTGGGAGGCGCCGCTGCAATCGATCCTCGAATCCATCGAGGGGCCGGTCGCCAAGATCATCGCCGTGATCATCATCATCGTCACCGGTCTGACGCTCGCCTTCGGCGATACCTCGGGCGGCTTCCGGCGTCTCATCCAGATCGTCTTCGGCCTGTCAATCGCCTTCGCGGCCAGTTCGTTCTTCCTGTCGTTCTTCTCGTTTGGCGGCGGGGCGCTGATCTGATGGCAACGTCAGCCGAGACCGCGAGCGAGGTGCCGGGCTTCTCGGTCCCGGTGCATCGGGCGCTCACCGAGCACATCCTGCTCGGCGGCGCCCCGCGCTCGATCGCGATCATGAACGGGACGCTGGCAGGCGCGGTGGGACTCGGCCTCCGCCTCTGGCTGGTCGGCCTGGCGTTCTGGGCCATCGGCCACTTCGCCGCCGTCTGGGCGGCCAAGCGTGATCCGCAGTTCGTCGAGGTCGGGCGCCGGCATATGCGCATTCCGGCCTTCCTGTCGGTCTGAGGCGGCGCGGATGATGAACCTCGCCGAGTATCGCAACCGCAATACCCGCCTCGCCGACTTCCTGCCCTGGGTCGCGCTCACTGGCGAAGGCGTCATCCTCAATAAGGACGGCAGCTTCCAGCGCACCGCCCGTTTTCGTGGTCCCGATCTCGACAGCGCAGTACAGGCCGAGTTGGTCGCGGTCGCTGGCCGCCTCAACAACGCGTTCCGCCGTCTGGGCTCTGGCTGGGCGATCTTCGTCGAAGCGCAGCGTCACGAGGCGGCAACCTATCCCGCCAGCCGGTTTCCTGACCCGGCGTCGGCGCTGGTCGATGCCGAACGCAAGGCGGACTTCGAGGAAGCTGGCGCGCACTTCGAGTCGAGCTATTTCCTGACCTTCCTTTATCTGCCGCCGGCCGAGGATGTCGCGCGCGCGGAGAGCTGGCTCTATGAGGGCCGCGACCGAGCCGGCGTCGATGCGCACGAGATCCTGCGCGGCTTTGTCGATCGCACCGACCGCATCCTCCAGCTCATCGACGCCTTCATGCCGGAATGCGCCTGGCTCGATGACGCCGAGACGCTGACCTACCTGCACTCGACGGTCTCGACGAAGCGCCATCGCGTTCGCGTCCCCGAGACCCCGATGTATCTCGACGCGCTGCTTGCCGACCAGCCGCTCGCCGGCGGGCTCGAACCGCGCCTCGGCGACACGCATCTGCGTATCCTCACCATCGTCGGTTTTCCCACCGCGACCACGCCCGGCATCCTCGACGAGCTCAACCGGCTCGCCTTTCCCTATCGCTGGTCGACCAGGGCGATCCTGCTCGACAAGACCGACGCCACCAAGCTGCTGACCAGGATCCGGCGGCAATGGTTCGCCAAGCGCAAATCGATCGCCGCCATCCTCAAGGAGGTCATGACCAACGAGGCGTCGGTGCTGGTCGACACCGACGCCGCGAACAAGGCCGCTGATGCGGACCTCGCCCTGCAGGAGCTCGGCGCTGACTATGCCGGGCAGGCCTATGTGACGGCGACGATTACGGTGTGGGACCCCGACCCCCGCATCGCCGCCGAGAAGCTCCGCCTCGCCGAGAAGGTCATTCAGGGTCGCGACTTCACGGCGATGCCCGAGACGATCAACGCGGCGGACGCCTGGCTCGGCAGCTTGCCGGGCCACGTCTACGCCAATGTCCGGCAACCGCCCATCTCGACTCTCAACCTGGCCCACATGATTCCCCTGTCGGCCGTTTGGGCCGGCCCGGAACGGGACGAGCATTTCGCAGGGCCCCCACTGCTCTTCGGCAAGACCGAAGGCTCGACCCCGTTCCGGCTTTCCATCCATGTCGGCGACGTCGGCCATACGCTGATCGTCGGGCCTACCGGCGCCGGTAAATCGGTGCTGCTGGCGCTGATGGCGCTGCAGTTCCGCCGCTATCCGCGCGCCCAGGTGTTCGCCTTCGATTTCGGGGGCTCGATCCGCGCTGCGGCGCTCGCCATGAGCGGCGACTGGCATGATCTCGCCGGCGGACTGACCGACAGCGCCGAGGACAGCGTCGCCCTCCAGCCGCTCGCCCGGATCGACGATGTCGCCGAGCGCGCCTGGGCGGCCGACTGGCTGATCGCGATCCTTGCGCGCGAGAGCGTCACCATCACCCCCGAGGTGAAGGAGCATGTCTGGTCGGCGCTGAACTCGCTCGCCTCCGCGCCGGTCAGCGAACGGACGCTGACGGGCCTGTCGGTTCTACTGCAGTCCAACGACCTCAAGCAGGCGCTCCGGCCCTATTGCGTCGGCGGTCCCTATGGGCGGGTGCTTGATGCGGAGGCCGAGCATCTGGGCGAAACCTCGGTCCAGGCCTTCGAGACAGAAGGCCTCATCGGTACGGACGCGGCGGCGGCCGTACTCGCCTATCTCTTTCATCGCATCGAGGACCGGCTCGACGGGCGCCCGACGCTCATCATCATCGACGAAGGCTGGCTGGCGCTCGACGACGAGGGTTTCGCGGGACAGCTCCGCGAATGGCTGAAGACCCTGCGCAAGAAGAACACCAGCGTCATCTTCGCCACCCAGTCGCTGTCCGACATCGACGGCTCGGCCATCGCGCCGGCGATCATCGAGAGCTGCCCGACCCGCATCCTCCTTCCGAACGAACGCGCCATCGAGCCGCAGATCACCGCCATCTATCGGCGCTTCGGCCTCAACGACCGTCAGATCGAGATCCTCGCGCGCGCCATGCCGCGGCGCGACTATTACTGCCAGTCCCGCCGCGGCAACCGGTTGTTCGAGTTGGGCCTCTCGGACGTGGCGCACGCCCTCTGCGCGGCCTCTGCGAAGACCGATCAGGCAGCCATCGCCGGCGTCTTAGCCGAGTATGGCCGCGATGGGTTTTTGGATGCCTGGCTCCGTCATCGCGGCGTCGACTGGGCCGCTGCCCTCATCCCCAACCTCAACAATATGGAGACGCCCTCATGATCTCGCGCCCTTTGCGCGCGGCGCTGCTCGCGGCCACGCTGCTCGCCACCTCTGCCCTCGCAGTCCCGTTCGTCGCAGCCCCGGCTCAGGCGCAATGGATCGTCTACGATCCCACCAACTACGCGCAGAACCTGCTCTCGGCCACACGCGCGCTTCAGCAGATCAACAACCAGATCACCTCGCTGCAGAACGAGGCGACGATGCTGATCAACCAGGCCCGCAACCTCGCGAGCCTGCCTTACTCATCGCTCCAGCAACTCCAGCAATCGGTGCAGCGCACTCAGCAGCTGCTCGGAGAGGCCCAGCGCATCGCCTACAACGTCCAGAACATCGATCAGGCGTTCCGGACCACCTATGGCAACGCCTCGATGTCGGCATCCGATCAGCAACTCGTCGCCGATGCCCGCGAGCGCTGGCAGAACACCGTTGGCGGCCTGCAGGACGCCATGCGCGTACAGGCCGGCGTCGTCGGCAACATCGCCACCAACCGCGCCCAGATGTCGGCGCTGGTCGGCCAGAGCCAGGGCGCCACCGGCGCGCTGCAGGCAACCCAGGCCGGCAATCAGCTTCTCGCCCTTCAGGCGCAGCAGCTCGCCGATCTCACCGCCGTCGTCGCCGCCAATGGCCGCGCCCAGGCGCTCACCGAGGCCGAGCGGGCGGCGGCCGCGGAACAGGGACGCGAGCAGCGTCGGCGCTTTCTCACGCCAGGCCAAGGCTATCAGCCGGGCAACGCCCGAATGTTCCCGAACAGCGACAACTGAGGGATGGCTATGGACGGCAAGATGCTCGCCCGTCTCGGCGCCCTGGTATTCATCGCGATCGCGATCACCGCCACCGCGATCGAGATGAACCGGAACGAGGGGCCGGTGGAAAGCTGGGGGCCCTCGCAGCCGAACATGGCCCTGTCCGACCCGCTGCGGGACGAGCTGTTCCGCTGCCAGGCCCTCGGCGAAGCCGGGCCACGCGATCCTGCCTGTCTGCGGGCCTGGGCGGACAACCGCCGGCGCTTCCTCGGCCCCGAGACCCCACCAGCCGAACGCAGGCCCGAGGCCACGCCGGCTCCGCGCCCTGCAACGGAAACGACGCTGCCAGGGCCACCGGCTGCGGATTCGCCGCCGGCCGAGACGCGGTAGCACCATGGGCAACACCGGCGTCATCGACCGTTTTCTCGAGGTCTTCACCCGCTACATCGACTCCGGCTTCGGCCTGCTGAGCGGTGAAGTCGCGTTCATCGCCACGACGCTAATCGTCATCGACGTCACCTTGGCCGCGCTCTTCTGGTCCTGGGGCGCCGACGACGACATCATCGCGCGCCTGGTGAAGAAGACGCTTTTCGTCGGCGTCTTCGCCTACATCATCGGCAACTGGAACAATCTCGCCCGCATCGTCTTCGAGAGCTTCGCCGGCCTCGGCCTGAAAGCCTCCGGCACCGGCTTCACGACCGCCGACCTGCTGCGGCCCGGGAAGGTGGCGCAGACCGGTCTCGATGCCGGGCGCCCGCTGCTGGAATCAATCTCGGGCCTGATGGGCTATTGGTCGTTCTTCGAGAACTTCATTCAGATCGCCTGCATGTTCCTCGCCTGGGCGCTAGTTCTGCTCGCCTTCTTCATCCTCGCCATCCAGCTCTTCGTCACGCTTATCGAGTTCAAGCTGACGACGCTCGCCGGCTTCGTGCTGATCCCGTTCGGCCTCTTCGGCAAGTCCGCTTTCATGCCCGAACGCGTGCTCGGCAATGTCATCTCCTCGGGCATCAAGGTGCTGGTGCTCGCCGTCATCATCGGCATCGGCTCGACGCTGTTTTCCGAGTTCACCGCTGGATTCGGCGGCGCCACGCCCTCGATCGATCAGGCCATGGCGATCGTGCTCGCCGCGCTCTCGCTGCTCGGGCTCGGCATCTTCGGCCCCGGCATCGCCAGCGGCATCGTCTCCGGCGGCCCGCAGCTCAGCGCCGGCGCGGCGGTTGGTACGAGCCTCGCGGCAGGCGGCATGGTCGCTGCCGGCGCCGGCGCGGTTGGGGCTGTCGCATCCGGTGGCGCCGCCCTTGCCGGAGGCGCTGCCGCCGCCGCGCGCGGTGGCGCGGCGATCGCAGGCGGTGCGTCCACCGCCTACAACCTCGGCGCAGCGGGTCAATCAGGCGCCGCGGGTGTCGCGTCCGGTCTCGGCGGCGTGGCCCGCGCTGGCGCCAGCGCAACGGTCTCGCCGCTCCGCCGCTCCGCCTCGCGCACCGCCGAGAGCATGCGCTCGAGCTTCAATGCTGGAGGGCGCGCGGTCCTGGAGTCGGCCGGCGGGAGCTTGACCGCGGGAACGATGGGCGGCGATGCCGCTGAACCGATGTCAACCGCTCGGGCAGACGGCCCGCCCGACTGGGCGCGCCGCATGCGCCGACATCAACAGATGACCCATGCCGTCCAAGCGACGGCGCACGCCGTCCGCTCCGGCGATGCCCATGGCGGCGGCTCCTCCGTCAATCTCTCCGAAGGAGACCGCTGATGTTCAAGCGACCTTCCACCCACTACGGCAAATCCCCCGAACCCGAGACGCCCTATCAGCGCGCGGCGCAGGTCTGGGACGAGCGCATCGGCTCCGCTCGCGTGCAGGCCCGCAACTGGCGCTATATGGCGTTCGGCTCGCTCATCCTGTCGGCGGGCTTCGCCACGGCGCTTGTGTGGCAATCGGCCCGTGGCACAGTCGTGCCCTGGGTCGTGCAGGTCGACCGGCTCGGCCAGGCGCAGGCAGTGGCGTCGGCTGACGCCGCCTATCGACCGACCGATCCGCAGATCGCATTCCATCTGGCTCGCTTCATCGAGCAGGTCCGCTCGATCCCCGCCGACGCCATCATCGTGCGGCAGAACTGGCTGCGGGCCTATGATTTCACCACCGATCGCGGCGCGGCGGCGCTCAACGACTACGCCCGCGCCAATGACCCCTTCGCCAGGGTCGGCCGCCAGCAGGTGGCCGTCGAGGTGTCGAGCGTCATCCGTGCTTCGCCGGACTCGTTCCGCGTCGCCTGGACAGAGCGTCGCTACGAGAACGGCCAACTCGCCACCACCGAGCGCTGGACTGCGATCCTGACGATCGTGATCCAGACGCCGCGCAATGCCGAGACCCTGCGGAAGAACCCGCTCGGAATCTATGTCAACGCAATCAATTGGTCACGGGAGATGAGCCAATGAACGGGCAGGTTTCCCGCAAGGCCGGCGAGCCCCCTTTCCGTAAATCCGCGTTAGCGGCGATCCTGCTTTCCGCCACGATGCTTGCCGGTTGCGCCACGGCGCCGAAGCCGACGCAGATCAGCTACGATGCCGATGTACCGCCATTGCCGGCCGTGCCTGCCGCCGTGATAGAAGAGCAACCCCGTCCGCTTCACGTTCCGCCGGCCTGGACGCCGGCGCGAGGCGGCGTTGCGGCAAGCACGCCGACGGGGCGTGTGCAGAACGCCAATGCGGCCGCGCGGGTCGAGCCGCGCCGTGAAGGCTATTACAACGCGATCCAGATCTATCCCTGGAGCGAAGGGGCCCTCTATCAGGTCTATGCAGCGCCCGGTCAGATCACCAATATCGCGCTCGAGCCCGGCGAAAGCCTGACCGGCGCCGGCCCCATCGCTGCCGGCGACACGGCGCGCTGGATCATCGGCGACACCGAAAGCGGCAGTGGCGTCGCCCGTCGCGTGCATGTGCTGGTGAAGCCGACGCGGCCGGATCTTTCCACCAATCTCGTCATCACCACCGACCGGCGCATCTACATGATCGAGCTACGCTCGGGCGAGCGGCCATATATGCCGGCGGTCGCCTGGGCCTACCCACAGCTGCCGGCCTCACAGCGGCAGAACGTGCCCGCGACTCCGGTCATCCCCGTGATGGCAGCGCGCAACTATCGTTATGGCCTGACAGGTGACACGCCGCCCTGGCGGCCGGTCTCCGTCTATGACGATGGGCGGCACGTCTATGTCGAGTTCCCGCGCGGCATCGTCCAGGGCGAGATGCCGCCGCTGTTCGTCATCGGCACCGATGGCGAGCCGCAGATCGTCAACAGCCGCATCTACCAGAACATCCTGATTGTCGACCGGCTCTTCGGCGCGGCCGAGCTGCGTCTCGGCAGCGGGGACCGCCAGCAGACTGTCCGGATCGTCCGCACAGATGCGAGGCCCTCGTCATGAACGAGAACGAAGCCAAGACGGAGGACAGCCTCCCGCTCACTGGATCTCAGACGCCATCGCCGGCATCGATGCGGCTCCGCGCCGAGCCGCCGCGCGTCACCCGGCTTTCGCGAAGGGTGCTGGCCGGCCTGGTGCTGGTGGCGTCCATCGGCATCGGCGGCGCACTGATCTATGCGCTCCAGACTCGCGACCCAGGGAACGGCGGTGAGGAACTCTATTCCACGGAAAACCGCCCGACGGCGGACGGGCTCTCCGAACTGCCGCGCGACTACACCGGACCAGTCCTTGGTCCGCCGCTGCCGGGCGACATCGGCCGGCCGATCCTCAATGCCCAGAACCGCGGCCAACCCGTCGCTCCACCGCCTGTCGTGGACCCAAAGGAACAACGCAGGCGGGCGGAGGAGGAAGCGGCGCGGACCTCGCGCGTGTTCTTCCAGACAGAAGCCCGTTCGGCAGCGGTGGCGCCCGGAGGGACAAGTAGCGGCGGAGCCGCGCTACCTGGGCTACCTGGACTTGAGCTGCCGGGCCAAACGGCATCGAGCGCGCAGGAGCGGCAGGCCGGCTTCCTCAATGCCGGCGTCGATCGGCGAACGGTTGCGCCAGACCGCGTCGCGGCGCCCGCATCGCCTTATGTGCTGCAGGCGGGCTCGGTGATCCCTGCGGCGCTAATCACCGGCATCCGCTCCGATCTGCCGGGCCAGATCACCGCACAGGTTACGGAGAGCATCTACGACAGCCCGACGGGTCGGTTCCTGCTCGTGCCGCAGGGCACGCGCATCTTTGGCGAATACAGCAACGACGTCGGCTTCGGTCAGCGTCGCATCCTGCTCGTTTGGAACCGGCTGATCTTCCCCAATGGTCGCTCGATTGTGCTTGAGCGTCAGCCTGGCGCCGACACCCAGGGCTATGCCGGTCTTGAGGACGGGGTGGACTACCACTGGTGGGATCTCGCCAAGGCTGCCGGCCTTTCGACGCTCCTCAGCATCGGCGCCGAGCTCGCCATGGACGATCAGGATCGCCTGCTCAGGGCCCTTCGCGACGGCGGTCAGGACACAATCAACGACGCCGGCCAGCAGATCGTCCGGCGTCAGCTCAACGTCACGCCGACCTTGACGATCCGGCCAGGATTTCCGGTGCGTGTGGTCGTCACCCGCGACGTCGTTCTTGAGCCTTATGGAGGATCGTGATGACAAAGCTCAAGCTCGGCAGGATTGACGATGAGAAGCCCGTCAAGCTGACGCTCGAACTGCCGGCTGCGCTTCACCGGGATCTCACCACCTACGCTCAGCTTCTCGCGAAGGAAACGGGGCAGCCGGTTGCCGATCCTGCTCGCCTCATCGTGCCCATGCTGCAGCGTTTCATGGCCACAGATCGAGGATTTACGAAAGCCCGCAATAGTATTCATCGACTCAGAAAGCCGGCCGACAGATCGGAAACCGCTTGAGCCGCAGCAGTGTCACGTTCTTGATCTCCTACAGCCTGCAACGCGAACTTTGTCATCCCCGGCCGGGGCCGGGTATATCTTGAGCTATCGGCGCCCAGAAGTTCGCTGGTAAGATCCAGAAGGCGTGACAAAGCCGAATTCGCATTCGCTGACGACCAAATGACGTTCCAGTTCAGGCGTTCCGCCTGTTCACAGAGCGGCACGAACTGCACGCCGGGGTACGTGGCCCCCAAGGTCGAACCGGCCACAACGGTCAATCCGAAACCCTTGCCCACCAGGTTCAGCAGATTCTCTCGACCGACGCGGTGGATCGAAAGCTTTGGTCTGAATCCTGGCTGGGATAGCCCGCGCAGGATTATTCCTGCGACCTCGGGCCCATGGACATCCGCTGTCGCGAGAAGGGTTTCGTGCCGAAGGTCATCCCATGAGATGCTGGATCGGAAAGCCAGATGGTGGCCGGCGGGAACCGCTGCATACAAACGCTCGCTATAGACGTACCTTCTTTCACACCCGCGAATACTCCGGGTACCGAGGACAAATGCAACATCGAGTCGACCGCTTGCCACAGCGGCGGCGTTGAGTTCCGACGTGGTCTCTTCCACTGTCACGCTCACGCGCGGAAAACGGGTTCGATACGCTTCCAGCAGGTTGGCCAACAGTCCTTGCGCTAACGAGGCCGTCACCCCGACGCGCAGTTGCCCGACCTCACCAGCTTTCATTGACGTCAATCCGAAAACCACCTGTTGCAGATGATCTGCGCCGACCGACGCGTTGCGGATGAAATGCTCACCGGCGCGCGTCAGCCGGCTTCCCGTCCTGCTTCGCTGAAAAAGGACTATTCCGAGTCTCGACTCCAGCATCTGAATTCGCCGGCTGAGCGTTGATTGGGGAAGGTTCACCACATCCGCGGCACGGCGAATACTCCCATGCTCAGCGACGAGCATCGCATATCTCAGGTATCGAAGATCAAGCGCAAGATCAGGCATTCCTTGGAGCCCTTGTGGCTGCCGGTACGTGCCACTTCAGCTCTTGGCAATCTCAGGATTGCGAGCTTCCAGGCGCTTTTGCGCGTCACTCAAGGTGGCCATCCATTAGTCGGGCGCAACCGTTACACAGGGTTTCGTCGCGACAGCGCTCGCTCCAATAGCAACACCTGCTGCTGTGACCGCTTTCACGTCCGTGCGGCGAGAGCAATGTCGCCGCAAACCACGTTGCGATGTTGCCTGAAGGTCGCCGACATTTGCCTGATCCTACGACCGCTGCGCTCCTGACATTGCACTTCAGACCTTAACCCGCGTCAATTCGGATTCTCCAGCCGCACTGTTTGCCAGAAATGGAAGATGGTTCGCCATTCTTTTGCGTTTTCTTCCACCAATAGAACCCTCAATTGTAGCACCGAAACGAAGCGCCATCGATCGACTCTTGTTGGTGGCAACGACAGGGCGCGTTCGATGGATGCGTCACAAGGAGGTTCGAATGAAATATAAACCGCTTGGCAATACAGGACTACTCGTTTCGCAGCTTTGCCTCGGAACCATGACGTTTAGTGACGGCACCGGCGTCTATCAGCATATCGGCGATGTGGATCAATCCGGCGCAGATGAACTGGTGAAGGCGAGTGTCGACGCCGGTATCAATTTCTTTGACACTGCCGACGTTTACTCGGCGGGCGAGAGCGAAAGGACACTTGGCCGATCATTCAAAAACCTCGGCATCGCGCGCGACGAGTATGTGCTGGCGACCAAGGTCTATAGCCGTATGGGTCAGGGCCGAAACGCGGTCGGCGCCTCGCGTGGGCATATCATGGATGCAGTCGAAGCGAGTCTCCAGCGCCTGCAGACCGACCACATCGACCTGTATCAAATTCATGCCACAGACACTCTGACGCCGGTCGAAGAGACGCTCCGTGCGCTCGACGATCTCGTCCGCCAGGGGAAGGTCCGATATGTCGGCGTCTCCAACTGGCAGGCATGGCGCATTGCGACGGCGCTCGGCATTTCGACGCGGCTCAACTTGGCACGCTTCAACACGCTTCAAGCTTATTACTCGATTGCAGGCCGTGACCTCGAACGCGAGTTGGGGCCTCTCCTCGAAGCTGAGAAGATGGGCCTACTGGTCTGGAGCCCACTCGCCGGCGGCCTACTTTCCGGCAAGTTTGACCGTAACAACCAGTCTCCCGAAGGATCGCGCCGCTCAAGCTTCGATTTCCCAATCGTCGACAAGGACCGCGCATGGGACGTCATCGACGTCCTGCGGCCGATCGCCGAGGCGCATGGCTGCAGCCCCGCCCGGATCGCCCTCGCATGGCTGCTCTCGAAGTCGGTGGTAACCTCGGTAATCGTCGGCGCCAAGCGCCTTGGCCAGCTCGAAGACAACATCGCCGCTGTCGATATCACGCTCACCGAGGAGGAGATCCGTCAGCTCGACACCGTCAGCGAACTCCCTCCGGAGTACCCCGGTTGGATGGTCGCTACGCAAGGTGCTGACCGGCTGGGCCCGGTCGATCTCTGGGCCGGCAAGACCGGTGGGCAAGCAGGCGGCCAGCGTGGGAAGGACACTCACAATGGCTAATCGACTTGAAGGAAAGATCGCCGTCGTCACCGGCGCATCGAAGGGCCTCGGCGCGGCGATCGCGCGAGGGTTCGGCGCCGAGGGCGCGTCGGTGGTGGTGAATTACGCCACGAGCAGAGACGCCGCAGAGCAGGTCGCCGGCGACATCGTCAAGGCTGGGGGCAAGGCCATAGCCGTCAAGGCGGACATGAGCAGTCCGGAGGAGGTCGAGCATCTCTTCGCGGAAGCGAATCGCGTCTACGGCCGTGTGGACGTCCTCGTCAACAACGCCGGCGTCTACGACTTCCAGCCGTTGGAGAACATCTCGATCGACCTGTTCCGCAGGCACATGGAACTTAATGTGTTCGGCTACCTCCTCGCCGTGAAGGAAGCCGTCAAGTACATGCGCGAGGGCGGCAGCATCGTGAATATGTCCTCTACGGTGACAGTCTTCGGGCCGGAGAACGCCTCCGTTTATACCGCGAGCAAAGGCGCGATTGACGGCTTGACCCGCTCGCTTTCGAATGAACTCGCCCCTCGGAAAATCCGCGTGAACGCGATCAAGCCGGGCGTGGTTGACACGGAAGGCGTCCAAGCCGGCGGTTTCCTGCAGACCGAGTTCGGACCAATGGTCACTTCGCAGACTCCGATTGGACGCCTGGGTACTACCGACGACATCACGCCCGCGGCCATTTACCTCGCCTCTGACGAATCGAGCTGGACGACCGGCGAATTCTTTATTCTCGCAGGCGGCCATCGCTGACCTTGCGAATCAAACAGGCCGCCACTGGGCGGCAGGAGATATCGATGACAACCACCATCCGAATGACGCCTGGAGAAGTCGTCGAGCATTACCTCGACACCTTCTTCAAGAAGGATATCGACAAGACCCTCGAATGCCTCACCGACGATGTCGTCTGGAAAGTTCAGGGCGCCGCCGACGTGCCGACGATCGGATTGCTCCATGGCAAGGAGGAGGTGCGCGCTTGGATGGCGCTATTCCCTCTTAATTTCGAGCCGCTTGAGTTCCATATCAGCCGCACCTTCGAGAGCGGCGACCAGGTCGTGATCACTGGCCATTTCAAGCACCGCATCCTCAGCACGGGCCGCGAGTTTGCGAGTGATTTCGCCGCGATCTGCTCCGTACGCGATGGCAAGGTCAGCGCCTACAATTTCCTGGAGGATTCCTACGCGCTCTGGCGGTCGTTCCAGGCCGGCTAGTCGCTCTGCGAGCAGGCCAACCTCGGCCACATTGCTGAAACCCCGATGAGCCTTGGCCGGATGGGACCGCGTCATGCCCCGGTCCGGCGGCCGGAAAGCTCGCGATTGGGCTTCACTACCTGGTCGGCGAGAAAATCGCTGACCGCCCGCACGCGCGCGGAGGCGACCAGGTCTGCATGCGTGACCAGCCAAACCTCGGTAGCAAACACCCGATCGGAAGGAATGACGCGGACAAAGTCGTCGTTGACCGTGAGGAAATCGGGGATCACGGCCAACCCGAGCCCGGCGCGGACCGCCGCAATCTGCGCTGGTAGACTGCTCGTTACCAGCGCGATCTTGCAGTCCGGGTACTCGCGTGCAAGCCAAGCTGCTGCGGGCATATGTGCATGATCATCGTCCCAGGCAATAAAGTGAAGGCCTCCAAGGGGCTCACCCTCTAGGATCGGATGCTGTTCCAGGTAGGTCCTACTGCCATAGACTGAGTAGGTCATATGGCCGACGCGCCGGACTTTCAGTTTTCCGCGGGTTGGTCGAACAACTCTTAAGGCGATATCTGCCTCGTGCCGGCCGAGTTCAGCCGTCGTTGTACTGGTGATGATCTCCAAGCAGATGCCGGGGTATCGCTGTTGGAAGGCCGGCAGTGCAGGGATTATGAGGTCGGTCGCCAAATTCTCCGATGTTGCCAGCCGGACGGTGCCGACAGGCGTCTTGTCCAGACCGGCGGCCCCTCTCTCGAGCGCCATGATGCAATCTTCGACCAACTCCGCGTGTCTCAAAACCTCGCGACCTTCGTCGGTGAGAAAATAGCCTGTCTGATGGCGCGCAAACAGTTTCATTCCGACACTTGCTTCGAGTTCAGCAATACGACGGCTGACAGTCGATTGGCTTACCCTGAGTTCGCCGGCAGTTTGCGTCAGGCTTCCACTTCTTGCCACCGCAAGAAAATATCTTAAGTCATTCCAATCCACGGCCACTTTCCATTATTGCTAAGCCAACCTTCAAAATCGTTCGCTGTTTTCTATTGTTGCAGCAACGAAATTCTCAGATGGCAACAGCCGCGCAGTGATAAGACCTTGGAGACTTCCATGAGCAAGAAATTCAGGTTCGCACGACCGAGCGCGCACGGGGGGTGCCGCCAGAACACAGACGCGAATGGCGGGACAAGGCCACGCCGAATGCGGTCAATCCCATGCCGGCGAGTGCCGCAAAGCCCAGCGTTTCGCCGAAGAGCGGCCAGGCGATCAGCGCCGTGCACGGCGGGACAAGGAAGAACAGGCTGGCGACCTGGGTGGCGGCGTCGCGGCGGATCAACACATAGAGCAGCGTAACGGCGCCGAGCGACAGGACCAGCACGAGCCAGAGCAAGGCGAAGACGAATTCTCCGGTCCACTCGACGTGCATGTCCTCGAATACCAGCGCGAAGGGCGCGGTCGCAACTCCGGCGGCTGCAAACTGCATGACGCTTCCGGTGCACAGATCCATCCGCTCGCAATATCTTTTCTGGTAGAGCGTGCCGGCAGTGATGGCAAACAGCGCTACTATGCAAGCGATGCTACCGAACGCATCCCCTGGTCTCTGGCCGAGCTTTCGCTCGAGGACTAGGACGACGCCCAGCAAACCAAGCCCAAGACCGAGCCATTGACTTCGGGTGATGCGCTCGCCCAGGAAAACGCCGGCAAGCGCGGCAGTCAGGAGCGGTTGCAGTCCGACGATCAGCGCGGCGATGCCCGTTTCGACGCCAAGCGAGATGCCCACGAAAAGGCCTCCGAGATAGATCCCGTGCACCAGCAGCCCGGCCAAGGCATAGTGGCCAAGATCGGCAGGGCGAGTCGGCCACGGTGCGCGTGTCACCAGCGCAACGAGCACCAGTAGTGCGGCTGCAAGCGCATAACGTAACGTCAGGAAAGTGAACGGACCGGCGTGCGGCAGGCCAAGCCGCGCCCCGATGAAACCGGTGCTCCATAGCACTACGAAGAGTGCAGGTACGGCAAAGTGCGCGGTCGGCACGGAAGCCTGGGGCGGCGCCAAACCAAATGGGTGTTGTGCCTCCGCCGCCACCTTGCCCTCGATGCCCATCGAACTCTCCTTGTTCCAAAGGCTGTGGTTGAAGAATGTGGCCAGGCCCCTCGGGCCTGCCGTAGTCTCCCTTGACGAACGTCGCCCGCCCGGCTGCGATGGATGCAGCTGGGCGGGCGTCTCGCGTCAACGCAGCGCGGCGATCACCGCATCCGCCAAGGACGCCGACGATGCGGGGTTCTGGCCGGTCAGGAGATTGCCGTCTTCGACGACATAGACACCCCAGTTCGGCCCCTGCTCGAAGGCCGCGCCCGACTTGCGCAGCGTATCGGCGAGCAGCCAGGGCGCATTGTCCGCCGTGCCGAACTCAATCTCCTCCTCGTCGGTGAGCGAAGTCATCCGGCGCCCCGCGAACGGCCATTCGCCATTCTCGTTTCTCGCCGCCAGCAACGCCGCCGGGCCGTGACAGACTGCCGCGATAACCTTGTTCTCGCGATCGGCCTCGACGAGCACGCGGCCCATGTCGGGATCCTTGTAGAGGTCCTCGACCGGTCCGTGCCCGCCGGGGACGACCACGGCGTCGTAGCGGCTGACATCGATATCGGCCAGGACCAGCGGCGTCTCGATGCGCTCGGCATTGCTCGCCAGATAGCTGCGCATACGACCGGCGAGCTCCTCGCCCACGAAGCTGGGATCGAGGCTCTTCTTGTCCATCGTGGGAGCCACGCCGCCCGGGCTCGCGAGGTCGACCTGAAAGCCCGCCGCGATCAGTTTCTCATCGATCGCGACGAATTCCTCGGCCCACACGCCGGATTCGTAAATGGAGCCGTCCGCGCGGGTCCACTTGTCCGCTGCGGAAAGGACGATCAGGATATTGTTGGCCATCATTCTTCTCCTCGCTTCCGTTGCTCGCCCGGGTTGTTCCCGGCGACGAAAGCAATGTCGCCACAAACCATGCCCTGATGTTGCCCATAGCTCGCCCATTTTTGCCTGATATTCCGCCGATGCAGCGGGCATTGGAGCGCAGGAAGAAGCGGATAGACGCTCCCGTCAGGGAAACCTGGTTAGTGTCCGAAAGGCGCGGTCCGGCCGTGTCGTGACACCTGGTAAGCGGGTATGTAGGCGCAATCGCGCTCACCCAGACCGGCGCCGCTTGCCTGATCGAAGGCCCACAGCGTCTGTCTTGCGACCGGCAGCGCCAGATGGCGCGCGCGCGCCTCGTCCAGCATCATGCGCAGATCCTTGCGCATCGCTTCTACATCAAAAGTGGCCTCGACGTCTTCGCTTCCAGCGAGGGCCGCAGCCACCGCCGGCGCCTTGACCTTGAGAACGTTGGCGCCGCCAGCAGTCTCGGAGAAGAGCTGAACCAGCCATTCGGGGTCCTTCCCAAGATCGCTCATCAGCGACAATGCCTCTCCAAAGCTTTGCCAAAAGACCAGCAGCGGCAGGTTGATCGCGAGCTTTGCGAGCGCGCCGCTGCCCACGGGGCCCATATGCTCGACCCTGCGGCAGAGCTTGTCGAGCAGCGGCCGCGCGCGCTCGATGTCGGCAGGAGCGCCGCCCGCGAGCCCAAGCAACTGGCCCGACCGCGCAGGCCCCGTTGTGCCTCCGACCGGGCATTCGATGAACGCCCCGCCGGCTTCGACGATTGTTTCAGCAAGCGACCGCTGTGCCTCTGGCCGGACGGTGCTCATCTCGACGAACAGTTTGCCGCGCGCCCCTTCGATCAGGCCAGCCTCGCCGCGGTAGACGTCGGCGAGCGCATGCTCGTCGAACAGCGAGGAGATCACGATATCGCTATCGAGCGCGAGTTGTCGCGGCGTGTGGGCCACCGGCAGTCCCGTCGCATGCGCTTTGGCCTGCGATCGATTCCACACGAGCAGCTCCTCCCCGGTTTCCCGGAGCCGGTCCGCCATCGCCGATCCCATCTTGCCGAGGCCAACGATCCCTACGCGCATATCCGTATCCCCTTCGATCAGGCGCTTACCGCGGCACTAAAGAGCCGCTCGATTACAGGGCGGGAGCGTCCGCCGCGGATGCGCGCAACGCCGCAAGGTCGGCGTTCTTGCCGAAGATGCCCCAGTTGGTCTCGGGGATCTCGTGGATGACGATGTAGACTGGGATGCGGTCTGTCTCGCCGAGATGCCGCCCGAAAATGGCCGTGGCACCCTCGATCAACGTCTTCTTGGACCCGCTGTCGAGCCCGCCCTCGATCACGTAGATCTGCACGCTCACCACATTGGCGGTCGCACGCCGATCGCCCATGAACACGGCATCGGCCGCATATGTGTTGAAGTAGCTCCAGACCGTGCTTCTCACGAACGGCGACTTGGGCAGTTTTTCGCATTCGAGCGCGAAAGCGCTCAGTTCGGCCGCGATCGCCTGCCTTGCTGTCGCATCGAATGCGGCCTCGGGAGCGTGAATGATGATCTTGGGCATGTCCTACCTCCACATGAAAGGATCGAGGCCGCTGGTACGAGGGCCTAGCGGCCTCTCGCGTCTTGGGCCCTTCGGCCCGCGGGGGGCTGGCCGCGATCAGATGTTCTGGCGCAAGGCACTTCGATCGGGTGCGCGATTGTTCCAGCGGTTATCACTGCTCGCCCGGCTCATCCGGGATGGCGAAAGCAGTGTCGCCGCAAACCAGGCTCCGGTGTTGCCCGAAGGTCGCCGATATTTGCCCGATTCTACGTGACGCGGCTGCTGAACGCCGACGGCTCGGTCGAACCGTGGCAAGTGCTGACCGGGCAGGAGATCGTAGGTATCCGCCTGCTCGGAATCGCGGCGAGCTCGTCCAGCCAAGCCTGGACATGTGGGTAGCTGCGCGCGAGATCATACCCGACCTCGTCCTCGGGACAAGACAGGTAGGCTCCACCCGCCCCAAAGCAGACCTCAGGCTTACACCAAATGGGCTACGCTGCGGAGATCTCCTGGATGAAGTCGAGAAAGGCACGAAGCCTTGCCGGCATGAGGCTGGAGGAGCGATAATAGGCGTAAAGGGGAAAGGTTTCTTCCGACCACTCCGGCAGGATGTGAACGAGATCACCGTCCCGCATCACATCCTTGGCATAGATTTCGAGCAGCTGCGCGATGCCGGCGCCGCTGCGGCAGGCGCCGATCAGCGAACCGGTATCGTTCACCGTCACTCTGCCCGTTGCCGTGAAGGGTACGATGTGGCCATGCCGCCGAAACTCCCAAGCGAACGGGCGCCCGGTCCTGGGATCGCGGATCAGGACGCACCGATGCCCCTCGAGAAGGTCTTCTGGCGTTTTCGGCGTGCCATGCTTCTTGAGATATTCGGCCGAAGCGCAGGTGAGGACGCGGGTTTCCAATAGGAGTTCGGAGTGCACCGAGTGCTCGTCCGGCTCACCGAAGCGCACGGCAACGTCCATTCCCTCACCGACGAAATCGCCGATCGAGTCCCGCACGAAGATCTCGACCGCCAGTTCCGGGTAGCGCTCCAGGAAGCTGTTGATGCGCGGCGCGAGCACGAAGTGCCCGAATGTCGCGTCGACATTGACCCTGAGCCTGCCGCGAACGAGCCCCTTGCTCGATGCCGCCATCAAGGTGGCTTCCTCGATCCCCGAAAGGAGCGGCGCGACCATGTCGTAGAAACGGCGCCCCTCGTCCGTGAGCGAGATCGCACGGGCACTTCGATTGAATATCCGAATGCCGACCCGCTCTTCAAGGCGCGCGACGGCACGGCTCACGGCCGGTTGAGTCAATCCCAGCGCCTCGCCGGCCCGGGCAAAGCTGCCGGCCTCGACGACCGCCGTCAGCACTCCAATCCCACTCAGCAATCGACCGTCGAACGTCATTCAGACATACTTTCGGTAACTCTAACTTTGACAACTATGCATTTTTCTATGTCTCATGCGAGCCCTATCTGCCTGTTCGGCGCCGTGATCGGCGCAACAGCATGAAAGGCAGAGACATGAGCAGCAATGACAGGGTCGCCCTCGTCACGGGGGCATCGCGAGGAATCGGAGCACAGGTCGCCAAGCGCCTGGCCTGCGACGGCTTCAAGGTCGTCGTGAACTATGCCGGACGCGCGGACGCAGCGCAGGCGGTCGCCGACGAAATCGTCGCCGAAGGCGGCGAGGCGCTCGTCGTCCAGGCGGACGTCAGCGACGCCGGTGCTGTCACGGCAATGTTCGACACCGCCATCAAGGCCTTCGGCGGCGTGGACGTCGCCGTCAACAATGCGGGCATCATGAAGCTCGCGCCGATTGCCGAGCTTGCCGACGAGGTCGTGAACGACACGATCGCTACCAATCTCACGGGCACGTTCAATGTCTGCCGTGAGGCGGCCCGGCGGCTGCGCGACGAAGGCCGCATCATCAACTTCTCGTCCAGCGTGATCGGAATGCGCTTGCCGACCTACGGCATCTACATCGCCACAAAGGCTGCGGTCGAGGGCCTCACCCAGGTGCTCGCTCAGGAGATGCGCGGCCGCGGGATACGCGTCAATGCCGTCGCTCCCGGGCCGGTTGCGACCGAGCTGTTCCTCACCGGGAAGAGTCCGGAACTGCTCGAGCGGATGGCCAAGATGAACCCGCTCGAGCGGCTGGCGGAGCCCGAGGACATCGCCCGCGTCGTGGCGTTCCTCGCCGGACCCGAAGGAGCGTGGATCAACGGGCAGGTCGTCCGTGCCAACGGCGGCATGTGCTGATCCGGCAACGGTCCTCTCGTCCCGACACACGCTTATCCAGATGAAGGGAACACCTCCATGTCACAGCAAACGACACATGCGACTGTGCCGGGAATTGCCGGTCCCGGCACCAGCCCCGGCCTTTACGTCGCCTTCACCGCAACCGCTGCATTCGTCGCTGCCTTGGCGGCGAGCCTAAGCCTGATGCTGGCGGCCCCCCCATGGGCCATGTTCATGGGCTGGGTCGCCTACTTCACGCGAAAGCCTTCGCTCGCCGAAGGACTGCGGACCTTCGCTTGCATTCTGGCGGGGCTTTCGTTGGGCGCTTGCGCGACGATGGCAGTCGGCGCGCTCGGTCCCGCCCTCGGGAGCCTCGTGCTCCCGGCAGTCGTGTTCGCGACCGGCTTCGCCGTAATCGCGACGCGTGGCCTTCCGTTGCTGAACAACCTGCTCGGTTATTTCATCGGGCTCATCACCTTCTTCGCGGCGCATCCCGAGCCGACGCTGGGTTCCATCGGCGAGCTTGCGGGGGCCACCGGTCTTGGTTCCATCGCAGGATGGGCGGCCCAGGCGATCGAGCGGCATCTCCGCCGAGTGATCGCCTGACCCGGGCGGGTGATCACCCAAACACATTTCAGAACGAACGGCCCGAAGGGCCACAGATTGGAGACAAGTCATGGCACATGAAACAAGAACCGTAGTCATCACCGGGGGAACCAAAGGCGTCGGGCGGGCAGTCGCAGAGCATCTAGCGACGCTCGGATACGATCTCGCGCTCAGCTACTCGTCGGACGAGGCAGCTGCGGAGGAAACGCGCACCGCCATTCGCAACAAGGGGCGCGAATGCGTTCTCGTGAAGGGCGATGTCCGGCGTCGCGAAGACGTGGAGGCCTTGTTCGATGCGGCCGAGAAGGATCTCGGGCCGATCTACGGCGTCGTCGCCAATGCGGGAGTCGAGAATGTCGAAGCGCCCGTCGCGGAGATGCCCGAAGAGGAGCTCGACAGGGTTGTCGACATCAACTTCAAGGGCACGTTCTTCACCCTCCAGCAGGCGGTCCGCCGCGTGATGGACGGCGGGCCGCATCGTCGCGACCGCGTCGACCATTGCCAGCTACCCTCCCGAAGGCTCGGCGGTGTACGCGGCGACGAAAGCCTCGGTGCGGCTGATGACCGAAGTGCTGTCACTCGAACTGGGGCCGCGCGGGGTCACCGTGAACTCGCTCGACCCTGGTCCGGTAGAGGGTGCCGGCATCTTCACGCAGATAAAGGACGACCTGCGCCGGAGCTTCTACGAAAAGACTCCGCTTGGACGGTTGCCGCGTGCGCAGGACCTCGTCGGCGCGCTGGCCTTTCTTCTCTCCGACGAGGCGGCGATGGTGAGCGGCCAT